>ODAI014679964.1_pt1 | contig 18846 bp, 16 predicted proteins | sample 1539321 | NCBI WGS metagenome assembly ODAI01 (sample SAMN02144231, study PRJEB22623) | gut metagenome | biome: sheep rumen | host: Ovis aries | place: New Zealand
ATTTTCTGCAAACTTTCTTTCCGAAGTCCAAAAAACATTTCCTTACCAAATTCCTTTATTTCCCTGTCTCTCCGTCCGACAGCTTTATTATTATATCATGCTTTTTCTCAATTGTCAAGTAAAAGAATCAATTGATTTTCAATGTTTTTTTGTTGATTTTTAATAACTATAAAAAAGGCAGCATTTCTGCCGCCTTTTTTGATTACATACCTGATGCAATTGCTATTATGACAATAGTAGCAACAATTGCAAATATTATCTGCCATATAGCTGTTTTGCGCCAAAGTCTCCATGCATATTCTGATTTCCCACGTGAAACATATGCTCCCATAAGTATCCATTGAATAACAGGATAAAAAAATGAAAGCACATACATCCATGTATCAGGTTCAGCAGGCAAATCACTTTTAACGTCCACACTGCTACCAGATGAATTATTTTGAGAGTTTGATTCATTTCTGAAAACGTCATAATTTGGTTTTGAATTTTCTGCAACTTTTGCTGTTCCTCTGTCTTTAAAGCCGCAATTAGCACACACACCATTTTCAAATTCATCTAATTTTCCGCATTTCGGACATCTTTTAATTTCCCTCGGCATATTTTAACCTCCTTTATGATTTCTCTATAAATAAATTTTATCATACAAATTTAAAAAAGTATAGAGTTAAAAAAGAGGCAAAAAGTGAACCGTTTCCGCATACAAAAAAGCGGACAGCCGAAACTGTCCGTTTTAATTAATCAATAGCCTGCATTCATATCTGCATTTGCTTTTATTTCGGGTGTGAGGTGAGCTTCATTTCTGTCGAATGCCCAGAACCATCTGTAACCGTATTCGGGAGAATCATATTCTGTCTCGCCGACTTCCATGCCGAAGATATATCCGTCGATTTCAACTTCTGCTCTGAAATGAGGTCTTGATGTGTGAATCATGTATGCGTTGTAGCCCATGTAGCAAAGGAGTTCATCGAGTGCGCCGTTATACTGTACGCACTGTCCTGCATGGTGTATGAGACAAGCTTCTGAATATGCATAGCCCCAGATAGTGCTGTAAGCAGGTCTGCCGTTCACACCGTCTGCGTATACTACTGTATCATGGATATAGTTCATGAAGTAAAGAATCTTGTCATAGTTTGTCATACCCTGATAGAAATGTTCAGCGGCAAACTGATCAATTACTTCCTTTGCCCTGTCGCTTACTGTAAATGTATCATATCTTACAGCATAGCCTGAATAGTCCTCATAAACGGGATAGTAGTCACGGGGGCTGAGTTTTGCAGCATTTACGAGGAGTTTTATATCATCTTCCTCGCTTACGAAATAGCCTGCAATGCTTTCGTGTTCATAAGTACCGTTTGTATAGGATTTTTCGGCAGTTTTAATCTGTCCTTCAAACTCTGCATAGGGAGTAATTCTGTATCTGTAAGCATTTGCGCCGAGTTCAGAGGGGAGAAGTGCTGTGAACTGAGCTGAATTTACATCTTTTTCGTACTTGTAGGGCTGACCGTTTTCGTCATACTGCTGGTCTGTATAAAATTCAACGTGGTAGCCTGTTGCGCCCTCGATTTCGTTCCATCTGAGACCGAAATGTTTAAGGGAAGCATCATAGCTTTCGATGACATTTATATCTGAATAGAGGTAATCATTATTGAAATTAACCTGTTCAAAGTCATAGGCTGTAATCTGCGGAGCAGTAGTAACAGGAGCGGCTGTTGTGGTGACAACGGTAGTTGTTGTTTCAGTAGTGGTTGCTCTTGTGGTAGTTGCTCTTGTGGTAGTTACAGGAGCAGTATACTGTGTGGTAACTACGGGAGCGGTATACTGTGTGGTAACTATACCTGACTTTGCGTTTGCGGCATCACAGAACTGGTCGATAGTGTTGTTTCCTCCTGCTGAGATATAGGCGTAGTAATTGAGAAGGTCGGAAGCATCAGCGGAATCAATGCTGCTGTCGCTGTTGATATCCGCAGCTCTCATCTGAGCGGCACTCCATGTTATGCCGTTGCCTGTTGCGATATTGATGTACTGGCTAAGGATTTCGGAAGCATCAGTTGAATTGATGTTACCGTCACCGTTTACATCACCGAGCGCATATGCAGCGGAAGCATTTAATGCTGAAGCACCGCAAAGGCAGGCTGCTGTACATACTGCGGAAAGGATTAACTTTGTAATTTTACTGTGCATTGGTAATTTCCTCCTTAGAAAATGCGAAAGCGAATTAATTAAAAATAATATGCCGATTGCATAAAAAAACTGACTTTACCGAATTTTAATCGGTTTTTTGAGCTTTCGCACTCATATTATAACAGTTCGATTACAATTTGTCAACATCAAAAGAGAAAAAATTACAGAAAAATTACATTTATATACACAATGCGGAAAAGCCCGCTGATTTTCAGCGGACTTTTTTGTGTATTTATGCCATAATTCTATTATATAGCGGTTATAAAACCAAAGCTTAATAAATTTTACACATTTCAAGCCATTAATTTTACCATTACAGCTTTCTGTGCATGGAGTCTGTTTTCGGCTTCTTCAAAGATTTCGTTTGCGTGTTCCTCGAAAACCTTTGCAGTTATTTCCTCCTCACGGTGTGCAGGCAGGCAGTGGAGAACCATAGCATCTGTATTTGCGACAGACATAATTTCATCATTTATCTGATAGCCTGCGAACGCTTTCTTTCTCTTTTCTGCTTCGCCCTCCTGACCCATAGATGCCCATACATCTGTATAGAGTACATCGGCATTCTTTGCAGCCTGTGCAGGTGAGTCGGTAATCTCGAAATTATCGTATTTTGCGGCAAAATCGAGGATTTCCTTCGGGGGCCGGTAGTCTTTCGGGCAGGCAATTGAAACTGACATTCCGACTTTAAGACCGCCTACGATGAGGGAATTTGCCATATTGTTTCCGTCACCTATGAAGCACATTTTAAGACCGTCAAAGCTCCCCTTAAATTCTCTTATTGTCATGAGGTCTGCGAGAACCTGACAGGGGTGGCAGAAGTCGGTAAGACCGTTGATTATCGGGATATTTCCGTATTCTGCGAGGGCTTCAACCTCAGCCTGTTCAAATGTACGAATCATGATACCATCGAGGTAACGGGAGAGAACTCTTGCGGTATCCTGAACGGGTTCGCCTCTGCCTATCTGCAAATCATTTGAGGAGAGGAAAAGCGGATATCCGCCGAGCTGATACATACCTGTTTCAAAGGAAACTCTTGTTCTTGTTGAAGATTTCTGGAAAATCATGCCGAGAGTCTTGCCTTTGAGGTGGGGGTGGGGTATACCGTGTTTGAGTTCATATTTAAGCTGGTCTGCGAGGTTTAATATATCAATAATCTCCTCTGTGCTTAAATCGAGAAGTTTAAGTAAATGTTTCATTTGTATAATTCCTTTCTGTCTGACAGCCTATCCCCTGTTCATATCTGCGAATGCAAGGTCTATTGCAACGGCAAAAAGCGGGATAAAGTCATCAAAAATCTTATTCTCTATTTCAAGTTCATACTGAAAATCTCCTGCCGGTGTGAGCATAGTCTTGATACTTCCGACTTTTCCCTCATCTTCGGGGGCATCTTCATTTTCGTTTTCATTTTCATCTTTTTCCTCTTCTTCCTTTTCGGTCTGAGGAATCAGTATACTGAAATTTCTGTGGTCTTTGCTTGCGAGGGCATAGTGTACCTCTGTACCTGATGTATCTTTTCCCTTGACTATTATAGTGGGGTCAAGGAACATGGATTTACAGGTAAGTGCAATTATACCTCTGTCGTTATGGCTTATATTGAAAGCAGGTTTTCTTTCTTCTCCGACAGAAGTCAGTGAATACAGGTGATAATTGCTTGCATCGAGAAGGACGTACCTGCCTGCTCCGAAACCCTTTTTCTTGACAGAATAGAGGGTACGGCCCTTTTTATCCGTCACAGTATACTTGTGACCTTTACTTGAAATAATAAGCTCCATAATCATTCCTCCAGTATTTCTATCAAAATTTTAAGTCCGTCATTGAGTTCATCATATGATATTGTAAGCGGCGGCAGAAGTCTTACCTTATCCTTTGCGGTGAGGACAAGAAGTCCTTTTTCGAGGCATTTTCCTGCTACATCCACAGCTTTTTTGGATTTAAGGGAAATACCAATCATAAGACCGAGACCGCTGACAGATTCAACTTCCTTGCAGTCTACGAGGGCATTTTTAATATACTCAGCTTTTCTGCACACTTCGTCGAGGAAACCTTCGCTTGTTACTCTTTCGAGTACGGCAAGACCGCCTGCACAGGCAACAGGATTTCCTCCGAATGTAGAGCCGTGAGTACCTTTTGTAAGGACTCCCTGACATTTTTCATTCATGAGGCACGCACCCATAGGAATACCGCCTGCAATACCTTTTGCGAGGGTTGTAATATCGGCTTTTTTTCCGAAATATTCACCCGCAAGGAATTTTCCCGTTCTTCCGACACCGCTCTGAACCTCATCAGCGATAACAAGTATATCTTTTTCCGCACAGAGTTCAAATACAGCATCAACGAAATCTTTATCGAGGACATTCACACCGCCCTCGCCCTGAACGTATTCAATCATTACAGCGCATACGGTATCATCGAGTTTTTCTTTAAGGTCGTCAATATTATTAGCCTGAACGTTTATAAATCCTTCAAGGAACGGGAAGAAATAGTTATGGAAAACGTCCTGACCTGTTGCGGAAAGGGTTGCAATAGTTCTTCCGTGGAAAGAATTTACAAGAGTTATAATATTGTGCCTGCCTTTTCCGTACTTATCGAAGCTGTATTTTCTTGCAGTTTTTATTGCACATTCATTTGCCTCCGCACCGCTGTTTCCGAAAAATACGGCGGAGTAGCCTGATGTATTGCAGAGTTTTTCGGCAAAATCAGCCTGTACAGCGGTATAGTAATAATTTGAATTATGCTGTAATGTCCTTACCTGACTGCAAACGGCATCAGCCCATTTTTCATCGCAGAAACCGAGGGAATTAGTACCGATACCGCTGCCGAAGTCAATATATTCCTTTCCGTCCTCGTCCTTGCAGCGTCTGCCGCAGCCTTGTTCCATAACAAGAGGAAACCTTCCGTATGACTGGACAACGTGTTTGTTAAATTTTTCTATCGTACTCATTTTTATCTCCCTTTCGTCTTACGAACGATAAATCTTAATGAAATATCAGTTACTTTATAATTATAACTCTTTTAATCATGTGAAATCAATAGAGAAAGAACTGAAAACAGTAAATTTTTTGTATATTCGTAAATATATTTAATTTAAGTCCTTTATTTTAATCAGACAAACTGTGTACCTATGCCCTCGTTTGAGAGTATTTCTATAAGTATCGAATGCGGTACTCTGCCGTCAATGATAACTGCACCCTTTACGCCACGCCTTACAGCTTCAACGCAGCAGTCAATTTTCGGAATCATACCGCCTGAGATAATTCCCTGTCTTTTGAGAAAAGGAACTTCACTGACATTGACTTTCGGCATAAGTGTTGACGGGTCGTCCTTGTCCCTGAGAAGTCCTGCGATATCAGTCATAAGAATAAGATTTTCCGCACCGAGTTCAGCGGCAATTCTTGCTGCGGCAGTATCAGCATTGACATTGTATGTATTTCCCTCGCTGTCGGTTGCGACAGTAGCGATAACGGGGACATTTCCGTTAGCGATAGCATCTGTTATAGGCTTGGTATTCACACCTGTGATTTCGCCTACCCAGCCCAAATCCTGACCGTCATCAGTTTTTTTCTTTTCAGCGGTAATCATTTCGCCGTCAATTCCGCAAAGTCCGACAGCATTACCCTTATGCTGTGCGAGGAGCTGAACGAGTTCCTTGTTTACTTTTCCTGCGAGAACCATTTTGACTACATCAACGGTTTCCTCACTTGTATAGCGCAGACCGTTTATGAATTTGCTTTCTATATTCAGTTTTTTGAGCATATCATTTATTTCAGGACCGCCGCCGTGAACGAGAACCACTTTTATTCCGACAAGTGAAAGCAGGACTATATCAGTCATTACGGCATCTTTGAGTTCCTTGTTTGTCATAGCGTTTCCGCCGTATTTTATTACAACGATTTTGTTGTTATATTTCTGGATATAGGGCAGAGCGTCAATAAGTATCTGTGACTTGTCACTGTTTGATATTTTTTCCATTTTAAAAACCTCTTTTAACTTCTGTAATCTCCGTTTATTTTAACGTAATCGTAAGTAAGGTCACAACCCCATGCAACTGCTGAACCCGTACCGTCACCGAGAGAAATATTTATCTGGATTTCTTCTTCGGCGAGTATTCTTGCGGCATCTTCCTCGGAGAAACGCACAACGTTTCCCTTGCGTCCGAGAGCGACTGTTCCTGCGGGCGATGATACATCTATATCGACATCTTCAATATCAAAATCAGCCTGAGCATAACCCACTGCACAGTAAATTCTTCCTGCATTTGCGTCCTGTCCGAAAATCATAGCCTTGAAAAGATTTGAAGTTATAACGGATTTTGCGACAATTTCAGCGGTTTTGTCATTGTCTGCGCCTGTACATACACATTCAACAAGTTTTGTTGCACCTTCACCGTCCCTTGCCATTAATCTTGCAAGGTTCATCATTATATTATAGAGTGCGTTCTCAAAAGCCTCGAAATCTTCATCTTCCTTATTGACAGTCTTGTTTCCAGCCTTGCCTGATGCAAGTATGCATACCATATCATTTGTTGAAGTATCACCGTCAACGCTTACACGGTTAAGAGTTACTTTTACGATATCGTCCAGTGACCTCTGTAAAAGTTCGGGAGATATATCCGCATCTGTTGTTATAAAAGTGAGTGTAGTAGCCATATTCGGGTGAATCATTCCGCTGCCTTTGAGCATACCGCCCATTTTGCAGATTTTTCCGCCGAGTACAAATTCAACGGCAATTTCTTTCGGCATTGTATCGGTAGTCATTATGGCTTCCAATGCACGTTTATTTCCGTCATAGTCAAGACCTGCGGCAAGTTCGGGCATACCGTTTTCAATAGGCTCAATAGGCAGAACCTGTCCTATAACTCCTGTTGATGCTACTATGACATCATCTTCCTTTATTTTGAGAGCTTTTGCGGCAAGTCTGCACATAGCCTCAGCCTTTTCAACGCCGTCGGGATTGCAGGTATTGGCATTTACCGAATTTACTATAACAGCCCTCGCCTTGCCGTTTTTGATATGTTTCTTTGTAACGAGTATGGGCGCACCCTTTACCTTATTTGTAGTATATACAGCCGCAGCAGTACATTCATCATCAGCAACGATTAAAGCGAGGTCATTTTTCTTTGTAGTGAGAGCTGCACCTTCATGAGTAAGTCCGCACTGTATGCCGTTTGCACGGAAACCGTCAGCCGCACATACACCGCCTTCAATAAATTTTACACTTCCGATTTTTCTGAATTCCATTTTTATCACTCCATTTAAAAAAGTCTTATCTTACAAGACCTGTTGTTTCGTCAATACCCATCATGATATTAAGGCACTGTACAGCCGCACCGCTTGCACCTTTGCCGAGATTGTCAAGTCTTGCGGAAATGAGTATCTGTTCATCATCACCGAATACAAATATCTGCATTATATCTTTTCCGCTGATTGTATTTGATGCAAGGAAAAAGCTTTTCTGCTCATCACTTTCCATAAGGGGCATTACATTAACCATATTTGCTCCGTTATAATGCCGGCTATACATCTCATGAATCTGAGTTATGCTGAATTTATTGTCAATCATTCTTGTCTGAATGGGAATATTTACTACCATTCCGCTGTAATAGTCGCATACTATGGGATTAAACATAGGTTTATATTTAAGTCCTGAAACAGCCTGCATTTCGGGGAGGTGCTTATGCTGCTGCGAGAGTGCATACTGACGGGGACTGTTAAATTCAAAGGGCTTGTCATCGCCTTCATAGACTGCGATAGCTTTTTTTCCTGCTCCGCTGTAACCTGAAGTAGCATATGCAAAAATCGGGTAATCATCGGGAATTATTCCGTTCTTCACAAGCGGATAAACTATTGCATTGAATCCGCTTGCATAGCACCCCGGAACGGCAACTCTTTTTGAATTTTTTATCTTCTCACGGTGTTCGGGGGAAAGTTCAGGGAATCCGTATGCCCATTCGGGATTGGTTCTGTGTGCGGTAGATGCATCTATTATGCGTACATGGTCGTTATTCACAAAAGATACTGCTTCTTTTGAAGCGGCATCGGGCAGGCAGAGAAATACATAATCCGCATTGTTGATAAATTTTGCTCTTTCGTCAGGGTCTTTTCTTTTTTCTTCGCTTATTTTCATAAGTTCTATATCATTTCTGTCCTTGAATCTTTCAAGGATTTTAAGACCCGTAGTACCTTCCTGACCGTCTATATATACTTTAACAGACATGGAAATCACCTCTTATGTTTTTTATTGTGTTTATTCTTACGCTTTTCTATTTTCCTGTAATATTTTGCGGTTTTGGGGTCGGTGCGGTCTGATTCGTCCTCAATCATTGAATGCCATACGCTTATTATGACTGTAAGAATAATTATTCCCGTAGTCCAGAAAACGTGCGCCCTCGGAACTACTGCTACCCACAGACCCATTACCAGTTCCCCTAAAACCCACAAAATGCCCATAAGCATTGTAAGACCGATTATGAACAGAACATCTTTTCTTTTCATATTACTGATATTTATTCAGTTCACTTTCGGCAAGTGCTATCTGTTTTTTCACCTCATCGGGAGCAGGACCGCCCTCTGATTTTCTTTCCCTTACGCAGGTTTCAAGGCTTATTGCGTTGTATACATCTTCATCAAAAAGCTCTGTCATTTTTCTGTACTCATCAAGGGGGAGAGTTTCAAGAGTTAAATTCTTCTCTATGCATAAAGCGACAAGAGTACCTGTAATTTTATATGCATCTCTGAACGGCATACCCTTTTTAACGAGATAGTCAGCGCAGTCTGTTGCGTTTATAAATCCCTTTGCAGCGGCATTTCTCATATTGTCCTTTAAAACTCTCATAGTCGCAAGCATGGGAATAAATGTCTTTACACATAATTTTACATTGTCAACTGCATCGAATATAGCCTCTTTGTCCTCCTGCATATCCTTGTTGTATGCAAGCGGAATACCTTTCATCATGGTAAGGAGTGTAATAAGATTACCATTTATTCTTCCTGTTTTTCCTCTGATAAGTTCAGTGACATCGGGGTTTTTCTTCTGCGGCATGATAGAAGAACCTGTTGCAAATGCATCATCAAGTTCAACGAATTTGAACTCCCATGAACACCACATTATTATTTCCTCAGAGAATCTCGAAAGATGTGTCATAAGCAGAGACAAATCACAGCATAACTCTATGCAGTAATCCCTGTCGGAAACACCGTCAAGACTGTTCGGCATGGGTTCTCTGAATCCTAAAAGTTCAGCGGTCTGTTTTCTGTTTGTCCTGTAAGTAGTGCCTGCGAGCGCACCGCTTCCGAGGGGACATACATTCATTCTGTCCTGAGTATCGGAAAGCCTGCTGAGGTCACGAAGAAGCATGAAAACATATGCCATTAAGTGATGTGCAAATGTTATAGGCTGCGCTCTCTGCAAATGTGTATAGCCGGGCATAATAGTTTCGGTATGTTCTTTTGCCATTTTGATAAGTGTTGAAACAAGTTCCTTTACAAGGTTTTTTATCTCATTTATTTCGTCACGCAGATAAAGTCTCAAATCAACTGCAACCTGGTCGTTTCTTGAACGTGAAGTATGAAGTCTTTTTCCGACATCACCGAGTCTTTTGGTGAGTTCAGCCTCAACAAACATATGAATATCTTCTGCATTCGGGTCAAGTTCAAGTTTACCCTCATCAATATCCTTTAAAATCTCTTTAAGACCGCCTATTATTTCGAGGCTGTCCTGTTTTGTAATTATACCGCAGTCGCCGAGCATAGTAGCATGAGCGATACTGCCCTGTATATCGTGGCGGTACATACGACCGTCAAATGATATGGAAGAATTGAAAGCATTAACAGTTTCATCGACCTGCTTTGAAAATCTTCCTGCCCACATCATATCTGCCATAATTTTCTCCTATTTAAAATCGTCAAATTTGCGCTTTTTGAGCCTTGTGCTTTCGTTCACTCCACTTTGTTACGTTCACTCTCAGCACAAGAGCGCAAATTTTCCTCTTGTTTATAATCGTCAAATTTGCGATTAATGTTCCACATGGAACAAATTCATGAAACAATTCTTATAATGTTCCACATGGAACAATTTGTTACACTGATTATTGTTTCACGGAATCGCTGTTCACGGGGAAAGTAAAATAAGTATCGGGGAAAGGTTCATTTTCAAGTGTGAAATGCCACCATTCCTCATCGAGCGGCTTGAATCCGTGACCGAGCATAGCATCTCTGAGAATCATTCTGTTTGCATACTGTTCATCGGTTATGTCCTTGTAGTCGGGGTGGCTTAATTCTCCGAAATAGTCAAAAGTTCCGCCCATATCGACTTCCTTTTCGGTTTTCATGTCAAAAAGTGTAAGGTCAACGGTACTTCCACGGCTGTGACCTGAATGTTCCGCAATATATCCCTGCGGGAAAAGCACATCTTTTTCAAGTTCCGGATAGAAATATTCCTTCATGCGTGTATCGTCTGTATCCAAAGCCCAGTTCATGAAATTTGTGACAGCTTTCTGAGGTCTGTAAGCGTCATAGATTTTTAGCCTGTACCCCTTTGAAACGAGTTCATCACTTACTTCTTTAAGTGCAGCGGCGGCTTCCTTTGTAATGAGTGCGACAGGCTGTTCATAGCCGTCAATTCTGTCGCCTACGAAATTATATGTTGAATAGTATCTTATTTCAAGAATAGCATCGGGGACAGCTTCCGCAAGGAGTACAAAGTCAGATGAATCATCTGAAAGTTTCACGCCGTCCTCGCCGACAGTCTCATTAGTTTCCTTTGAACTGCTTTCCTCACTCATATTGCTCTCCATATTTTTAATATTTTCGGTATCTCCGCAGGCTGTGAAAGCTCCTGCAATAAGAAACGCAGACAATATCAAAGCTATATTTCTTTTCATGACATTCTCCAAAATTTATAAAATCACAACAGGCAGGTGAAATTTTCCCCTGCCTGTTTACTTATTTCAAATCAACGACTAAAAATTACTTCTGTTCTCTTTTCTTGTCGAGCTGAGCCTTAACTTTAATCGGAAGTCCGAAGAGATTGATGAATCCTGCTGCATCAGCCTGATTGTAAACCTCGTCCTCATCAAAAGTAGCAATTTCCTCATCATAGAGAGTATAAGGTGAAGTTACACCTGCATTGATGATATTGCCCTTATAGAGTTTAAGTTTTACATCACCTGTAACTCTTTCCTGAGTTTTGTCAACGAATGCTGTAAGGGCTTCACGGAGAGGAGTATACCACTGACCGTTATAAACGATATCAGCGAACTTGATTCCGAGGTACTGTTTGATTCTTGCAGTTTCCTTATCAAGAGTGATAGTTTCAAGGACTTCGTGAGCGTGATATAGGATAGCACCGCCGGGAGTTTCATAAACACCTCTTGACTTCATGCCGACAAGACGGTTTTCAACGAGGTCAGCAAGACCGATACCGTTTTCGCCGCCGAGTTTGTTGAGAGCGGAAACCATTTCAACTCCGTTGAGTTCTTTTCCGTCGAGAGCGGTGGGCTTGCCCTTTTCAAAGTGGATAGTTATATATGTAGGCTTGTCGGGAGCATCGATAGGAGAAACGCCCATTTCGAGGAATCCCTTTTTCTCATACTGAGGTTCATTTGCAGGGTTTTCAAGGTCAAGACCTTCGTGTGAGAGGTGCCATATATTCTTATCCTTTGAGTAATTTGTTTCACGGTTTATTTTAAGGGGGATATTGTGGGCTTCTGCGTAGTCGATTTCCTCGTCACGGCTCTTGATGTTCCATTCTCTCCAAGGAGCGATGATAGTCATTTCGGGAGCGAAAGCCTTTATAGCGAGTTCAAATCTTACCTGGTCGTTGCCCTTGCCTGTACAGCCGTGGCAGATAGCGTCTGCGCCTTCTGCGATAGCTATTTCAGCGATTCTCTTGGCGATAATGGGACGTGCAAAGGAAGTTCCGAGCATATATCTGTTCTCATAGATTGCGCCTGCCTGAACTGTGGGATAAACGTAATCCTGAATAAATTCTTCTTTAAGGTCAGCGATGATGAGTTTTGAAGCACCTGTCTTTATAGCCTTTTCTTCGAGACCGTCGAGTTCCGTACCCTGTCCGACATCACCTGAGACAGCGATAATTTCGGGGTTATTGTAGTTTTCTTTAAGCCACGGAATAATGATAGATGTGTCAAGTCCTCCTGAATATGCGAGAACAACCTTTTTAATTTCCTTAGCCATTGATATTACCTCCATATTTCAATTAACACACCCGATAAGGGCATGAAATATTCTTATAATACTATTATACACGCATTACAGATATTGTCAAGGGATTTTGAATAAATATTCATTTTTTCTTAAAATATTCTTATTTCAATGCATATATTCAATGATTATTTTCATTCCGAAAACTGTCCCTTGCTTTTTTGTATTTTTCATAGTATAATATAAATTAATTCTCTTTAACTTTTTCATATGATGACACGACAATAAAAATATAATTTTATTTTACGGAGGAAATTTTTATGGGACTCAATGACACACCCTCAGGCGAAAGAATACACATAGGATTTTTCGGTCGCAGAAACGCAGGAAAATCAAGCCTTGTAAATGCTGTTACGGGACAGGAGCTTTCCGTTGTATCAGATGTAAAAGGCACTACCACCGACCCCGTATACAAGGCTATGGAGCTTCTGCCGCTCGGACCTGTTGAAATAATAGATACCCCCGGATTTGACGATACAGGCACACTCGGAGAACTCAGAGTCAGAAAAACAAGACAGATACTCGCCAAAACCGATATAGCCGTACTTGTAATAGATGCATCTGAAAATATATGTCAGTGCGACAGGGAACTTATAAATCTCTTTGAAGAAAAAAATATTCCCTACATTAAAGTTTTCAACAAGTCCGATACTGCCGAAATTGTCTGTAAGGAAAATGAAATCGCTGTAAGTTCACTCAACGGCACAAATATATACGAACTGAAAGAAAAAATAGCTTCAATGGCAAAAAATAATACTGCCGAAAAACATCTTGTTGCTGATTTAATTGAAAAAGGCGACTTGATAGTCCTTGTAATGCCCATAGATTCCGCAGCACCAAAGGGAAGAATTATCCTCCCACAGCAGCAGGCTATAAGAGATATTCTCGATACAGGCGCAGTTGCCGTTGCTGTCCGTGAGACAGAACTCGAAGAAACCCTCTTTAAAATCAACAGACCTCAAATGGTAATAACCGACAGTCAGGCTTTTGCATATGTCAGCAAAATAGTCCCTGATGATATACCGCTTACATCTTTTTCGATATTAATGGCAAGATATAAAGGTTTCCTTGAAACAGCAGTAAAAGGTTCGGCAAAGATTAAAAACCTTAAAGACGGTGATACTGTTCTCATATCAGAAGGCTGTACTCATCACAGACAGTGCGGTGATATAGGAAGCGTAAAACTCCCCGCATTATTGAAAAAATATACAGGGAAAAATCTTGTCACAGAACTCAGTTCAGGTCGTGATTTCCCCGAAAATCCCGAAAAATACGCCCTTGTCATACACTGCGGCGGCTGTATGCTCAATGAAAGAGAAATGCAGTCAAGACAAAATTCCGCTGTTTCGCATAATGTTCCCTTTACAAACTATGGAACTGCTATTGCAATGATGAACGGAATACTTGAACGCAGTCTCGAAATATTCCCCGATATTCTCAGGGAACTCCAATAATACAGGCGTTAATAAAAATTTTTCTCAGAACGGACCGAAACAATGAAAACAAGAATAATATATTTTGTAATCCTGATTCTTATAATTGCCGTTGAAGTGGTAATCGGAATTACTCAGCATGATAATTTCATAAGAGACTATATCGGAGATGTCATTGTCGTATGGGCTGTATACTGTCTTGTGCAGTGTTTTCTCGGCGGAAAAAATAATCACCATGCTGTAAATGCAGGAGTTTTTGTATTTTCGGTAATTGTTGAGTTATTGCAGAAAATACATATAGCAGATATACTCGGAATAGAAAATAAACTTCTGCGTACAATAACAGGCACAAGCTTTTCATACATTGATATTTTGGCTTATGCCGCAGGCTGTGCCGTTACATCTGCCGGAATATATATTTATAAAAAAATAAAATCCCCTGCTTAAAAAAACAGGGGATTACAGCGGTCACACTGAGACTTGAACTCAGACACCGGAATAATCCGGTTACTCACGGTTTAGCAAACCGCTGCCTTACCATTTAGGCTTATATGACCGTTTACGGACAGAATATCTGCCCATGTAGGGTGACCGAAGAGAATCGAACTCTCATTTTCAGAGCCACAATCTGACGTCCTGCCATTGGACGACGACGACCATAATTATTGGTGACGGATAGGGGAATTGAACCCGCTGTCTGGAAGTTGAAAGCCTCCTGTCCTGACCTTTAGACGAATCCGCCATATATCATCACTCATACACGGGTGATGATTATTATTTTATCTATCGGCAAATCAAACATATCTGCAAGAATTATCAGGTTGTCAATAGTGGGAACAGAATCACCACGAAGCCATTTGAAAATAGCCTGCGGAGTATTGAAACCGCATCTTGCCTGCACATCAGCTATTCTGAATCCCTTGGACTTTATGATTTGCTTTATATTGCTGCCTGTTGCCTTTACATCAATAACGGGCATTGTGAACCGCTCCTTTCCCTGAATATGAAAACAAAAACACCGCCTGTTTGCATACAGACGGTGTTTTTCATTCTTATGGAGCATAACTCAAAAAGTGTTCTCCGAAATGATTATCCACTATGTTCTGTACGCACAACAACAAGAGCTTCTTCACTTTCGTGACTGAAACTCTCATGATGTTCACTGTAACGTTCAGACATAGCAAACTTTCTCATACGGATAACCCCTTCCTTAAAAATTCTTACTGATATCAGTCATTCCTGACTGTACTTGTATTATAACACAGTTTTTTCAAAAAATCAAGTAAACCGCAGGTATATTTTTATTTCTGATGTACAATTTCTATCAGTTCATCAATACTTTAACTTTATTATACCACATTCTTTTCTGTTTTACAACTGTAATATATAGGCGATTTTCAAGGCAAGTGCCTTTTCTCCTGTAAAGCCCATTGAAAGAAGCATAAAGCCGTCACGGGTAACTTCATAGGATTTATAATTTTTTCCTGTTCCTGCCTTGTATGTGCTGTCAATGAAATATTTTTCAGTGGGTGGAAATTTCACGGCTGAAAATTCGGCTCTTTGGGTCAAACCTCTAAATTGAGTTTTGATATTTTCAATATCCCTGATAACATTTTTGTGAAGTTGTTTACTCAAAAATCAAATAAAAATCAGCCGCACAGGAGTTCTGCACGGCTGAAAGTAAGGAGAGAAATGGTTAGCTGATGACTTCGGGGAGTTTGTCAATGAGAAACTGCATATATTTCTTCATTTCCGCTGTGCAGAATAATCCACAAAAAAAAATTCAGGCATTATTTTATATATTCATACAGCAACCTGTTCAAAAAAAAATTCATAAAAAGGATATAATAAACAATTGTCATATTATTCAGAATCCGTTATAATTATACAAGAATATTTTGTGAGCTGTAATATTTTGGTACAAGTATTACAGATATTACAGAAGAAATGAGGAATTGGTATGAAGAAAAAATTAATATCCGTTCTCGCCTCCGCAGGAATCGGCATAAGCGCAATGACTGCCGCACTTCCTGTTGATTTCGGTGAAATAACTGCATATGCCGCCGCAGATTATCCCGTGCAGGAATTTCGCCTTGCAATGGCTGATACGGATAACAATGTCACATCAGCGGGAACGGCTCTCGCCCCCTCTGCCGAAAAGGGTACTGAAAACGAAAAATGGAGTCTCAACTATGTCAGCAGCGGAGTTTATGAAATAGTCAACTCCGCAACAGGTCAGATTCTCACGGCAAACGGTTCATCGGTATCACTCGCAGACGATACGGACGGAGCATCACAACGCTGGAAAATTGAAGGCGTTCAGAAAGATTTTGACGGATATTATCTGTATTACAAGATAACAAGCAACGCAGATTCTTCAAAGGCTCTGACCTATACAGAGGGCGCAGGCTTCGGACTTTCGGCATATTCGGGCGGAGAATATCAGAAATACAAGATAAATCTTGACGGACTGGAAGGCTTTGCCGCAGACTGTATGACTTCATCAGGCGAAAAAGCGGGAACTGTCGGCGGTCTTTTCGGTGAGGTCGTCTATGTATCAACGGCTGATGAACTCGAAAAACAGCTAAATTCAGTCGGAGCGCAGACAATTGTCATCACTGCTGATATTGATATGCAGAAAAAAGGAAATACCCGCATAAGAGACAACAAAACAATTGTAGGCTCTTACGGCAAACATACCATTTACGATTCCCAGTTCCGTACAAATGATGCATACGGTGCTGAAAATGACAGTCCGAGCGACAATATTGTTTTCAGAAACCTTGATATGGAAGCAAAAAATGTCCCGAACAGAATATTAATAAATATCTGGTCATCAAGACAAATCTGGATAGACCATGTTACTTTCAACAGTCAGCTTACATATGACAGAACGGGCAACGGTCAGGACGAAGTAGGTAAATTCATCTGGATAAATACCCCGTATGAAAGCTACCGTGACGCTAAGGACAGGCTTCGCAGTCCCGACTATGTGACAATCTCCTACTGTAAATTTACTCACAGATACTGGACTGTCGCTTACGGCACTCAGAATGACGAAATAACCCGTGACCGCACAACCCTCCTGTATAACTGGTGGAACGAAAATGTAAGAAGATGCCCCCAGCTCGGCAACGGCTCAGCCCATATCTATAATAACTACTATTCCGCATACGGAAGCGGAAACGGCTCAGGCACTACGGGAATTATAGGCGGTGACGGCTCGGAAATGCTCTCGCAGAATAACCGTTTTCAGGGCTATACAGTTGCTCAGGCTCTCACAATGGGCGGAGATGCAAATAAAAATCCTGCCCGTGATGACAATTCATATATAGCTTCCGAAACAAACGGCACTCCCTCAAAAATAAATTTCCAGTCCAAAAATACCTCAAAATGGTATCCCGAAAAGACAAACTACGGCTATGAACTCATTGACGCATACAACACAAAGGGAACTGATACAAAAGATTTCTGTACAAAATATGCAGGCTGTTTCAGTTCGGAAAGCGGTCTGAAATACATAACAGACAGCGACCTTTCAAAATTCATAGCCGCAAAATACCCCTCGCCATTCCTCAGACACGTTGACCTCAGCGCAGTATCTGCCGCAGTTTTCAATAACGGTGCATCTTACAGGCTGAAAAATGTAAATTCAGGGCTTTATATGCAGGTTGAAGGCGCAAAGGCTGAAAACGGCACAAACGTTCAGCAATGGGGTACTGCTGACGGTGTTACGCATGATATCTGGAAATTCCTTGATGCAGGTGACGGATATTATTATCTTGTTTCCGCAGTAGGTGACGGAGGAACTTATGTTCTTGACGTTGCAGGAAGAAAAACTGCCAACGGCACAAATGTTGACATTTACGCCTTCAACGGCGGTGACAATCAGAAATTTATGCTCACTAAGAATACAGACGGTTCATATAAAATCCGCACCAAGATTTCAGGCGGAAAATCCGCTGTCGAAATAGCAAATGCAGGCACGGGAAGCGGTGACAACGTTCAGCAATGGGAAATAAACGGTGCAAACTGTCAGGACTGGATTCTCGAACCCGTTGCCAATGTCGGCACTAAAATGAATACCAATGTCGTCTATGAGTTTGAAAACGTGAACAGCGGTATGGTAATGGATATTGAAGCAGGTAAAATGGCTGAAAATACCAATGTTCAGCAGTGGTCAACAGGTCATTTCAAAAGCCAGCAGTGGACTTTGCAGGAATTTTCAGGCGGAGGAAACTATTATTACATTCGTTCGTATTCCGACCCGTCATATGTACTCAAAGCAGAATCAGGCTCGAACGGCGGAAATATTGACATTGTACCTTACAGCACAAAAGACAGCATGATGCTTTTCAAATTCTCCAAAAATCCTGACGGAACATATTATATATACACAAGAGCGTCAAAAGATACCTGCCTCGTGGAAATCGCCTCTGCAAGCACTTCAAGCGGTGCAAATGTCGCTCAGTGGTCACCTACAAACAACGACTGCCAGAAATGGAGCGCAGAAACTTTCACAACCACTCAGGCAACAACAACAACAACTACCACAACAACAACTACAACAACTACTACCACAACCACAACTACTTCCACAACAGCCACAACAGCCGAAGAAACTACCTCAGCAGAAACAACTGCTGCTATAAATCTCCTCCCCGGTGATTCAAACTGTGACGGAAGAGTTTCAATATCCGACTCGGTAAATATTCTCCAATACATCGCAAACAGCCAGAAATTCCCGCTCGGTGAAATAAATAAGCTCAATGCGGACGTTGACGGAGAAGAAGGCGTTACAGGCAAAGATGCAGCCGTTATACAGATGTTTGACGCAAAAGTTATAACTTCCCTGCCGCTCGTAAAATAATACATTTCAATCCACGCTATGGCGATATTTTGTCAATCAAGCCATAGCGACATTATGTCAATCATTTGCACACTTAACTTCACACTAAAAATTTTACACACAGAATGTTTTGTCCGTGCAACCACATATTTTTACTATTGTC
>ODAI011866611.1_pt1 | contig 18844 bp, 27 predicted proteins | sample 1539321 | NCBI WGS metagenome assembly ODAI01 (sample SAMN02144231, study PRJEB22623) | gut metagenome | biome: sheep rumen | host: Ovis aries | place: New Zealand
AACACTGACTTTCTTTTCAAAAATAATGTTATTAATAATGCTAACCAATGCCCCTATTTGCTTTCCGGTTAATGTGGGATCTATTTCTTTGACAAACAGATCCCTGATTTCATTAACCGTTTGCATTGTATGATAGCAATCAGGATGATAGTAGTAACCACTACCTGTCCTGATTGCATTTTCTTTTGGCATCTTATTTGATTCATGAATTTTGGAACATTTTGGATAGCGACACGAAACGATACTTTGTTTTTTCTTCGCCATCTTTATACCTCTTTATCAATTAAAAGGAAGTTCGCTCATATCCCCAACGTCATCCGGAATATTCATAAAATCAGGCATCGCTGCTGTAGTGTCGGTTGCCTGTGCGTTGTTCCCGCCATTTGCTCTGTTGGGAACAAATTCAACATTATCAACGATTACATCCGTTGTATAAACTTTTGTTCCGTCCTGCTTTGTAAAACTTCCTGTCTGAAGCCGCCCATCGAGACTAATGGGATCTCCCTGATGAAAATATTTTTCAATAAATTCAGCTGTCTTACCAAAAGCTGTGCAAGACGGGAAATCCGCATCATAGTTGCCATCGGAATTTTTAAAACGTCTGGTAACAGCTACACTAAATCTTGCAACAGCCATATTATTAGCTTGTGCATATTTGATTTCCGGGTCTCTTGTAAGCCTTCCAAGTAAAATAACTTTATTCATATTTTATTTCTCCTTTTATATCACGTTATACTCTTTATCACATTGTCTTAATCTTTGCGAGTAACTCCTTGGCTTTATCTAAAGATCTTATAGCATTAGGATTTCCGCTTTCAACATATTCACGAAGTGTATTCATTAACGCTTCATTTTTAGTACCACCAAGAGAGGTGCAAAGAGAAATTATTTCTTTTTTAGTCTCTTTCAATTCTTCGGACGGATCAACCTCTTCTTTTCTGACAACAGGCGTAAATCCTTCACCGGAATTTGCCCACTGAATAATCTTTTTCCCGTGTGCTTCGGAAAGAATGACTGGTCCATCAGTGTCAAAAATGTGTGTATTGTCTTTCTGAACTTCTGCTGTGCTTGTTTTCTGATCAATCAAGAATGTGCAGGTAAAATCGTACTCAAAGCCATCTCTTTGTTTTGCTCCTACGCCTAACTTCTGTACGCTTGCTCTACCTTTTTCATCCTTGTTCATTTCGTACTGGTCTTTACCACGCATTGTTGCAATGATATGGATTGGACTGTCCGCAATGGCATTAATAAACTTATTATGTCTTGGCGTGACCTTGCCCCACGCCTGATATGTTCCTCCGGCCTGTTGATGCAGTTCAAGGCAACCGCCTTTTCCTTCCCATTCGTGGGATGCACTATCAATAATTAGGATGTCATATCCTTCTGCAACCGCAAATTCTATTAATTCCACAAATTTTTCCGGATTATAGGGCGGCTCAACATCCACGATATCATAATCGAACTCATTGGCATAATAGTAACCACGTTTATATTCCGTGTTTGCCATCAGGATTCTGGCATCTTTATTAAGCTCCTTCTTTATTTCTTCGGCCATTCCTGTGGCTAATCGAAGTGCGCCATATGTTTTTCCGCCACCAGACGGAGCAATTAAGGCAATCTTCGCAAAAACTAGTTGTCTTTTGGCTTTTTTTACAACAAAATTATTTGCCATTACTTAATCATCCTCTCTTATATAATCATACTCACCGTCAAATCCTCTGTCATATCTATAACACAGAATTTGCAGCACTTTACCACAACAGGGACAACATCCCAGTTTGGTTGAATATCCATATCCATGTTCGTCCCACTTAATAACATACTCAGAACGGCTTAACTCAACTCCGCAACCGGAACAAATCATAAGCTAATCCCCCTGTTCCGGTATTGTTAAATCATTTCTTTTTCCCATTGGCCGCTTCCATCCTCCTCTTTTCTTCGAGCGCGGCCTTATCAATTTCGTTTTGTAATTTCTGCATATAGCTTCGATTCTTTGCCCAGGGTGTCCGATGATCCACATTTTTTTCGGCACGGATTTTCCGTTCCGTCAAGTAAGCGGATTTTTCCCTAAATGATGCATCATCAGCCGGAGGCGTAAGCGGTTCATATTTATATGACTTTCCTTCCTCGCGCCTCTTGGCAAATCTTGCGATTCTTTTCTTATCCTTTTCCTGTTTTAACTTCTTATTAATCTCTCTTTGACCACGCTTTTTGTAGTTTTCACAGCGCTGTTTATGCGCCTTGTTCGGTTTAGCCATTTAGAACCTCCTCTTCATAGCTATCACTTTTTTGGTAACATTGTCGCTTATTCTTTATGAACTAAGACTACGTTATTGTAATGAGTAAGATATACAGTACCCTTAATTTTAACCTGTACAACATCTGAATCTTCATAATCACGCCAACTATCAATATCGCCCTTGATAACTTCTCCGCTCGGCATCTTTATTTCAGCATATTCAAACGAATAATTCGTATCAAATAGCTGAAAATTAAAAGCATAAACAGTGGTTGCCAAGACAATTACAGTGGCAATCGTCAGCATAATCAGAAAGCGTTTTTTAATTTTCATATCATATACCTCACTTACGATATAATAACATTAATCGCTTTTCATGTCAATATTGTTTTAACATTATTCACCTTGTTGATTTCATCCAACCATTTCATGTATAAAGCATTAATGGTTTCTGACGGATTACAATATCCGGTCGATGCCATAATCATCTCATGTTTATGAAAAAATGTTCCATCACAATAAGCCCAGCCAAAATTAGGAACGGCATAAAACACACGGGGCATCTTTCCACAAATCGGGCATCTGCAAAAATTTGGATCTTTCGTCCTTTTTGATTTCATTAATCTTCGTCCTCATCATCTTCAGCAAGCATCGCCTGAAGTTCTTCAACGCTCTTACTCTTAAGATCTTCATTTTTCTTATCAGCAAGAATTTCAAGAATCTTCTGGTTCTGTGCTTTCTTCTGAGCGGCCTTCTTAGCTTTGTCTTTCTCCATCATCTTGTCTTCTACGATGGTACGGACAATTGCAATTTTGTCATTCAAAATTTTATTTTCTTTCTTCTCTTTCTGAAGAAGGGATTCTTCATCAGACTCACGCTGAAATTTCTTCAGGCTTTTATAAATGGCGTCAAGATCCTTTACATCAAGGTTAAACAGATCCTCAGTAGTCAGGACTCCACGATAATTAAAACGGTATTTGTTCTTCAGTGCGTTAAAAAAGATATCAGCCATAGTATTAATCTCCTCTCTTAAAACTTAATCTTCATAATTCTTTCTGTGTTCCCTTTTACTTTAACAACCAGTTCATTCCTCTGTGTAGAACTAAATCCGATTCCAGATAACTGATCATCACAATCCTGTACGTGCGCTTTAGTCGCAAGAGCTTCCATAACCTTGCGATGTGCAGGATACAAATCTTCGTTAAGGAATTCGTTATACCATGCATTCGGCATCTCAGGATTCACGCAATCTTTAAGCAAAAAGAAATAATGTTTATTCCCGCCATGCTGCTCATCCCAATAATTCGGCGAATAGCAAATAACACTCACGGGAACAAAATCATTTGTCTGAACACCCCAGATTTCTCTACTGCTTACATTAGACGGAAGAAGTTCTGTAATAGAAAAGTTTCCGTTTTTATCTAATGTCACTTTTGCTACGTCTACATTTTCGCAATTTCTTGTATCCTGCGTGTAATCAAAACTATGAATCTCTCCGTTGAATTCAATTTCTGCTCTGAATCCACCATGTCCGCCACGACCAGAAAAAGTATGGACAAAGAATCTATATACGCCAGGAACCATTCTGGAAATATCGGGCCATGTGATATTTTCTACAGCGGGAACTCCCTTATTTGGATGAATGATATCTACATCCAGATTACCACCAGTTCTGGAATCCGTTTTTCTTCCATAGAAAATCTCAAATCCATTTGGCTCAACGCAATGAGCATCTTCATCATTCTGGTTCCATTCGCCGAGGTCGTTCCACTGGATAGAGAATCTCAGCACACCATCAACTTTACCACCAGCGGCCTTGACATTTTGTTTAAGCATGGAATCCGTTACATTCCCTGTGTACGCCCAGGAGAAGTTGTTATTCCATTTGAACATTGTCTTGCTATCTTTGTTCACAGGCGCAATAAGAGACATAAAATTCTGCGTATGCTTTCCTTCTACATATGCAGAAACCTCAGATGCGGTAGGAAGAACATTCTGAATAAAATCCTCGATGCCGATTTCTTCTACTTTAGAAAACTTCTTCGCAGATTTCTTCGTATCTTTCGACATCTCGGCAAACAAATCATTTCCGCCTTGTACACGTTTTGCAGTATCTCTGTTAATAAACAGAATGTTATTAACCGTAATGTCATCTGCGTTTGCGTATCTTCTCTGGAGAGAATCAAGATATCCGAGTTCAGTAATTGTCTTCTGTGCATCATCAAGCATCTTCTGCGTAAAAATGGGCTTAGATCTCTTGTAATTCTCAGGAGCAACAACATGCTCATAAGCACGGACAGCCTCATCAAGTTCTCTTCCGTTTGATACGTCAATAAGAAGAGTGCCAATTGCAGAGTTCCTAATCTTTGCCACGGATTCAGGCAACTTTACGCCATATTCCCATGCATAAAGTTCCTTATCCCAGCGATTAAGCTTCTCATATTTCTTCTTGTGTTCTCTGAATGTCTGAAGAGTTTTCTTATACTCTGCACCTCTATACAGAGAATCCTGATTAATAAGTTCGAGAACCGTTTCCACAGCATCGAGAGTCAATTCATCAAGAGAACGTTTAAAAACATTTCTATTGTCTCTCGTGCGCCCAATTTCTGTTGCTACGCTATCTCCGTAGTTACGCACAAACTTCGGATCAATACGAGTATAAAAATGCTCCCATTTCACTGGATTGCCATCTTCGTCTGTATCCCAGTTAAAATCAACTCCAGCAGTATTAAATCTGGTGAGGTAAATGTCCTTAATAAATGCCTGTTTGACAAACTCAGATACAACATTTATAACCATATTCCAGGTATCATTGTTTGTTTTAAAGTCCCAAACGGTAGTTACGGTCCCGTTATTAATCGCAACTACGTCACCAAACTGTTTTACAAAATGGCGGCAAGCAGAACAGTCAAACTCTCTTCTGGTTACATAGATTTTGTTATGCTGCGGAGGAATCGTATTAAGATAGGTCTCCCAAAGCTGATCTTTATCTACATCTACGGTATAAAGAAAATCATTTTCTTTCATCATTTTGTTTATGTGTTTTGCCATCGGATTCTTAATTTCTGAAAAATTCAACATAATTTTCTCTCCTTTTTTACTTCCGCAAACATATCTCTTACATCATCTAACATCGGTTTCATTTCTGTCTTAGGAATCAGAGAACTTACGCCAAATGTCTTGTCAACAAGATCCACGTACATACTCAGGCTACCTTCGTCTCCTTGATAGAACTGCTCCCACTCAGTATCCGTAAAATAACGTTTCATATCAAGCTGTTCTATTGCAAGGTTATCAAAGCTAATTACCTTAAATCCGTCTGAGATTTTTATGATGTCTTCGTAAAGCCAACGCATGGAATCTTTAATTACGCCATAAAAATTATTCTTATAACTTACACCGCGGCCCTTGTTCTTGTATCCAAGGATCAAGAGTTTCAAATCATTCCCAGAAAGCTTTTCGCAATCTTCCTTATTGAAGACTCCGTTAATAACATGAATAACAGCCGTTGGAAACTGTTTCACTTTTTCTATAAACTCATCAGTTGACGAAACCAAAGAAATCCCAACGCCATAAATCAGTTTTTCGTCAAGCAACGATTTAATAACATCTGTATTTTTCTCAAACGTTACTTGATTGAAAGTTATTGAAGGAATCAGTTCTCTTTCTTTCAGCTTCTTCAGGAACGGCATAAGCTGCGGATGATCAAGCGGAATCTGCAACGCAACCTCGACATGCGGAGGAATCGTATCGATGAATTTTGCAGACATCAAATCAGCATGTTTTCCGTCAGGAGTGCATCCCTGATAGCAATACGGGCAACCAATATCGCACTTGTTTGAGCAATTCAGGTCCATTGAGATCGGAAAATCTGGGCAAAATTCCTCATTACCTTCGGTATAAATAATACGTGTTCCGGTTGTTGAATTGATTAAAATGCGTCCATTACCATTGGTGTAACCTCTCCAGGACATTTTGAACCTCCTTAATGGTTGTCGTTATCAATGACTACTACATTCTCGTTAAATAGATATTCTTCCAAGGTTACACCCCAATCATTCAGAAAATCTTGAAGAGAATTGTAGTCTTCGTAGGACTGATGATCTATATATCCATATGGATAATATTTGTCACCATTTGAATCAATTTTAATTCCTTTGCAATTATATTTCTCTTTTATTAATTCATTAATGGCATTAAAGCCATCAGAACTATAAAATTGTTCACCTAAAATATTTCTGTTTTCTCCCCAATGGCTAACGCCACCTTCAGTTTCCATAACCATTGCCAGAGCATAAGCCAATCGATCATATAATACTTTAAGCTTTTCATAGCCCCAACCATATTCACCAAGTTCAACATGGATATAACCATCTTCTTCAACAGGTAAATTGTAAGTTGCTTTTCTTTTGTGTAAAATCAATGAATGCATACTTGACGAATTGGTTTCATGCACATTCCATCTGATTTTTGTCATATTTTGCCCCTTTATGAATCATAACCATAGTAACCAAAGGCGTAAACAACCTCGCCAGATTCCGTTTCATAACTATCACAGAATGTATCCCAGTCCATCTTTTCGTAGTTATTAAAGAAATCATCATATGTATAATATCTATAATTTCCATAATGATGATTATTAAGGTCGAGTCCATCTGACTTAATAAATTCTTCATTATATTTATCCCAAATAAGTTCCCCTTTTTCCCACCTGTCGAACTTGTCTTTCGATGTCATACAGAGCGAATGAACGCTACTACTATTTGTTTCAAAGACATTTTTTCTGATTTTAATCATTGCTCATACCTCAATCGTGTCCATAATATCCAAATATTACAATCTTATCTCCAGATTTGGTTGTATAATCTGTGTGGTATGTATCGTAGTCCATACGTTCCCAATTATGAAAGAAATCATCATAGGTATAAAACTCATCACGTTCCCACCCGTCATAGTCTTTCATATTTATTTCATCAGGATTGAAAAACTCTTGCCTATAGCAATTATAGATCAACTCTCCATTTTTCCACTTGATGAACTCATCCTCTGGTGCTATACACAGCGAGTGTACACTGGAAGAATTTGTTTCAAAAACTCCATTTCTGATTTTAATCATTATCTTTACTCCTTTTTTCTTCATGCATCTTGCGGAATCTCTCAGCTGCAGCTTCTCTTTGTTCTTCGCTTACCTTACGTGGTGGAGAAATCTTAACCCACGACAGCGGAAATGTTGCAAACACAGAACCGTCCGTGTTTATGTCTAAATGAACATCTTCAGGATGGTCTTCCGCAAGCTTCTTTATTCGACTGATATATTTCTGTTGTCCAAATGTTGCGGATGCTTTCTTGCTATTTGAAAGCCATTCAATAACGTTTTCATTACTTCTGTCAGCCATTACATGTCCTCATCCTCATCACCATAATGATTATAGATTTCTTCTACGAAATTCATATCGATAATCTTTGCTTTAATTATCTTTTTAAGATCCTCTCTCTCATCTCCGTCAATAACAACGACATATCTTTTATTTGTTAAAAACTCTTTGAGATCGATGTTCTTCTCTTTTAAAAAGTTCTGTAACAGTCCCATACTCTGATGATCGACTGGCCCAATGTCTGGAAGTTCCAGTACATTTTCTTCGTCAAGAACCGCCATCTGCTTATTACCGTCAGCATCGATGTAGAAATATTCATTGACACGTTTCTCTTTGTTGTATCCTTCATATTCCAAATCCCTGTAATCGAGTTCGTTTCCTTCTTTATCTTTGTAAATATCAATATCTCTCTTATAAATATGGAAATCTACAAAGCCCGGAATAATATCTCTTACGACATCGCGAATCCTATTATATTCTGCGGTAAATTTTTCGATGTCCCATGGATGTGAATAATAACCACAATAAGCAGATAAGGCATATGCCACCTTTTCTCTAAAAGATACCAGAAAATCAAGCGGGCTTCTTTCAAATCCTTCATTGATTCCAAAGAGATCGATCTCACCTTTAGAATTCATAAAGACGCTCTCGATAGAACTATAATCATGCTCCAACAGCTCTTCCAGCGTCACATGTGTATTGTTTTTTGTAATCATAAGAACGTGTTGCGAAGACGAGTTTGTTTCATGTACGCCCCAACGAAATTTAATCATTGCCCAGGTCTCCTTTCATCACTTCAATCACTTTTACATCATGCTGAATATCGTTTACAAGTTTTGCCAAAGCATATATGGCAAGTTCATGTGTGCTATAAAAGCCTCCAATGCGAAGATGTCCCATATAAATTGAGTATGCTACTGGTTCTTCGTCTGTTGGAAAACAATAGTTATTAACTTGATCAATACCCTCGATACGAATAACGCCGCTGCTTGCGTTTGCATTTATCAACATGTCTTCATCCGCTGTTTTAATCCACATTACATGCCTCCATGACTGTCAATGTATAACACCGCAATGACTATTGCCAAAAGTAATCCACTGGCAAAACCTACAAGCCACCATACAAAATGGCTAAACATAATAATCACCTCTTTAGCTGTCAAACCAAACGATTATGCGGTATTTATCCGCAGCTTCCTTCAGTTTTCGTTTTAACAACACTGGTTCGTCTTCAAAATAATGGAGATTAAGATCACGAATTGCTTTTTGTTTCACATCATTCAAAAATCTCTTGAAGCCGGGATAAAGTTCGTTGAATTTAATCTTTTTGTAATTACCAACATCCGGCTTTTTTGTTACAAAACAATCAGGGATATCTTCACAATCGTCAAACGGATCGAATCTATAATCTGCCGGAACCCATCCGATATGTTTTCTCTTCTTCATTCGGATTTTATATTTAATAAGTTCCTTCAAAGTGAACCAAGTTGGCGAATGATTGTACTCGCCAAATTGGCTCTTTGTAAGTGAATCCGCATCTTCCGGAATTCCCCGGCGAGGTCCCATCGAATGAATCATATCCTCAATGTATCTAACATCAGCAAGGATGCCAAAAAGATGGTAATCCCGACCACAATAAGGATCTACTGTTTCCCACCTTTCTACGTTTTTACATTCCGGATACATGACGAATTCTTCATTTTGTTTAAACCAATCAGTATTAATCCATTTCTGTTGATACTCATCACCAGTAATATGGATGTTCACCAATTTTTCAGTATGCACATGTATATCACAGCCCATGTTCACACCTCCATTTCGCCCGGATTCTTTCAGCTTTATCGCGGAGATCATAAATAATTTCTTTTGATTCTCCATTTGAATAGCAATTTACTTTCCTCTCATCAACCATTTTTACATCAGATACAATTGATTTTTGATAGTATGTTTCTATTTCTTCATCTGATAACGGCTGTTTCATATATTTATTTCGCCTTTTCTGTTCAGCAATAAAACAGTCTTCGCATTCTGGGAGCATCCATCCCGTGTTAGTAACAGGAACATCTGGTTTACCGCAGTTGATACAGATATTCTCGGATAGGTATGAATAATCATTTATTATATTATTCACATTTCCTGGAGAACCGTTATCATACCACTGAAAAGAAGCGAATTTCTCTTTAATTTGCACAACTCTATATTGTTTAAGAAAGTTGTGCTTAATCAATTCATTCCGCAGATCTTCGCAGAACATCAGTCCAAACGCTTTTCGCCAACCTTTCGGAATGTCATCAAAAAGTGTATTATCATATGGCTTCCTGAACCAGGATATCTCATCTGTCCAGACGGATCTCGGAATTAAAAACGGATAACGCTTACAAAGAGCCTTGTTTCGCTTTCGTACTTTAGATCTGGTATATGACCAGTGCCTGGTCTTTTTCTTTATTCTTTTGTTCATATGTTATTAACCTTATAATTAACTTAGCCGTATATCTTATCTACACGTATTGTAACTCACGAAGATCGTATGTTTTTTCTTTTATCTCACTTCGCATATCCGCACGTATTGCAACGGTCTGGTTCGAATAACAGGGAACCGTGTACGTATCTCACTTCGCATATCCACACGTATTGCAACCACAACCTAAAGTGTAGATTGTATTTAATATTTCATCTCACTTCGCATATCCATACGTATTGCAACTTGGAAGGAACGCTTCACCAACAAGCTACTGCGCGATCTCACTTCGCATATCCACACGTATTGCAACCGCAAGATAGCACAATTACATGCGTCAGATACTCGGCATAGCTATGCAATTCGTGCAAATAATTGCTTACCAAAGCAATAATCACTTCAATACCAAAGAATTAAAGTAATTTTCTTTGGTCAATTTAGGTGCGAAACCCCAACGGAATCATGAGTGATTACCTTTCGCACCAGGCCAACGGGTGAGCCTCGTCAGCGTTTTTTATTATTCTAAAGCTTTCGCTTTAGCAATGTTCAAAATATTCTTGGCCGCATTAATATCTCTGTCGTGATGACTTCCACATTGAGGACAAGTCCATTCTCTAATTCTTGTATCTTTCAACTCAGGATTTTTATAGCCGCAAACATGACATAACTGGGTTGACGGATCAAATTGTCCAATTTCAACGACAGGAACTTTATGCCAATTTGCTTTATAAGATATCTTATGTAACACATCATACATAGCCGCATCAGCTAAACCACTTGCACGATGTTTATCTTTCATCATATCTTTAACAGCAAGAGATTCAATACCTATAAAAGAAGCACCGCTTACAATATCAATAGATACATTATTATTATAATTCTCTCTTCTTCTTGCTATTTTACGTTCAAGCTTTGCTAATTTAAGCCTAGAATTTTCATATCTTTTTGATGGTTTCAGTTCTTTATTTTCTTCATGGGCTTTCCTAAATTTAATATTAGCCCAGCCCATTCTCCGACTCAATTGCCTATTCATACGAATTTTACGTTTTTTACCTTGTGCCATGAAACGCTTGTTCTCATATTTTTCACCTTCTGATGTTATGGCAATATCTTTTACGCCAACATCAACACCAATTTCTTTATGCTCCGATTTTTCTTTGCATGGTTTCCAACATGATTTAAAATGAATCATGACATAATAGTCGTTACATTTATCCTTTAGTATCGTTATATTATATCTTTTGCTTTCATGATTCTTACAATATTCTTCAAATGTATATTCAGGACCATCTCCGAATAACAAATCAAATCTGAAACCACGAAGCTTAACCTTACCAAGCTTTGGAATATTTATATAAATTGATTTTGAATTATCCTTAAATTCAAATGGGATTTTCGCTTTTACAATAGCATGAAAAGATTGTCTGTTATTAGCATTACAATAATATTTTGGATCCCATTTATTACATGGTAATTTCTTTGGCTCTTTAGATTTTTCCCAAACAGGCTCACCTTTTTTATTAAATTTAAGAGATCCATCCTTGTTTTTCTTTTGTTTACCGACTATAGGTGGATGAAAATTTTCATATGATTTAACCATGTCAGATTTAATCATTCCAAGATTGGTTGATAAAGCCTCTGAGGGTGCTTCTTTTATAATTGAATCGTTTTCCCTTAAATAATTTAACCACTCTGCTTTTTCAGCTTTAGTAAAATCGGGCCACCTATTACCTTTTTTATCTAGTTTCGTAACCATAGGATTCCCATTATGCATTTCATAAAAAGTATTATTGTGAACAAGGCGCAATGCATAAAGAATTTTTTCAATCTTATCTACTTGCTCTTTGTTAAAATATGCCCTGCATTTCACAATATAGTTATTAATTTGAATATATTTCATTGCAATACCTCTTATTTATGCATACCTGTTCAAATTGCATCAATAAACACAGGACGGCTTCTATTAATCTCATATTATTCCATTCTGCACACTCGTACAAATTGTATCTGAATATAATGTGATTCCCATGACTCTGTCTCAATTCCATTATATGCCCCTGTACAAATTGCATCGACAAGAAGAGAATGACAAAACTGATTTCCCGTAAATTCCATTATATGCACCTGTACAAATTGCATCTGCAAAATTGCACAAATCTACTTCATAATTCAGATACAACTTGTAACTTGTTGCTAATCAGATCAATGTTAATTCCATTTAATAACGCCGAAGCATTACCAACGAAATAAACTCCCTGACCATTTAGGTGCGAACCATCGGCAATTCTATGATTGATTCAGGTTCGCTCCACGGTGGACATGGACACCCCACCGCTATATTCTTCAGGAAAATCCTGACTATTCTTCATCTTCTTTTGGCTTCGGAAATATCGATAAAATGCTCATTTTAAATTTTTCAATCTCGCTGTCAATCGGCTGCCACTGATCCGGTTTCCATCTAGTTGCTACAAGGCGTTTCTTTCCATATCCCCAAAAGTGCTTTACAAAATCCTCGCACTTTTTAATAGCTTTATCGGATTTCGTTCTGCTGTATATTTCTCCGATATAAAACTCCGCATCACTATTAGATTTCAACCAGGTTTCCGCAAACATCCTATCGGTTATGCTTGTGCTGAAGACATTTTGCCAGACAATCATAACAAAGTTATTAACCAAATCCCAATTACTATACCTTTTTAAATCTTTCACATTTACCTCGAAATCCAAAAATGGATAATATAGTCCGGATAACTGTTTTAGAACCCTACTAATTGTATATAATGTTTCATGTTGATGCGGACATTATAGTCCGGTGGTCAAAATTGCATTTTAGCTAGTATTTTCAAGGCTTTGAGCCACTTTTTTGCCTATTTTGGACCGGACAATATAGTCCGGTAGGCAAACCCCACAAAAGCCTTATTTTTCAGTGCTTTAAGCCACTTTTTGCGGAAGACTTTCCTCTATCTATAAGATTAATCACTTTCGTTCCCGATACCGTTCCACCCGGAGTTTTTAAATATCTCAACTACCGTCCGGTTTACATTAACGCCACGGAAGTAAATAAACGGATTGATCAAATACACCTCACTGTTATCCTGGCTGTATTCTTCGTATATACTACCCACGTTTACCTTGGCTATAATCCCTTTATTAATTAAACTTCTGATTATCTTTCGACCATAATCGTATTTGTAATCAAACATTGTACAAATATCTTTTAGGCTTAAAGGATCCGCATTGATTCTTGTATTTTTTCGAATAATACAATCCTCAAAATTCACATATGATGCCAGACAAATTACCAACTTGAATTCAGGTGGTGTCAGACGTTTTTGTAAAACAGGAATAGCATCATCATAAATTTTAACGAATGTTTTATCCGAATTAAAACCATGAATTAACGATTTTTCTCTTTCCTTTTTACGTTTTGCAGCATCGATTGAATTGCCACGAATAATATTAAATTTATCTCCTTGATAAACTGGTTTTTCTTCGCCAGTCACTGTATCAACATATATGCCTTTGATATTATTATTAATATAATCTTGACCATCCATTTGTTAATCCTTAAAAACTCAATACTCTCGACTTCGCAAACATCTTTCCGTATTCGCCATACAGGATCCGATGCCTTGTGCATTTGTTCGCATGTTCTACAAACTCACGCCTTTCGGCCATCTTCTCTTCGGTAACATCGGGATGGTAATAGCAATGATAGCAAATCAGTTTTCCCTTTTCCTTCTTCCATTTCCAGTCATAGAATAAATCCTGGCCAACAAGAAACGGAGCGCCAATATATCCGCAGACAGAACACTTATACAGCCTGGGCCTTGACAAACGTATCTTTCTCATGATTAATTCCGCAATTCTCTTTGGCATTATTATCCCTCCTGATGTGAATTAAAGAATAGCCACAGTTACATGAATAATAGCCACAGTTACATGAATACTTCATTGTCTTATTAATAACTGATAATTCTACGTTAAGTTTCGTTTGCGTTCCACATCTGGGACATATCATGATGAGGCCTCCTTCTTATAAAACGGCAGTTTTATCCGGATCTGCCAACCGGGAAGGGCATTATATTTCTTTCCATTTGTCATCAGATATTTGTTTTATATCTTTAGTTCTGTATGGTAAATTATATTTTTTGCACACTTTTCTAATAGCGTTATCAGTAACGTTATACTTTTCACCAATTTTTACAAATGAGGTCGATCTAATTTCTTCTTTCAATGTCTCTCTATCAATATTTAAAGAATTTGATTGCACATACTTTTTATGACAATCGAGGCACATTTTTGCCCGTCTGCTCATTTCATTTTTATTACATACTGGACATATTGTATGAGGTTTATCTTTATTTTTATTTTTATCTTTATCTTTTTTTGTTATTCTACTTTTTGGCTTTATTTGATTTGGTTTTACTTTTTTATTTTGTTTGGTTTTATCATATTGTTTAATGTTTTTTCCAGTATAATTATCCGTTTGTGCATGACAGTTTGGGCAAATTATCTGTAAATTATTCAAACAATTGTTATTATGATTTCCGTCTATATGATGCAGCTACAATGGAATCGGCAATCCCATCCACTCAGTTAATCCACATATTTCACATTTTCTTTCTTTATATCCTTCCGAAATCAATCTTTCTCGAAGATTATTACTGCTAACATATTCTCGTTTTCCGCTTAAGATATCTTCTAATGGTATTTTATCTACCCCAAATGGCTTTGATGATGCTCGTAGTTCTTTTGCTTTTTCAGAATATGCTATTGATCTATTCTTATTTAATTTCACAAGATTAATTCCGTATTTATCAATTAATTTTTTAAGTGTTGCATAGTTACCGCCTCTATCAACCAATCCAACTTTTCTTAACACCTCGGCAAGACTTACTGATTCGTCAACCAGAGTTTGCAATTCTTCTTTGCTTAATGCCTAAAGTACACCTATCATTTTTATTTCTCCTTTTTAATTATTATAATGTGGCGGTTTTAACCAGATCCGCCAACTGGGATGCAAGACGAGTTTATGATTGTGAGCTGCCCATGTTGGATTCGAACCAACGAAAAGTGCAGCAGTCAAAGTGCTGTGCCTTACCGCTTGGCGAATGGGCATTATGTAGTTCTGAATAAAGAATGCTATTATTTGGTTTCCATTATTACACTTTGGCCGATACCTTTACACGCCAACAACTTTATTTAGCGTTAAATGCAGACCCAAACACTTACACAGTCTGTTGAACGAGGTGGGAAGTTTTCTGCCATAATTGACTTCTGGACTCGTTGTTTTCCGTTCTGCTCTTTTCTACCTGAAGGCATATCAGGTGTCAGACCCAGATGTTCCATAAGTAATGGCACTGTCGTAGTTCCCACGCCAACCCTTAAAACTCCGCTACGAGCGGTTCATATGTATAGAACAATTAACAAGTTAATCGCTATTCCGTTGGGCATCTATACATATATACCGGAGTCTAACCGGACGCATAAAAAAATAAAAATTTACTGGCGGAGTCTTGGCCTTCGACTACACTTTAAACACTCACGTACCAGTCTAAACTGCATGATATATCTACCATGACTAACTTCCAATCAGGTTTTCATATACTCATATTGGAGTCTTTGTATACTAAGGTCTGCCTTTTATTGACAACTCATCTGAAATTGTCAATTATGCATATCTGCACTATGATAATAGAGGTATTGCCAGACCACTCCTAATTATGTGGGTAAGGATTTGCACCTTACATAACCCATTATTCGCCATATGCGTTCTTGATTGAACCATCTTGTATAGGGTCTTACGTTTAAGCGTCTACCTATTTCCGCCACCACATAACCTCTTTATTCCTTTTTGAGAGGTGATGAATAAAGAATAAGAACGTCCACCTCTTATGTGGGTAAGGATTTGCACCTTACATGATGAGTCACGACCTCTAAATGATGCGCTCCGATTGCACTGCGGCGTAAGTGCAGTTCACGTTGTTCTGCACCCTGTTACCACCGCCTGTGGGGACTTGAACACCCTCATTCAACTCTTTTAAGCGTTTACCTATTCCGCCACCACATAACGTAGTTTTTCCTACTGTCAGACAAAGTTCTCCTATCATTGCTACAAGATAGGAATCGGAACGGCAGGATTCGGACCTGCGACTTCTCATCACATCAGAGGCTTTTACCATTTCAGCTACGTTCCGATTAAATACCAGTTACAAAACTCTGCATTCATCCGCAGAGAGCGTCACTGGTTTCGCTTTTTATACGGAAACTTTCATCCTCACCGCCAATGCCGGAGCCGTTGTGTCCATACATCACAACAGTTTGTTGATATGGAAAATGGATTTCGTTCCCTGAGTGGCTGGTCCAGAGATTGATTTAGTTTAGCGGCCTAATTTCGAATATTCGAAAGGGGAAAAATGATTAGGCCACAAGTTACGTTAGCATATTAAAAACTAAACTTTCATAGTCAGTGAGGAGTGGTTTTCTCCTCACTGAAAATTCAGTTAGCTTATGCTGCCAAGGCAATTTTGTAACTGGTATCAATCAAGTTATTTCCATCAATCGTCTTCATAAAAAGATTTTCCTGATAGTTTGCTGTATTTCTATGGTCAGTGGAATGAGTGGCATAATCACTTACAGCGTTAACAAATCTGAAAGCGGTATGTTCAGTTCCTCTGAGATCCGGCTTATCGAAGTAAATATTCAGAATATCGTTTCTCTTTCTATTCAGGCTTTCTTCGGCCTTCTGGAAACGTTTGATATCTTTAATATCAACAACCTTATTAGATTTCATTGCCCTTTTATAAAGATCATCGAATTCTGTTTTCAAAAGCAGTTCAGTCATATCATTGACCTGTTTTTCAGTTACTTTTTTAAGCTTTAATTCGCCAAACTCTTCCTCAAGAGCCTCCATATATCTTTCGGCGGACGCAAGAGTATATCTGGCTTCTTCAAGTTTTTCCTCGATCTTTCCCATATGGGAACAACTCCAATGGCGAGAAGCTTTATTCAATGCTAAATTAAGAGTATTCTGACATACGACCCTGATTGGAGTAATCGCTACTCTTACAGCCCCAGTGCCATCATGATTATTAGTAAACACAAGATACGGATCGATTCTTTCTTCAGCAAGTGTTGTACCTTCCATTCTGGCAAGCATCCAGACACGTTTCCCTGAAGCAAGTGAACCAGCTGTTTCATATTTAACTCCTTCGCCAAGTAAAGCATCAGTAAATGCGAAAGCGTCCTTATTCTGAACAATCTTATATTTATTAGTAACTATGCCAAGATTCTTTCCATCAGAAGATCTCTGGTTTACTTTGTATCCAGGAATAACATTTCCTTTTGCGTCATAAATTGGTGTGGGGATAACGTCCCAATCGAGTCCCGCGATTTTAATAGCTTCATCACTTGATAAAGCATGATCAACTTTTACGCCCAACTGATGCCAGGGAGTTTCGCCAACATAGAACATTGTTTCAACATTTGCAGCCATAACATATTTCCTTTCATTATACGCTTTTGTTGTTAATCAGTTAATTATGTTATTCGCTTTATACATTAAGGCGGCTTAATCCGCCATAAGAGAATTGAAACTCACGGATCTGCCCGATGGCTTCGGCAAAAGCTTCATCGTCATCATAATCATTTGCCTCCACAAGCAAATCGAGAATGTCATTCAATTCCGAAATACGATCGTCCCAGTTATCATGAACAGTTCCATCACTCTCCGGTTCACGGTCCTCTTCGAAGTAGATACGTTCTTCAATACAATTAATGAGGTTATCAAGGTCATTTCTGGTAAACTTATCAAGGTCCTTAATTAATTTCATTTGCATTATCTCCCTTCGATGTATAATATGATATCACATTATTCGCTTTATGTCAACATTTATTTAAATATTTTTTTGTTGTCCAGATTTTTATACACATGAACTGTTATTATTAATAACGAAAGAAGGTGAACAGATATTTCCTCTCCATTGATACATCGGAAAATCCGGTTGTTATAATTTTAATATCAATCACGGAGGTGAACAGTATGGAAATAACATTTGGTCAAAAACTTGGTTACTGTCGAACACAGTTTGGTTGGACGCAGCGAGAACTTGCCGACCGTCTCGGCGTAAGTAAACGAATGATTTGCTATTATGAAGCGGATGCCAGAAGTCCTCGGCCAGATATGTTGCGAAAAATCGCCGCCCTATTTAAAGTTTCCCTTGACTATTTACTTATTAATAACATAACAAATCCCGGCCAGGAATTCGTTGAGGAATCATACAGAATCGAATTGAATCGCTACCGGAATTCTGACACGATTAAAGATGTTGTTCACAGTATTTTCGCAGCTGGTGGCGAGTTGATAACAGAAGAAGATCCTGAATGGGACATAATTGCAAATTCCGTTGCTGATATTTACGTTAAATCAAAAGCTCTTGCCCGTTCAAAGTTTACGCCGAGGAAATATAGGAAGGGAGTGTATGTCTATTGACAAGAGAATATATCATTTCTGTTGTTAACAACATAATAAAGAGAACAGGGGAAAGCGATCCGTTATCCATTTGCAACAGATATAAAATACAACTCCATTATCATGATCTTGGCGAACGGCTGAAGGGATACTACCTTTATAGCAAAAGAATATCAAATATAGTTATTAATGAAAATATAAATGATGTGTACAAACGGATTGTCCTTGGGCATGAAATTGGACATTTTGCTTTGCACCGAAGCAGCGCACGGCTATTTCAGGAAACAAAGCTTCATAAT
>ODAI014420900.1_pt1 | contig 18843 bp, 16 predicted proteins | sample 1539321 | NCBI WGS metagenome assembly ODAI01 (sample SAMN02144231, study PRJEB22623) | gut metagenome | biome: sheep rumen | host: Ovis aries | place: New Zealand
AACGAAATTTCACCAAGAAAGGATAGGCTTTTTGGGTGCCTTCTGGAAGATAACGAAGCAACCCCCAAGCGCGAGGAAAGGGGCTTTTCTTGCGTTTTACGGAATGGGAGCCGACGGCTGAACTGCTACGTCTCGCCGATGCGGTACTTCTTCAGGAAGTCGGGAGCAGTTTCGATCTGGCGCTTGAACTCCTCGATGGCCTGAAGCGGATACGCCTGCACGTCGTACTTCTCGCCCGGCACCTTGCGAGACTCAAGGCCAAGCGCCTTCGTGACCTTGGAGAGGGCCTTGCCTATCTGGCTCCACGCCCCTTTGACAGCCACGTCGAAGAACTGCTTGATCCACTGAAGCCCCCGCCCAGGCTGTCCCGGGCTGTCCAGGCTCCAGGGGCTGTCCGGGGCGCTCTGGCCGGCAAGGCGCAGCTTTGCCCGATGCGCTTGGGAGCGGCAGGCTGGCTGGCGCACGCAAGCCCCAAGTGCCTGCATTTGCTTGTGCGCCAGGCGGGCTGGGACGAATTTTCTCTTGGCGCTGGCACGGCAGGCTTCCGCCAGCCCGGCTGTCTCTGCTTATCCTTGGAAAATATTTACTTTTTCCCCTGATCTGGCATACTTCCCCCAGAGGGCAAAGCCCTGCGCCGGGCCTCGGCGCAGACCAGGGCACGCCCCAATGCCACCTGCAAGCCAAGGAGACAACATGGCTTCCACCGTCTACTTCTACTCCATGTCCTGTCGCAGCCACCACCAGACCAAGGAGGCCAAAGTAGCGCGCCTGCTGGCCCTGGTGGGCCTCAAGGACCGCGTGGTCCAGGGCGAGCCCTGCGCCGTGAAGCTGCACTTCGGCGAGATGGGCAACGACACCCACCTCAACCCCCAGCTCGTGCGCATCGTGGTGGACAAAATCCGCGAGGCCGGCGCCAAGCCCTTCCTGACCGACACCACCACCCTCTACTCGGGCTCCCGCCACAACGCCGTGGACCATCTCGAAACGGCAGTGCGCCACGGCTTTGCGCCGAGCGTGGTCAATGCCCCCGTGATCATTGCCGACGGCCTCTACGGCGAAAACGACGTGCCCGTCGCGATCAGCGGCAAGCACTTCCAGAGCGTGCGCATCGCCACGGAAATCGCCAGGGCGCCTGCCATGGTGGTGCTCTCCCACTTCAAGGGCCACGAAATGGCCGGCTTCGGCGGCGCCATCAAAAACCTCGCCATGGGCGGCGCCTCCAAGCTCGGCAAGCGCGAGCAGCACGCCACCACGGTGCAGGTCAATGCCGAGAAGTGCATAGGCTGCGCCACCTGCGTCAAAGCCTGTCCCGAGCATGCCATGTCGCTCAAGGACAAGAAGTGCGTCTGCGACAAGTCCAAGTGCATAGGCTGCTTCGAGTGCATGACCGTCTGCGAGCAGAAGGCCGTGGAGATAGACTGGGCAACGGACGTGCCCCTCTTCACCGAAAGGCTCACCGAGTACGGCTACGGCGCGGTCAAGGGCAAGGAAGACCACGTCTGCTACATCAACTTCGTGATGAACGTCACCCCGGACTGCGACTGCGCCGGCTGGTCCGACCGACCGCTCATCGCGGACGTGGGCATACTCGCCTCCACCGATCCCGTGGCCCTCGACCAGGCCTGCTTCGACCTCGTCCAGAAGGCCCCGCTGCTCGCCGACCTCGATCTCCAGGGCAGGGACATCTTCACCGCCCGCTGGCCCCACACCACAGGCCAGATCCAGCTCTCCCACGGCGAGGCCATCGGCATGGGCTCGCGCCAGTACGAGCTCAAGACCCTCTAGCCGAGACGGCCCCGGGAACGATTCTTCTTCAGCGGGAGCGCCCGGTCAGGCGCTCCCGCCAGCCAGAAGGCCCCGCCAGACAACCCTCCAGCAAGGAGCGCATTCCATGGAACTCAAGGACGCCATTCTCAAGCGCCGCAGCGTCAGAAGCTACACCGACGCCCCCATTCCCGCAGAAACCATTGAAGCCCTGGTCGAACTCGCCATCAAGGCGCCGACGGGATCGGGCCTCCAGCCCTGGGGCTTCGCCCTGCTTCAGGACAAGGCCGAAATCGACGCCCTCTCCGGGCAGATCAAGCAGAAAGTCCTCGGCAACATCGCCGGCTATCCCGAGTTCGCCCAGTACGAAAGCTGGCTTCGCAACGATGCGTACAGCATCTTCAACCACGCCGGCACCGTGCTCGCCGTCTACGGCGACACGGCCTCGCCCTGGTGCGTCTACGACTGCAGCCTCGTGGCCGGCAATCTCATGCTGCTGGCCGAGGAGCAGGGCATAGGCACCTGCTGGATAGGCTTTGCCGAAGCCCTCTTCAACGATGCCGAATTCAAGCAGGCCCACGCGATCCCGGAGAGCTTCAAGCTCGTGGCCGCGCTCTCCATGGGCTTCAGGAAGCACGAGACCAAGCCCTGCGAGCGCAGGGCTCCGCGCTTCTTCTGCAAGTAGCTCAAGCCATCCCGGCACAGTCGCCGCCAGCAGGCATTCCTGCCGGCAGCGGCGAGGGAAAGGCGCCGGGCCCCTGCTTCCCCCCTGCAAGCCAGGCAGAAGGGGAAAGCCATAACGCCACACAAGCTAAAGGCAGACGGACATGGAAATGGCTTACGGAACGCGGCTTCGCGAGATGGCCGAAAGGATGGCCGGAAACACGATTCCCCGCGATCAGACGGACAGCGTCATCGACTTCATCAGGAACGGCGGCATGCGGCACATCGGCATCGTCTCCGGCCTTTCGACGAACCTGCTGTGCCATGCCATGCTGAAAATGACCGACAAGGAGCTCGCCGGCACCGGATTCGTCCCCGGGTCTCGTTTCAAGTGCAACGCGGGTCCCCTGTGGGTTGTGTGATGAAATCACGACGGTTTGCGAAAATGGGCAAATGTGCTCAGGAGGCTGCTGTCCTTCACATGCTTCTTGCCTTTCTCCCACGCGCCCAGCGGGCTGTCCATCTTCAAGCCCTACGCCTTCTTCGACGAACGATGGCGCATCTTTGAAAGCTGCGCCGTGCCGCGCGACTATGCCAATTTCGCCATGGCGCAGGAACTTGCGAAGCTCTTGGCCGAGGAGCCGGACATCCGGCTGGAGAACGGCATGCACTGGCGCGAAAGGCCGATAGAGAAGGACGCTCCTTCAAGGTCCTTCGCCCTCGAACTCTGCCTGCCTTCGCCAAAGATGGCAGGGTTCCGCGCCAGGGGGCTCTGCGCCGCAGACATTGCCCTGCGGTGCAGTCTTGACGCCGGCGTTGTGCGCGAGCGCATGGCCGTGGCGGATCTTCCGCCGGACGAAGTCGAAAGGGTAGCCGAAGACGTCCGGAAGTACAGGTAACGAGGCGCGACCGGGGAGTCCGGGCCATCCCTGGCCCCGCAGCCCTAGCACTTCGCTGTTCTCGTCAGAGAACTGCTCCGCCTTCCCTGGTCCTGCCTGGCCCTGTCCGGCGGAGGCGGAAGCAATCTTCAGCCGCAGCGAATGAATGCTAGCTGTTCTTCACGTCCTGCATGGCGAAGACGACGCGGCCGACGATGGCGTTCTCCATGCTGCCGTCGAAGTCCTCCTCCAGGCTGTAGATCAGGGGCGGATTGGCCGACGCATTGTCGGAGAAGTAGACTATCTGCCAGCCTATGCGCGGATGCCGCTCCATCTTCACGCGCTTGACCATGCCGGCACCGTCGGGATCGCGCACCAGCATGATGCGGCCCGGATAGCTCACGTCCCTGTCGTCCCTGTCCACAAGCACCATGTCGCCCGGATGGAGCAGGGGGAGCATGGAGGTGGAGTTCCGGCCTATCTCCACGGCGATGAGGTTGCGGCGGCCCCGGATGGCGGGATGGTTCATGTCGGCGAGCATCCAGCGCTCGACCTGCTCCTGATCGAAGTAGCCGGGGCCGGCGCCCACCTCGCCCACGACGGGGGCGGCCAGAAAGTCGTCCGCCACGGGCGCCTCGAGCCGTTCGGCTGCCTTGGCGAGGCGGGGGTTCACGAAGTGCACGTCTTTGTCCACGGCAAGCTCGCGCGTGCGGAACTCCTCGTTGAGGTAGTCGAAGACGGGCTGGATGCTCTTCAGGTTGGGGCAGCGCTCGCCCTTGCTCCAGCGGGTGATCATGTTGGGCGCAATGTCGAGGGCCCTGGCAAGGCGGCTCGGCGACCCAGCCTTGTCGATGGCCTTGTTCAGCATGGCGATAAAGTATTCGTAGGCCTGCATGATCTGCCTCCGGAATGTGCGGAAAGGGAAAACGCGCGTCCGTCTGCGTTGCCGCATGGTTTCCTGCGCTGACTGCAGACTAGGCTCGCAGTCCAGATTTTGTCAAGAAGAAAAATTTTTCTCCGCGTATTACCGGAAAGAAAAATTCTCCGGCAGACTGGGCAGGTGCCGTTCCCAAGCCAGGGAAACGCATTCGGGGGATTGGGGAACCATGCATCAAAAACTGTCTTGGCAATATTCTGTTTGTTGGGATAGGCTTTCCTGCCGGCAGCGCCGCACCAGGACGGGCGGAGCGCTGCGAGGCGGCCAGGCGGCGTACGGGGCTTCAGCTGCACGGGCGGCGCCATGCGTCCCGGAAGCGCGGATGCCGAGAAGCAGTCCAGAGCGGCCGAGGCGCCAGCCGCAGGAAGGCCGGCGTGAAGGCCAGGCAGGGCAAGGGCATCAGGCCCGCAAGCCGCGGGGCTGCGGCAGGCCGGAGGCTCCCTTCCTCCCCAAGCGCCGCTTCGGCTTCTGCAGGGGCACTGCAAGGGGTTCAGGAGCAGGGCTGCCCCGCTTCTCCCTGTCTGCCTCCTCCGGCATCCGCCTGTGCGCATGCGCAGGCCAGCGCGACAGGCGGCCATGCCAGGGAGCCCTGCGTTCAGCAGCCGAAAGGCCGTGAACGCGGCCGCACCGATCTAGACATCCCTGTCGAAGTCGAGCTTCTCGTCCGGCACGCGCATGAGCACGGCGTCCTCGAAGCCCGTATCCCTGTCCGGCACGCGGAACTCGACTTCGGTGACGCCCCTGGCGGAGCTGTTGACTATGCCCCTGGTTCCTGCCGGCAGGCGGTGCATGTGGGCGGACTTGTACATGCGGTTCGTGCCCGCGTGGGGGGCCTTGAGGACCACGTGGTCGTCTTCGTGGAAGCGCAGAGTCTTGGCTTTGGGCATGTTCACCTCCTGTGTCGTCTGGAACGCTCTGCCGGGAAAGCCGAAAGGATCCCGGAAAAGGCGCCTGGCCGGGCTGGTCCTTCCGGCCGCGGCCTTCCTGGCTTTCCCCTCCAGACGGGCTTTCATAGCATCTGCGGGCCTTGCCGCGCCAGCCCTGAAGCGCTTCGCGCCGGCGCCGGAAGCGACGGCAGGCATCGGCGGCAGGCGGGGCGGGGACGGAGGCAGGCGGAGAAGAGAGAAGGAGGAGGAAGGCGGAGAAGGAAGAATGCGGGGAAGAGAGAAGGAGCGCGGCGAAGCAAGCGAAGAAGGAAGGAAGGAGGGAAGCGAAGGAGATCTTGACCCGGCGCCGGCTGGGAGGGCAGAAGAGCTGCAGGCAAGGCGCGCAACGCTCGCTCGCGGGCGCCATGCGCTTTTTGCAGGCAAGGAGGAAGGCCATGAAGGAGGCCAGGAAAGAGGCCGGGAAGAAGGCTGGGGAGAAGGCCATGAAGCAAGGAAAGCGCTTCTGCGTGAGCGGCTGTCTGGCAGGCCTGCCCTGCCGCTGGGACAGTGCATCCAGGCCCGACCCCCGCATTCAGCGGCTGGTCGCCCGGGGGATGTGCGTTGTGGTCTGCCCCGAGGTGCAGGGCGGACTGCTCCCGCCGCGCAAACCCTGCGAGCTCTGCGGGGACAGGGTGCTGGCCAGGGACGGCACGGACTGCACCGGGGCCTTTCGCAGGGGGGCTGCCAAGGCGCTGGCCATGGCCCTGGCCGCAGGCTGCACGGCAGCCGTGCTCAAGGCGCGCTCGCCCTCCTGCGGCGCCGGCGGGATCTACGACGGCAGCTTCACGAAGACGCTGGCGCCCGGCGACGGCATCTTTGCCCGCCTGCTCAGAGAGGCGGGCTTGGAGATCTTCACTGAGGAGAGCCTGCCCTGGGAGCGGCTGGAAGCGGAGCTGGAGGCAGATCCGGAGGCAGAGCTGGGGGCAGAGCTGGCGCCTGCCTGCGGACCGCACGCGGCGCCGGCAGGGGTCAGGAACTAGTCCGGCTGGCCGGCAGCCTGGGCCTGCTCCTCCAGCTTGGCCAGAATCTGGCCTGCCTTGGCGTCGCCGTTCTGCCAGGCTCTGGCCAGCCAGGCCTCGGCCTCCTGGCGGCAGGCCTGGGGCGTGAGGCCAGGAATGGGCATCTTGCCTTCCTCATTGGTGGAGAAGAGCAGGAGCAGCCCGCCAAGCTCGCGCTGGGCCTCGGGATAGCCGCCTTCGGCGGCGTCGAGCAGGAGCAGGAAGGGGCTTTCGCCCTCTCTGGCCTCGACCTTGCCCTCGTCGATGAGCTGGCAGAGCAGGAAGGCGCAGACGGGATGGCTGGCCGCGCCCTTGCGCAGGATGGCCGCGCCCGTCTCGACGAGCTTCTGGCCGAGCACGCCCTTGGCCAGGGTTTCGCCGAGGGCCGGCCAGGTTTCGGGATCGTCGAGGGCAATGGCGCGCTCAAAGCAGGCTCTGGCCTGGCGCTCGTCCGCTTCGCCTGCGCCCTCCACGGTGAGGAAGCGGCCCAGCTGGACCAGGGCGGGCGCGAAGTCCTGCGCGCATGCCTTTTCCAGCCATGCTCTGGCAGCGCCCGGATCCTGAGCCATGCCCAGCCCCTCCAGGGCCATGTGGCTCGCCATGAGCTGGGCTCTCGGGGAGCCGGCACCGGCGGCCTCGAGGATGAAGGTGCCGCCTTCGGCGCCCTCTGTGGCCTGGAGCTTCTGCCAGGCATCGGCAAGACCGTCGTGGAGTTCTTGTTCGTGGGCTACGTTCGGCATGGCTTCTGGATTCTCCTTGCAGCGTGCGTCGCGCAGGGAGCCCCTGCGCGCAGGCGTGATAGATACGCCAGGCCTGCGCCTTCCGGCAAGTCCCGGCAGCGGGCCGGGCGGCGGCCTTGCCTGCTACCTGAGGGCGAAGTTCACGGCAAAGAGCAGGCTCACCACCCACATGGCGGGACTGACCTCGCGCCAGCGGCCGGTGCAGAACTTGAGGCAGGCGTAGCTCACGAAGCCGAAGCCGAAGCCCGTGGCGATGGAGTAGGTGAGGGGCATGGTGGCGATGGTCAGAAAGCAGGGCAGGCCTTCGGTGAGGTCCGTGAAGTCGATGTGCACCACCTCGGCCATCATGATGGCGCCGACGATGACGAGCACGGGCGCCGTGGCGTAGGACGGCACGAGGCTGAAGAGGGGCGCCAGGGGCAGGGCCAGCAGAAAGAGAGAGCCGGCAAAGACGGAGGAGAGGCCCGGGCGGCCGCCCTGGGCTATGCCGGCCGCGCTTTCGATGTAGGTCGTGACCGTGGGGCAGCCGATGAAGGCGCTCGCCATGGTGCCGATGGAGTCGGTGGCAAAGGCCTTGTCGATGTTCTGGATGCGGCCCTTGTCGTCCATGAGGGCGGCCTTCTTGGCCAGGCCGATGAGCGTGCCCATGTTGTCGAAGAGCTCGACGACGGTGAAGGTGAAGACGATCTGGACAATGCCGAAGGCCATGGCGCCCTTGAAGTCGAGCTGGCAGAAGAGGGGAGAGAGGTCGGGAAGGGCCGGGCGCACAAGCTCCCCGAGGGAGGATGGCGCAGGCGAGACGCCGGCGATCATGCAGGCCGCGGCCGTGGCCAGCATGCCGGTGAGCATGGCGGACATCCAGCCACGGTGCATGAGGATGGCGGTGAACAGCAGGCCGGCAAAGGAGATGAGGGTGCCGGGCTCGCAGACCCTGCCCAGGGTGACCAGGGTCGAGGGGCTGGCGACGACGATGCCGGCGCCCCTCAGGCCGATGAAGGTGATGAAGAGGCCTATGCCGACGACGATGGCGCGCTTGAGCTCCATGGGGACGGCGTCCACGAGCATCTGCCGGAGCCTGGTCGCCGTGAGGAGGAAGAAGCACACGCCGGAGACGAAGACGGCGCCGAGGCCGGCCTGCCAGGAGAGACCCTGGACGGGCACCACGAAGTAGGCGAAGAAGGCCGAGAGTCCGAGGCCCGGCGCCACGACGGCGGGGAAGTTGGCAAAGAGCCCCATGAGGACGGTGGCGCAGGCTGCCGAGATGGCGACCGCAGCCACGGCCGCGTCGCGGGGCATGCCGGCATCGGCGAGCATGGCAGGAACGACCGCGACGATATAGGCCACGGACACAAAGCTGGTGAGGCCGGCGATGAGCTCCTGCTTCACGCTCGTGCCCTTGGCCGAAAGGTGAAAGTAGCGGTCCAGCGCGCCGCCGGCGCCGTGACGGACCCACGCAGTCTTGATGCCCTCTGGCATGTCGGCCTCCCTTGTTCGAGATGGGCCACGATACGGACGAAGGCGCCGCTCCGTCAACGCCGCCAGCGGTCTGCGACCGCGTCCGTGACCTGGCGGAACGCAGACGGCGGATGCCGGGAGGGCTGGACAGGACCCTGGATGGCGCGGACGGCTGCATGGAGCCCGTCAGCTTGAGGGCCGTCGCCAAGGGGACCGGGGACTCGTGGCGGAGGCCTTCTCTGGCTCGTTCGGGGCGGTCGGGGCGTCGGGCGCCGGGCAGGAAAAAGCCGGTTCATGCAAAGGCCGTGCGGGGTGGCTGCGCTGCGGCCTTGCCGCTCGCCTCTGCCCTTGCGCCGCTTCTGCCTTTCTGCTTCTCCGCCGCACCAGCCTGGCTGCTCGCACCGCTTCCGGCATGCCAGGTCAAAGCCTGTCCCAAGCCAGGCGCAGGTCCTCCGGCTTGAAGTCTGCATCGCCGGCAGAGGCGCTTTGCTCCGATGCTGGAAGGCCCAGGGATGCTGCATTTTCCAGATGGCGGCAAAGTCGGGGCTCTCAGGAGGACGGGTGGAGGCCTGCCGCCTGCGGCCGCAGCTTTTCGCGGCTTGCTTGCGTCAAGGGACGCCTGCCTGTAGCCTGCAGACGAAGGAGTTCCCTATGAAGCACCACGATGGTTTCTACAAGCGGATCTTGAGCTGCCGGCAGATGGTGTCGAGCTATCTGCTGGATTATGTTCGTGCCGGCTTCGTTGCCGACATGGACATGGCAACGCTTGAACTCGTCTCCGGATCCTTCGTCTCCGACGATCTCCACAGCCGCGAGAACGACGTGATTTGGAAGGTCAAGTGGAGAGGCGCCGATGCCTACCTCTATGTCATGATTGAGGCCCAGCGGAAGAGGGATTCCCTGATGGCGGTGAGGCTGCTCAACTACACGACCGCGCTCTGGCTTCAGCTGAGAGACTCGGGAACGGCATCCAGAGAGACAGGCCTTCCGCCTGTCTTTCCGCTGGTGATCTACAGTGGAGAGGAGCCTTGGAACGAACCATTCGATCTCTCGTCCCTGCTGAGTCCATGGCCTGAGTCCGTGCTTGAGTTTCAGCCCAAGTACAAGTATTATGTAATTGACGAGCGTCGAATCGCCAAGGAGGACATTGCAGCAAGGCCAGGCCTGGCATCCCTCTTCATTCGTCTGGAGCAGGCCGCATTTCCTGAGGAAGTACAGCGCATCGTGGCAGAGTGCGCGGTCAGGCTCGCCGGTCCCGAGTACGCAGGCCTCAACCATGCCATTGCGGCGTGGGTCTCATACACGGTGCTGCAGCGTGATGGGTTTGCCACAGAAAAGCAGCTGAAAGCCATTGATAGCTTGCAGGGAGTGAATAGTTTCATGGAAAGCAATATCCAAAAATGGATTGCCAAGCACGAGGCCGTTGGCGAGGCCAGGGGCGAGGCCAGGGGTGAAGTCAAGACGCTCCGCAGGCTTCTTGTCAAAGGTCTGCAAAAGCGGCTTGGCGACGTTCCCGAGACGTTCCAGATTCTCATTGCCAACGCGGTCAGTCCAGACCTTCTGGAGTCCCTGCTGGAGCAGGCAAGCGAGGCAGAAGACCTGCGCGCCTTGCTTCCCAGCATGGAGAAGGCTCTGCGCAGCGCCGCCTGCGGACAGGGAGCTTAGGATATCCCGAGCCAGCAGCCAGTCCACCGGTTAGAAACGGAAGGGCAGGATCTGGCAGGGGATTTTGAGCATGCCGGCAGAAGCCGGCGGTTTCGCCCTCCTGCGCCGAATGGGGCTGAACGTTCTCTGCCGGCTACTTTCGAAGCGCCCGCAGGCCGTTGAGCACCACGATGATCGTGGTGCCCACGTCGGCGAAGACGGCCATCCACATGGTGGCGATGCCGGCGAAGGCAAGGCCAAAGAAGGCAGCCTTGACGCCCAGGGCGAAGACGATGTTTTCCGCCACGAGGGCGAAGGTGCCGCGGGCGAGGCGGATGAACTGGGGCACCTTGCCGAGGTCGTCGTCCATGAGGGCGACGTCGGCGGTCTCGATGGCCTGCGCCGTGCCGCAGGCGCCCATGGCGAAGCCGATGTCGGCCAGGGCGAGGGCCGGCGCGTCGTTGATGCCGTCGCCGACCATGCCGACGCAGGCGCCCTTCTGCTTGAGCTCGGCAATGGCATCGAGCTTGTCCTGGGGCAGGAGGGCGGCCCTGGCTTCGGCTATGCCGGCGCGCCGGGCTATGGCGCTGGCAGCCTGTTCGCTGTCGCCCGTGAGCATGATGGACGCAACCCCGAGCCGGCGAAGCGCGGCTACGGCCTCAGCGCTCGTTTCCCGCAGGCCGTCGGCCACTGCGAAGACGGCCTCTGCGCCGCCGGGACCGGTCAGGACGGCGGGCGTCTTGCCTTCGGCCTCGAGTCGCAGGACCTGCGCCATGGCGGGCGAGGGATCCGCTTCCGAGCCTTCGCCTTCAAGCCGTGCCAGCAGCTTCCGTCCGCCAAGGCGCCAGGTCTCGCCGCCGATATCGCCTTCGATGCCAAGACCCGGCAGGGCCACGAAGCGGTCGACGTGGAGGCGGGCAACGCCGTCTTCGGCCGCCTTGTCCGCAATGGCCTTGGAGACGGGGTGGCTGGATCGGGCAGCCAGCGAGCAGGCGAGGCTGCGCGCCCTTGCCGCGTCAAGGGTGCCCGTGGCCGCAAAATCTGTCTGCACGGGCCTGCCTTCGGTGAGGGTGCCGGTCTTGTCGAGGCAGAGGCAGGAGAGCTTTCTGCCTGTCTCAAGGAAGCTTGCGCCCTTGATCAGAATGCCCTTTCTGGCCGCGGCCGCCATGCCGGCCGCCAGCGTGGCCGGCGTCGAAATGACAAGGGCGCAGGGGCAGGCGGTGACAAGGAGCACGAGGCTTGTCCGCGCAGCCTCCTCCCAGGCCCAGCCCAGCGCCAGCGGCAGGAGAATGGCCGCCGCCAGGGCCAGCAGGAAGACGGCTGGCGTGTACCAGCGGGCAAAGGCATCGACGAGCCGCTCCACAGGGGCGCGGGAGCGCCTGGCTTCTTCCACGGCCCGGACGATGCGGGCGAGGGTGGTGCCCGAAGCCTGGGCCGTGGCCGTGAAGTCGAAGGCGCCTGCCAGATTGACGGTGCCGGCAAAGACCCTGTCGCCCGGCCCCTTGGAGACGGGCATGCTCTCGCCGGTGATGGGGGACTGGTCCACCTGGCTGGCGCCGTCGGCAACGGTGCCGTCCAGGGGGATGCGTTCGCCGGGCTTGACGCGCACGAGGCTTCCCGCCTTGACGCTGGCCGGATCCACGATCTTCCAGGAACCGTCTTCCTGCTTCACCTCAGCCGCTGCCGGGACGGCGTCCAGCAGCCTGGCCACGGCGTCCCGGGCGTGCCCCGAGGTCTTTGCCTCGATGGCCTCGGCAAGCTCGAAGAGCACCGCGACCATGGCCGCCTCCGGATACTCGCCAAGGGCGATGGCGCCGAGGATGGCAACGCTCATGAGGACGTTCATGTTGAGCGCAAGGTGCCGGGCCGCTGCCCAGCCGCGCCTGAAGATGCCAAGTCCGCAGAGGGCGGCCGCGCAGAGCGAGAAGCCGAGTGCGAGCAGGGGCAGGTGCCGGGCGCAGCCCTCCCAGAGGGCAAGGCCTCCTTCGGCGGCAAAGGCGCAGGCTTCGGCAAGGGCTGCCATGAGGCCGCCTGCCAGCAGCTTCTTCCAAGGGATTGGGGGCGTGCCAGAGGAGGCGGCCGCAGCGCCGGACGCAAGGGGCTGGCAGCCCGCTTCGGCGCCGGTCCGCTCGAGGCGGGCGCCGAAGCCGAGGGCATGGAGCCGGCCCGCGGCAAGCCACAGGGCCGAGGGCGCGTGGCGGACGAGCACCGAGGCGTCCTCGAGGCTGCAGGCTGCGCTGAAGACTCCGGGCAGTCCCGCAAGGGCCGCTTCCACCTGTCCCTGCTCGACAGGGCAGTCCATTCCGGGGACAAGGAAGCGCGACTCGCAGGCTTCCTTCCCGCTCACGCCGGCGCCAAGCCCGAGCTTGTCCAGCGCCAGGGCAACGTCTTCCAGCGCCAGAGGATCGTGGACGACGCGCACCTGGCGCTGGGCTAGGTCAATGTCGATCTGGCCTGCGCCGGAGAGGCCCTGCAGGGCGTCCCGCACCATGGCGCCCTCGACGGGGCAGTCCATGTCCGGCACTTCGAAGAGCGTTGCCGGGGCTTCCTGCCAGTTCAGCCTGGCGCCGAGCCCGAGCTTGTCCAGCGCCAGAACCATGTCCTGCAGGCGGCAGGGATCGTGGGCGACGCGCACCTGGCGCTGGGCCAGGTCAACGTCGATCTGGCCGGTGCCGGGGATGCCCTGCAGGGCGTTGCGCACCATGGCCTCCTCGACGGGACAGTCCATGTCCGGCACGTCGAAGACGGCCATGGCGAAGCCGCATGTGCCGCTTGTCGCGCCGGCAGGGGCAGGGACAGGGACAGGGCTTTCGCCGTTCTCGCGGCATCCGCACCCGCAGGAGCAGGTGCAGGCAGAGGACTGTTCAGTGCCGCTGCCCGCAGGCCCCGCGCTGCCGGGGACAGCGCTTTCCTGCCGCGCTTCTGCTGCCGGCCTGGCTTCGGCAGAGCCGGCCTGGCGTTCGCTTGCCGTCTTCATGGTCACCTCCTGCGGAAGCGTTCCTGGCTTCCTTCGTCAGACATGGCGCGGCCGGGAATCCGTCGGCGGGAAGCAAGGCGCTGTCCCCCTTTTCAGGGCCGCAGAAAGAGGGTAGGGTCTATAGCCGCTATAGGGTCAAGCCCTCTTTCCCATTTTTTTGAGACCTCGCGGGAGGACGCTGCATGAAGGTGAAGATAGGCGAGCTTGCCAGAATGGCCGGCTGCCAGGTGGTGACCATACGCTACTACGAAAAGGAAGGGCTTCTGCCTGCGCCAGAGCGCAGCGCCGGCGGCTACCGCCTCTACGACGAGACCCAGGCCGAGCGCCTGCGCTTCATCCGGCACTGCCGCGTGCACGGCATGAGCCTCGGCGAGATCAGGAGCCTGCTCGCCTATCAGGAGAATCCCGTTGCCGACTGCGGCTGGATAGGCGCCCTCGTCCAGCGCCGCATCGAGGCCGTGGACCGCCAGATTGCGGAACTGAAGGCCCTGCGCGGCCGGCTCGAGCGCCTCGGCCGGACCTGCGCCGGCGGGGCCGGCGGCTGCGGCATCCTGAAAAGCCTCGGCGCCAGCGACGGCTGCCCCTTCTGCCGGCGCCTGGACGGCCTGGAAGGCAAGGATGCGGACATGCCTAAGCTGGCGGAGCTGGCGGATTTGGCCGGCAGCTATGGATGCCCCTGCGGGAGCGCAGGCGCAGAAGCGGGAGAGGCGGCCCCTGGCCCCGGCCCTGCCAAGCCTGCCCGCTCTGTGCGCTGAGGAGAGGGATGCGCAGAGAAGGGCCAGCCTGCAGACAGCGGAAGACAGCGGAAGGGGCAGTGCCGTCCCGAAGCCTTCGGCGTGCGCCGGACGGCGGGCAGGCGCCTGCAGCCGCCAGTTCGGATCCGGCAGTCCGGCGCCGAGGCGTCCTGCGGCAGGCTGCCAGGCGTTTGCGGCACAAATCTAGAGAAGCGCCGAGGCAAGGGCGCCTTTCACCGGCGCGCCGGACAAGGCCCAGCCCGCCCCTTGATTGCCAGAAGGGGGGCTGGAGTGAAGCCGGAAAAGGGCGCGCTTGGCTACCCCTGGCGCCAGAGGCCGTTCTGCACCATGTCCCTGTGCGGCGGGATGCCGAACATGCGAGAGTAGTCCCGGCAGAACTGGGCTGAACTCTTGTAGCCCGCAGCCGCGGCCGCGTCGTTCGAGCTCCCGCCTTCCTGCAGCATGCGCCTGCGGGCGGCGTTGAGCCTGAGCACCTTGTGGAACTGCAGGGGGCTCAGCGTCGTCTCTTCCTTGAAATGCCTGTGGAAGGTGGAGACGCCCATGCCAATGCGGCGGGCGAGCTCCGTCACGTCCAGGGTGGCGGTGCAGTTGCTGCGCATCCAGGAAATGGCGTCCGCGATCTCGGCGCTGTGCAGGCTGACGGCCCAGCTGTCCCTGACCGCAAGGCCCAGGGGGCCCGCCATGCCGATCTGGGTGATCTCCTTGATGCACTGGGGCACGAGGACATGCAGGTAGTCCGGATTGCCGGCTGCCTCCAGCAGCCTGCTGAAGGCGGAGAGCAGATTGGCCGAGGCGGGCGCCGAGACGGTTCCGTCCGCGAGCTTGTAGAAGGTGCCGTAGCCCTCGATGGCCTCGAGAGAGGAGCCGCCGGCGGGGCTGACGGGCTCAGGGATGGCGTCCACCATCCGGGCCGCCTCCATGCGGTCGAACTCTGCCGTGATGCTGAGGAAGGGCATGTCCTTGCCGGCCGGCTTCATGCGGACGGCGCGGGGACGCACCGAGCAGAAGGCGGCGAACTCCCCCTCGAGGCAGACAAGGGCCTCGTCTTCCGACGCCATGGTCATTTCACCCTGCAGCACCAGGCACAGGGAAGGCCTGCCGAGGCTGTGGGGGGAGACGAACTCGCGATCGCAGCGGGCGAGCAGGAGGCGCTCGTCGGCGATTCTGGCGCTGCCCTGGCCCGGGGCGAGCTTGAGCAGGCGCTGTCTGAGCATGTGCAAGAGGGCGGCGTTGCCGGAAGTCATATCGAGCATGGCAAGATTCCTTTGGAACCCCAATTTGGCACACTTTGCCAGGGCAGGCAAGAAAAATGCGCGCGCTTTGCCTGCCTTCAGGGGCCTTTCAAGGGTCTGGCCGCCGGGGCGGGCGGAACGCGCCTGCTGGTCCGGCCGTCGGGAAATGCCCCTGCCGGCGCCTGCAGCCTGCAGAAAAGACGCCCTTTCTGCGCGGCAGGAAGCATGCCTGAACGGCATTGACAAACGGGGAGCGAACAGCCAAACTTCCTTGCGCCCCCCTTGCGGGGTTCTTTTCAGGCTCGGCTATATCAAGTTATCTTTATAACCAGATTTTCTTCTGGTCCCTCCGCAGCCACCCCCAGCCACGAGGTTCCCATGGCTTCGCGCTTCCACGACCTGCTCTCCCTGCCCCGCACGCTCTTTCTCGACGGCGCCATGGGCACCATGCTCCAGGCCGGCGGCATGCCGGCCGGCGTCTCCCCCAGCCAGTACTGCCTGGCGAGGCCGGAGAAGCTCTGCGCGGTGCACCGCGCCTACGTCGAAGCGGGTTCAGACATCCTGACCACCTGCACCTTCGGGGCGAGTCCCTTCAAGCTGGAGGCGGGCATAGACTGCGCCGGCTTCAACCGCCGCATGGCCCAGCTGGCCAGGGAGGTCGCGGACGCCGCGGGAAGGCTTGTCTGCGTTGCCGGCAACATCGGCCCCTCGGGCCACTTTGCCAGGCCCCTGGGCGACCTCGACCCCGAGGAGCTCATCCATGGCTTCGAAGTCCAGGCGCGGGCCCTGGCCGAGGGCGGGTGCGACCTCTTTTTCATTGAAACGCAGTTCGACGTCGCCGAGGCGAGGGCCGCCGTCGCGGCCGTGCGCCGGGTCTCGGATCTGCCGATCATGGCCTCCATGACCTTCGAGAAGGGCGTCAGCCTCACCGGCTCCACGCCCGAGATCTTTGCCGAGACCATGCAGAACATGGGCGTGGCCGTGGTCGGCACCAACTGCAGCCTCGGCCCCGAGCAGATGCGCCCCGTCGTTGCGGAGCTCATTGCCAGCGCCCGCGACTGCCTGGTCATGGCCGAACCCAATGCGGGCCTGCCGGAGCTGGCGCCCAGCGGCGAGACCGTCTTCCCGCTGGGGCCGGCGCGCTTTGCCGAGCTCACGGCACCCATGGCCGCCATGGGCTGCCGCATTGCCGGCGGCTGCTGCGGCACGACGCCGGATCACATCCGCGCCCTCAAAGCGGCCGTGGAGGCGGGCTGTCCGGACACCGAAGCCGTGCGGCCCCGCCGGCGCGAGGGCATTGTCCTCACCTCCAGGCAGGCCTGCGTGCACATCGGCCGGGGCGAGCCCTTCGCCGTCATCGGCGAGCGCATCAACCCCACGGGCAAGCCGAAGCTCACGGCAGAGCTCCAGCAGGGCGTCTTCGCGACGGCCCTCGACTTTGCCGAGCAGCAGCTGGCCGCAGGCGCGGCCGTGCTCGACGTCAACGTGGGCGCCCACCAGGTGGACCAGAAGACGCTGCTGCCCCGGCTCGCCAGCCTCCTCGCCTCCAGGCACCCGGCGCCGCTTTCCATCGACTCCTCGGACGACGATGCGGTCAAGGCGACGCTGCCCTGGATGCCGGCCTCGGCCCTGGTCAACTCCATCAGCGGGGGGCCCGAGCGCATGCAGTCCCTGGGCCTGCCGTGCCGGGACTTCGGCTGCCCCTTCATCCTGCTTCCCATCAAGGGCGCCAAGCTTCCGAGGACGGCAGCCGAGCGCATCGCCATTCTCGAGGCCCAGCTGGCGGAAGCCGAACGCCTGGGCATCCCGCGCCGGCTCGTCATGGTGGACATCCTGGCCCTTGCCGTGTCCTCCCGGGCCGACGGCGCCGTGCAGTGCCTCGAGCTCCTGCGCTGGTGCCGCGGCAATGGCTTTGCCACGACGCTGGGGCTCTCCAACCTCTCCTTCGGCCTGCCGGCGCGGGAGCTCGTGAACGCCACCTTCCTCTGCATGGGGGCTGGCGCCGGCCTCTCTTCCTGCATCGCCAATCCCTCGTCCCTGCGCGTGCGCGAGGCCAGCGCGGCCCTTGCCGTGCTCATGGACCACGACCCGCACGCCGAGTCCTTCATCGCCGGCTACTCCGCCTGGAAGCAGGCCTAAGCCCAGGCCGGCGCGCCCCTTTTCCCTCTCCCTCCAAGAAGGTCCCAAGCCATGACATCCCGCTTCACGGAACTGCTCAGCCTCAAGCGCACCCTCCTGCTGGACGGCGCCATGGGCACCCTCTTCCAGGCAGCCGGCATGCCTGCCGGCGTCTCCCCCTCGCAGTACAGCCTGGAGCGCCCCGATCTGCTGCTCTCCTTCCACAGGGCCTACATCGAGGCTGGCGCCGACATCGTCACGACCAACACCTTTGGCGCCAATCCCTTCAAGCTGGAGGCGGGCCTCGATCTGGAGGACTTCAACCGGCGCATGGCCCGCATCGCCCGCGAGGCGGCCAGCCAGGCCGGCCGCCTGGTCCTGGTTGCCGGCAACGTCGGTCCCACGGGCCATTTTGCCAAGCCCCTCGGCGACGTCGATCCCGCAGAGCTCGTGGCCTGCTTCGAGCGCCAGATCCGCGCCCTCACCGCCGAAGGCCTCGTGGACCTCATCTTCATCGAGACCCAGTTCGACGTGACGGAAGCACGGGCCGCCGTGGCCGCCGCCCGGCGCGTCTGCAGCCTTCCCGTCATGTGCTCCATGACCTTCGAGCAGGGCGCGAGCCTCACCGGCTCCACGCCCGCCATCTTTGCCGAGACCATGCAGAACATGGGCTGCGCCGCGGCCGGCACCAACTGCAGCCTCGGCCCGGCCGAGATGGCGCCCGTGGTCGAGGAAATCCTCCGCTGCGCCTCGGACTGCCTGGTCATGGCCGAGCCCAACGCCGGCCTGCCCGAGCTCGTGGACGGCAAAACCGTCTTTCCGCTGGGGCCGGAACGCTTTGCCGAGCTCACTGCGCCCCTGGCCGCCAGGGGCTGCCGCATCGTCGGCGGCTGCTGCGGCACGACGCCGGCGCACATCCGCGCCCTGAAAAAGGCCGTGGAAGCCCAGGGGCAGGGGACAGAGCATGCCGCGCCCGAGCGCCATGCCGGCATCGTCCTCACGTCGCGCCAGCGTTTTGTGCGCATCGGCCCGGGCGAGCCCTTCACGGTCATCGGCGAGCGCATCAATCCGACCGGCAAGCCCAGGCTCACGGCAGAGCTCCAGCAGGGCGTCTTCTCGCTGGCCCTGGAGTACGCGGAGCGCCAGATCGAGGCCGGCTGCCGGGTGCTCGACGTCAACGTGGGCGCCCACCAGGTGGACCAGCAGACCCTGCTCCCGCGGCTTGTGGCCCCCCTGTCCAGCAAGTTCCCCGTGCCTCTCTGCCTCGACTCCTCCGACGACGAGGCAATAGCGCAGGGCGTGCTCTGGTCGCCGGCCTCGGCCCTGGTGAACTCCATCAACGGCGCCGAAGGCCGCATGGCCAGGCTGGGGGCGCTGTGCCGGGATTTCGGCTGCCCCTTCATTCTGCTGCCCATGCGCGGCGCGAAGCTGCCCGTGAAGGCGAAGGAGCGCATCGCCATTCTCGAAAGCCTGCTGGCCGAGGCAGAGGGGCTTGGCATCCCGCGCCGCCTCGTGCTCGTGGACATTCTGGCCCTGGCCGTCTCCTCCAAGCACGAAGGCGCCGTGGAGTGCCTTGCCCTTGCCGAATGGTGCCGCGAGGCGGGCCTGGCCACGACCATTGGCCTCTCCAACCTCTCCTTCGGCCTGCCGGCACGGGAGCTCGTGAACGCAACCTTCCTCTGCATGGGGGCGGGCGCAGGCCTCAATTCCTGCATCGGCAACCTCGTCTCGCCCCGCATCGCCGAGGCCGTGGGCG
>ODAI010466265.1_pt1 | contig 18842 bp, 11 predicted proteins | sample 1539321 | NCBI WGS metagenome assembly ODAI01 (sample SAMN02144231, study PRJEB22623) | gut metagenome | biome: sheep rumen | host: Ovis aries | place: New Zealand
CTACCGATGATGAAGTTATAGGAATAGCCTCAACACTACTCTTGTTTGCCGCAGTTTACCAGATACCAGACGGCATGCAGTCGATAAGCCTTGGAGCCCTGCGCGGCATCGCCGACGTCAAAATGCCAATGTACATCTGCACGTTCTGCTACATTGCGGTGAATTTGCCGTTCAGCTACATTGTTGCAGTAAAAATGGGAGTTGGTATAACCGGCATCTGGTTAGGTTTTATCATTGGATTGGGAACAGTGGCTGCCATTATGATTACAAGATGGAAAATAAAAACACGTGTATAAATTTTCCACCGAATACTTTCACGAACATTTTTTTGCTTATATTTGTATCAAGTAAAAAATCTATTATCAACAAAAAAAAATGGGAAACGAACTTGCAGAAGACAACGTATTTGACGCATCCAACAATTCTGTGCTTGGAGGCAAAGACCAATTAATTGTGACAGAAGAAGCCAAAGAATGCTTGCTTAACACCACAAAATGGACAAAATTTCTTGCCATTGTAGGTTGTATAGGCTGCGTCTTTTTACTGGGGGGTGGCATTACATTCGCCGCAGGGTTATCGGCAGTTAACGACGTTTTTCGCAGTGGAGGTGCAGATGTTATGGCAGCAGGAGGAATAGTCGGATTCATATACATATTATGTGCGCTGATAGTAATCTATCCTATAATTAAAATGTTCAAATTCAGCAGCAAGACAAGAGCCGCCCTCCTCTGCAACAACGAGCATGCATTAGCGGACGCATTACAAGAAATGCGCAGAATTTGGAAATTTTACGGAGTAATCACAGCCGTCTGCCTTGCATTTGAAGGTATAGCCATCTTTATAGGGTTATTAGTTGCAGTGTTCCATTAATTGGATGATTAATCAAAAAAAGGAAGGCGTGCCAGTCGGCACGCCTTTTCTTATTTATTCGAACATAAAGTTAAAAATCAAGTGTGAGTTCCACAGGGCAGTGGTCCGACCCGAAAATCTCGTTATGGATAGCCGCTCCAGCCAACTTGCCGTCGAGCGCTTTAGAAGTCAGGAAATAGTCGATACGCCACCCTGTGTTCTTTTCCCGCGAATGGAAGCGGTAGCTCCACCAGCTGTAAACATCCTTCATATCGGGATAGAAGAAACGAAAAGTGTCCGTAAATCCACTGTCTAACAAAGCAGTCATCTTTTCCCTTTCCTCATCCGTAAAGCCCGCATTTCTTCGGTTTCCTTTCGGATTTTTAAGGTCAATTTCCTGATGCGCCACATTCATATCGCCACACACCACCACTGGCTTCTTCGCCTCCAAATTCTTCAGATAAACTTTAAAATCGTCTTCCCATTTCATTCTGTAATCCAAACGCTTCAGTTCCTCTTGCGAGTTAGGCGTGTAGACCGTAACCAGGAAGAAATAGTCCATTTCGAGCGTAATGACACGCCCCTCGTGGTCGTGCTCGTCAACGCCCATGCCCATAGTCACACTAAGCGGATGATGTTTTGTGAAAACAGCCGTACCAGAATAACCCTTTTTGTCGGCATAATTCCAATACGACTCATAACCAGGGAAAGCCACTTCTAACTGGCCAGCCTGCATTTTCGTTTCCTGTAAGCAGAAGAAATCGGCATTAAGCTGTTGGAACGACTTTTCAAAATCTTTACCCATGCAGGCGCGGAGTCCGTTCACGTTCCAAGAAATCAGTTTCAGCATAAAAAACAAACTTTATAAATACGTCTGCAAATATAGATATAATAGGAAAACAAAAGCAACCCACCGAAAAAAAAGCAAGTTAAGGAGGGTTGGGCAAAATATAAAGACTATTTTTGTAAGTTGATAAGAACAGGGAATAGAGAGAAAATGATAAAAGGTATCATTACAACACGCACCTGGATAAAGATGTTCCACTGGTGCCAGACACACATCAGCGACAAACAGCTTGTCGTTTTTCTTGCCTTTTTAGTAGGTATAGGCTGCGCTATAGCCGCCACCCTATTGAAGTCGATTGTTGAAGTGCTTCACCACTGGGTGAACACCGCATTCAGCGCAGGCAATTTGAACTACCTCTTTTTGGCGACCCCTATCGTTGGTATATTCCTGGCCAGTTCCTTCGTCAAATATATTGTAAAGGACGACATCAGCCACGGAGTAACAAAAATCATGTACGCCATTTCACGCAACAAGGCAATCATAAAGGCGCACAACATGTGGTCGTCGGTGGTAGCCAGTTCGCTAACCATCGGATTCGGCGGTTCGGTCGGAGCCGAGGCGCCTATTGTCCTCACAGGTTCTGCAATCGGTTCAAACTTAGGCAAGCTGTTCCGTCTTGACCAGAAAAAACTGATGTTGTTGGTCGGCTGTGGAGCCACCGGAGCCGTAGCCGGCATCTTTAAGGCGCCCATCACCGGCGTGCTGTTCACCCTTGAGGTTCTGATGCTCGACCTGACCATGGCCTCAATAGTGCCGCTTATTGTCACCGCCATCACCGCAACGGTAATCACATTCTTCATTTCGGGCACCGAAAGCCAGTTCGCATTCGACACCACCGTAAGCATCATACCTAAAAACATACCCTACTATGTGTTAGAAGGTATTGTGTGCGGTTTTGTCTCGCTCTACTTTGTTAGAGGAAGCAACAAACTGGAATCCTTTTTCCGCAACATCAGCAGCCGTTGGAAGAAACTGGCGGTAGGAGGTTGTCTGCTCAGCCTGCTCATCTTCTTCATTCCACCACTCTACGGAGAAGGATACGATACTATTTCGAGTCTGATAAACGGAGACGCACAATCGATAACCGATTCCAGCGTATTTTACGAATTCAGAGAAAACTTCTGGATGCTTTGTCTGTTCTGCCTGCTTATCGTCTTCTTCAAGATATTTGCAACGGCGGCAACCAACGGAAGTGGAGGTACAGGCGGTATATTCGCCCCTAGTTTGTTCATGGGGTGCGTATCTGGATTTGCGACAGCCAGCATCATCAACCACCTGCACATTTCCAACCTGCCAACCAAGAATTTCGCTCTGGCAGGTATGGCGGGCGTCATGTCGGGCGTTATGCACGCACCACTCACCAGCACCTTCCTTATCGCTGAAATTACCGGTGGTTACGGGCTCTTCATCAGTATTATGACGGTAGCGGTAACCGCCTACATCACCATTCGAACCTTCGAGCCACACAGCCTCTATGCTATGCGTCTGGCACAAAAAGGCGAACTCTACACCCACCATATTGACAAGAATGTGCAGATGATGCTAAACATAGAGGGGCTGATAGACAAAGACTTGGTTACCATTAAGCCGAAAATGAGCCTGGGTGACGTGGTAGATATCATCAAGAAATCGAACCGAAACATCTTCCCGGTGGTGGAAGACAATGTGCTAAAAGGCATTCTCACCATCAACGACATACGAAATGTTATGTTCCAACCCGAATACTACAAGACCCTGAAGGTGGAGCAACTGATGACTGGCGCATCGGCCCTCATTTACGTGGAAAATACGGCTAAAAAGAATGAGGTGGAGGCTGAGATAGCCGCAAAACACGCCGAACTGGAGAAAAAGGGACACACCATCTCGGCCAGCCAGAGGGAGGAAGAACAAGAACGAATTAAAGAGTTCAGCGGCGACACCGTTGACGAAATCATGAAGAAATTCGCTTATACCAAAGCTTGGAACCTGGCGGTAGTGAAAAAGAAGTCGAAAATATACGTCGGTTTCTTAAGTCGCGCCAAAGTCTTCAATGCTTACCGCGACCTGTTGCAAAAGATGAGCGAAGAATAAGAATAAAAATATCCAATTCTGGGACAGATGCAGGTCTTCCCTTTTTTATAAAAAAGTCAAAAGAACAGATGGCAGACTTAAAAGAAGAATTGAAAAAGAGAATTTTGGTACTCGACGGTGGTATGGGTACCATGATTCAGCAATACAATTTGCAAGAAGAGGACTACCGAGGTGAGAGATTTAAAGATCTGCCAGGTCAACAGCGAGGGAACAACGACCTGCTTTGTATTACACAGGCAGACAAGATTAAAGAAATCCACACGAAATATCTAGAGGCTGGTGCCGACATTATAGAAACCTGTACATTCAACTCGCAGAGCATTTCGATGGCCGACTACCATTGCGAGCCCTACGTGCGCGAGTTCAACCTAGAGGGAGCCCGCCTAGCCCGCGAGGCCGCAGACGAATATACACGCAAAGACCCGTCGAAGCCCCGTTTTGTTGCAGGTTCGGTAGGACCAACCAACAAAACAGCCTCTATATCGCCCGACGTGAACAATCCGGCACTGCGAGGTGTCACCTTCAACCAACTGCGCGAAGCCTATACAGAACAAATGCTCGCGCTAATAGAGGGCGGAGTTGACGCCCTGCTGATAGAGACTATTTTCGACACCCTCAACGCCAAAGCGGCTATTATGGCCGCCGAAGACGCTATGGAGAAACTTGGCAAGAGGGTTTACCTGATGCTCTCGGCCACAGTTGCCGACATCAGCGGCCGTACATTGAGCGGACAAACCATGAAGGCCTTCCTGGCCTCTGTGTCGGGTGCCAACCTTCTTTCTGTTGGTTTGAACTGTTCGTTCGGAGCCCGCGACCTGAAACGCTTCTTAAAGGAGATTTCAGACAACGCCCCTTTCTACGTGAGCGCCTACCCTAACGCCGGACTCCCTAACCAGTTCGGACAATATGACGAGACTCCTGAAATAATGGCGCCACAGATTGAGGAATACCTGCAAGAAGGGTTGGTGAACATCGTCGGCGGTTGTTGCGGTACTACACCCGGCCACATCGGCGCCTACCAGCAGTTTGTCAACAACTATCCTCCACGAAAACCGGTAGCAAAGAGCCACGATATGGTCCTCTCGGGCTTGGAGGAACTCGTCATCCGGTCGGTTAACTTTGCTGAGAATCCCGATGCGCCACGCTCGCTGTTCATGAACATCGGCGAACGCTGTAATGTGGCTGGTTCGAAAAAGTTTTTGCGTCTAATCAGCGAGAAGAACTACGACGAAGCCCTTAGCATAGCCCGCAAACAAGTGGAGAACGGCGCACAGGTGATTGACGTAAACATGGACGATGCCATGCTCGACGCGAAAAGCGAAATGGTCACCTTTTTGAACCTGATTGCTTCTGAACCCGAAATATCGAGACTGCCGATTATGATCGACTCGTCGAAATGGGAGGTGATTGAGGCTGGCTTGCAGTGCGTACAAGGCAAATGCATCGTCAACTCTATATCGTTGAAGGAAGGCGAGAAAAAATTCATAGAGAAAGCTAAAAAGATAAAGGCCTACGGAGCCGCCACGGTGGTGATGGCCTTCGACGAGACTGGCCAGGCCGACACGTTCGAACGCAAGAAGGAAATCTGCAAACGTGCCTACGACCTGCTCGTCAAAGAGGCAGATTTTCCGCCAGAAGACATCATCTTCGACCCTAACGTGTTGGCAATAGCCACGGGTATAGAAGAACACAACAACTATGGTGTCTACTTTATACAGGCGGCACAATGGATACACGAGAACCTGCCATACGCCAAAATCAGCGGCGGTGTCAGCAACCTCTCTTTCTCGTTCCGAGGCAACAACATTGTCCGCGAGGCTATCCATTCGGTGTTCCTCTACTACGCCTACAAGGTGGGTATGGACATGGGTATTGTGAACGCCGGTATGCTGCAAGTATACGACGACATTCCAAAAGACTTGCTAAAGTGCGTGGAAGACGTCATCTTCAACCGTGACCCGGAAGCCACCGAGCGGATGATTGCCAAAGCCGAAGAAATAAAGGCACAGCACAGCGGCGAAACCCAAACGGTACACGTCGACGAATGGAGAAACGGAACGCTGGAAGAGCGACTGCAATATGCATTGGTTAAAGGTATCAGCGACTATTTGGAAGTGGACCTGAAAGAAGCGCTTGAAAAATACCCTAAAGCCGTTGAAATCATTGAAAAACCGCTTATGGACGGTATGAACTACGTTGGCGAACTATTCGGTGCGGGTAAGATGTTCTTGCCACAAGTGGTGAAAACCGCCCGTACGATGAAGAATGCCGTCTCTATTCTGCAACCGACCATCGAGGCGCAAAATGCGAGCGGAGGCGGACAGAAAGCCGGTAAAATTGTAATTGCCACCGTAAAGGGCGACGTACACGACATTGGAAAAAACATTGTGGCTGTGATTATGGCCTGCAACAACTTCGAGATGATTGACTTGGGCGTTATGGTTCCAAGCGAGACCATTATCGAAACGGCAATACGTGAAAAGGCCGACCTTATTTGTCTGAGCGGTCTGATTACACCTTCGTTGGAGGAAATGTGCCATGTGGCCGCCGAAATGCAGAAGGCCGGACTCACGATTCCGTTGCTGATAGGCGGTGCCACCACTTCGAAAATGCACACCGCCGTGAAAATGGCTCCAAACTACAACGGTTTGGTTGCCTATATGAAAGACGCGTCGCACAGCACCTACGCGGCATCGCAACTGCTGAATCCGAAGACCCGCGACGCCTTTATCAAGAACATTAAAGACGAACAGGTCCAGTTGCGCAAACAAAACGCTGAGAAACAAGAACAACTGATGACCTTGGAAGAGGCCAAGAAGAACAAGCTAGACCTTTTCTAAAGGCCGTAAGCGCAGCAGACGCGTGCAACAACCTCTGTTTTCCTTTTTTGTTCCTGCCTTTCAACGATTGGAGATGAAAAGGGACCGAGGTTCATTATAATTTCGTATTTTTGCAAATAAGAGGCTTTTCAGAGAAAGGGCAGCGACTTCTTTCGGGGGAAGCCTTAAAAACTTAAAACCTGAGGTAAGATGAAAGTAGTCAAATTCGGGAGTTCCGCAGTAGCCACTGCAGAAAAAATCAAGGCATCGGCAAACATAGCCGCTGCGCACAAAGGCGAGAACAACATCATAGTAGTTTCTTCCATAAAGGGGACCACCAACTGCCTTATGGAGATAGCCGACTATCTTTACAAAAAGAATCCTGACGGCGCTAAAGAAATGATAAACACCCTGGAACAGAAATACATGCAGCTGGTGAACGAACTTTTCACCGACAAGCAGCACGCCGACGCCATCAAGAAGGAACTTTCCGCACGTTTTGACGATATCCGCAAACTTTCGCAAGACATCTTCACCCTTTTTGAAGAGAAACGTATTGTTGCACAAGGCGAACTTTTGGTCAGCTACCTCTTCACCGAATATTTGAAAGGTTTAGGGCTGAATGTGAAAAACATTCCTGCCCTCAACTTTATGCGCATCGACAAAAACGAAGAGCCCGACACCGTTTTCATTAAAAAGAATCTGGAAAACCAGTTGGAGACGGCTGGACATGCCGACCTGTACATCACCGAAGGCTTCATTTGCCGCAATGCCTATAACGAGACAGACAACTTCAAGCAAGGCGGTAGCGACTACACCGCTGCACTGATAGGTTCCGTCTTACATGCCGACGAAATACAGATATGGAGCGACAAGACGGCCATCTACCGCATCGACAACAGCATTGTGAAAGATGCGCGTCCGGTCGAGAAGCTGAACTTCGACGAAGCTGCCGAACTGGCCTACTTTAGTGCGAAGGCTCTCCACCCTATCTGCCTGACGCCAGCTAAGTTAGAGAACGTGCCAGTGAAGTTGCTCAACATCAACCAGAGCGAAGACAATGCGACACTTATCTCAACCGCATTCACCTCGAACAAAGTAGAAGTGGTAGCGGCAAAAGACGGCATCACGTCAATCCGCATCAAGAGCAGCAGAATGCTGTTCGCCCACGGTTTCCTACGCCGTGTGTTCGAAGTTTTCGAACAGTATAAAACCTCTATCGATATGATTACCACATCGGAGATCGGAGTATCGGTGACTATCGATAACGAGAAAAAGTTGGAATATATTCTTGACGACTTGAAAAAATTCGGAACAGTCAGCACCAACCGCAATATGACCATCATTTGCGTAGTCGGCGACCTGACCGACCAAAACAAGGGCATACAGAGCAAGGTTATTGCCGCTTTGGGAAATCTGCCTATCAGCATGATTTCATACGGAGCTTCGGGCAACAACATCTCCATTCTTATCCACAGTGAAGATAAGGAGCAAGCCCTCATTGCACTGAACAACGAATTTTTCGCTAAATAAAAACAGAATTAACATTGGACATTCACCAAAAGGATGCCACAACACGCAAAAACCATGACAAAAGGTAATTTCCCAATCGAGAAATTGAAAGGTCAGCAGACCCCATTCTACTACTACGACGCCGCTCTGTTGAAAAAGACAGTGGAAACACTGAAAGCCTCGGCGAACAAATACGGTTTTCTACCCCACTACGCTGTAAAAGCTAACGCGAATGAGAAAGTTTTAAAGCTAATTGCAAGTTATGGCATTGGTGCCGACTGCGTTAGCGGTGGCGAAGTGTTGGCCGCTGTAAAGGCCGGATTCGCTCCTGAAAGAATTGTATTTGCCGGTGTTGGTAAAACCGACTGGGAAATTGAAGCGGCCCTCGACAGCAATATTTTCTGCTTCAACGCCGAATCGTTGCCTGAATTAGACGTCATCAACGAACTGGCAGGAAAGAAGGGCAAGATTGCGAACATTGAGTTGCGCGTCAACCCGAATGTCGATGCCCATACACACGCTAAAATCACCACTGGTTTGAACGAGAACAAGTTCGGCATCAACCTCGAGAATCTTCCTGCAACCATCAAGTACGTTGAAGGACTGAAAAATTTGAAGTTTATCGGTCTCCACTTCCATATTGGTTCCCAAATCACCGACAACAACACATTCATTCCTCTTTGCGAAGCCATCAACAAGCTACAAGGCGAGTTACAGGCGGCTGGCGTAAAAGTCGAGAATATTAACGTTGGCGGCGGTCTCGGCATCAACTACGAAGATCCCGACGGCAATCCGGTGCCAGATTTCGAAGGCTATATGAGCACCATCAGCAAGCACCTGCAACTGTTGCCAGGCCAGCACCTGCACTGCGAGCCAGGCCGTTCGGTAGTAGCACAGTGCGGCACACTCATCACAAAGGTCACTTATGTAAAAAAAGGCACTGTAAAGCAGTTCGCAATTGTAGACGCCGGCATGACCGACCTTATCCGTCCTGCTCTTTACGATGCCTACCACAAGATTGAGAACATTACCTCAGACGCGCCAGCCGAGAAATACGATGTAGTCGGCCCTATCTGCGAGTCGAGCGATGTATTCTTGAAAGACAACGAGATGAACGGAACTAAACGCGGCGATCTGTTGGCTATTCGTTCAGCGGGTGCCTACGGCGAAATCATGGCCTCACGCTACAACCTCCGCCAGTTGCCTGGCGCATACCTGTCGACTGAATTATAAAGAAGACTACAAACTAAACTCAAATGAGCGAACTTATACAACAGTTGGTTGAAATGGAATTCGGCTACCAGTTGCTACTGGGAGCCGTGCTTCTGTTTCTCTTCATCCAGCTGTACTATTATTTCTATTACTTTGCAGCTCCAATCCGCAAGTTAAAAAAAGACTTTTCAACGAAAAGTTCGGGCAAACGTCCTAACGTTTCAATCATCGTCTGTGCACAGAACGAGCAAGAGAACCTACAAGCCTTCATTCCGAAACTGTTATCGCAGAAGTATTCTGCGAAATTCGAAGTGGTGGTGGTCAACGATGGTTCAACCGACGACAGCATCGACGTATTAGAGCGTTTGGCGCAGGAGCATAGCAATTTGAAAATCAGTTTTCTGCCAAAAGCAGCAAAGTATATGAGTAGGAAGAAGATGTGTCTTTCTATTGGTATTAAAGCTGCCGCATACGACACGCTGGTTTTCACCGACGCCGACTGTAAACCAACCAGCGACCTGTGGCTCGACAGCATAGCCCGTCACCACAGCAACGAGAACAACGTGGTGCTAGGAGCATCGCGCGTAGAGAAAACAGAAGGAATGATTGGCGAACTTATCGACTACGACAATTTGTTCAGCACCATGCAATATATGGGCTACGCCATCTGCGGCAACCCGTTCAGGGGCACAATTCTGAACTTGTCGTACACCAAAGGCGTTTACTACAAGGCTAAAGGATTCTCGCAACATTTGAACCTTGAGTCGGGCGAAGACGACATCATTCTGAATGACGCTAACATCCAGAATGCCGAAGTTGAGTTAAGCGCCGGCTCTATAATCGTAAGCAACCGGGCCCTTACTCCTAACTCGTACCGCCATGCGAAAGAGCAGCGTCTCGACAACAAAAAGCGTTACAGTACAAGTATAAGAACCAGCCTGTTCATAGAACGTGCCAGCCGTATGCTCTTCTACCTAACCACGCTTGTTGCAATCTTGTTGCTCGGAATCAGCACACAATGGGTAGGATTTGGAATTGCTGTTCTAGCATTCTTGCTGCGCTATCTGGTGCAGTATTACGTATTGTCGAACAACTCAAAATGGTTGGGTACGCCAAACCATCCGTTCGGTCAAATTTTCTTCGATTTCTATTTGCCCATCTACGAATTCTACATTAACACCATTGGTCGCATAGGCCGTAAAAAATGGGAAATGTGGAGGGAATAACAGCAACAGCACCTCTTTTATGGCTATAGGTCTTGACAAACAGAAACACGCCGACGCCCTTAACCGGCTGTTGGAAGTGATGGACACCCTGCGAAAGGAATGTCCGTGGGACAGCGTCCAGACCTGGCGTTCTATACGTCCGAACAGCATAGAAGAAATGTTTGAGTTGCTCGATGCCATAGAGCGTGACGACACCAACGAAATAAAAAAGGAGATTGGCGATGTTCTTCTGCAACTGGTTTTCTATAGTTTATTCGCCCGCGAAGAAGACAGGTTTGACCTGGCAGACGCTATCAACGCCCTTTCCGACAAACTCATCTACCGGCATCCGCACGTATACGGACAGAAAGAAGCCGGTAAGCAGTTGACATGGGAACAACTGAAGCAGAAGGAGAAAGACGGCAATAAAACCGTATTAGGCGGTGTTCCTGCCAGTCTGCCCTCGCTTATCAAAGCCTACCGCATTCAAGACAAAGCCAGAAATGTGGGGTTTGTACGCGCCTCAAAGCACGAACTTATCACATCGATAATAGAACGCCTCCAAAAACTAGACGCCATTGAGAACGAAGATAAGAATCCTGAGATTGAAACTGAATGGGGAAGCATATTGTTCGACGTTATTGGCGCAACACGTTTGGGAAACGCGAATCCGGAAAACGGATTGGAAGCCGAATGCGGAAAATTCACCTCCCGCTTCAACAAATTGGAAGAGGCGGTAAAATCCTCTAAAAAGGACATAAAAGACCTGACACAAGAAGAATTGAAGTCCATTTGGGAACAAAGCAAAGAAAGCGAATAAAGAGGTCTGAAGGCTATTTTACCTTCAGACCTCTTTCTTTTAACTGTAGTAAGCATCCAACCGGTTAAACCAACATATTGGATGTTTTCTTTTTATTACACAAATTTGCCTTACTGCACTTTTCTGAAAGCGTCCTCCCAGACAAACACTTCCCCACCTGTAAGGCCCCTCACAACGATGCTTATGTTGCAACCAAAAGAGCGGTTGCAAAAAGTAAACACACCATTATCAAATGTCAATAGGTAAGCACAGACTTAACGTCTCCGGCCACACATAAAAAAAACGAGTACGAATGTACCCGTTTTTTTTGCTATAGGTTTATTGGCGTTTAATGTTTAATCAACTTCATACGATGGATATTGCCAGAAGTGACCGCCTCGAGCAGATAGACGCCTAGAGGCAAATGCTGAACGTCAATAGTACTAACTTCACCACTTTCACGCAGAACAGCCGTACCACTCGTGCTATAAATAGTCACCGATTCAACAGGCATGTCAGACTCGATATTCAAAACATCGGAAACCGGATTTGGATAAACTCTGACCGTTGTTTCCTCTGCTAGCGACAACACGTCGTTCATATAAGACATTTCACAAATCGAACCATTTTCCTTACCAGGTGTGGCTGCATACGCGCCCTCGTCTAAACACTCGGTAAATACCACCCATTCATTATCGTTGTCAGTCTTTCTACCATAAGAGAAGTTGGTAGGGTGTGTCGCATATTTAACACAGTCGACATCGTCTTGCGTATTCAAGTACGACAAGCAAATGGTCGATGACTTATCGTTATCAATCTTGAAGTTCAGGTATTTCGCACCCAGAGTATTGTTTCCCTTCGCCCACAACACTTTGTGACCGCCAGCCTTGATAACCATATTACTGTTGAGCGGCAATTCAGAAGAAAGATTGTACTTGTTGTTGGTGAGAATGAAACCAGACAAGTCGATGTCTTTTTCTCCATAATTGTAAAGTTCAATCCAGTCTGGATATGAATGGAAGTCGTCGGCATTGCCAGACTGCGAATCGCTACTAGCACAAATTTCGTTGATGACGATAGTAGGAACAGCCTCATCACATTTCTTGAAGATGGCATAGATGACAACACTCTTCTTCACAACACCCGACATCTTACCAGGTATGAAAGCGTCTTGGGCTCCAGAAGCATTTAACGACTTAATGCTTGACGAATCGGAAATATCCCAGCCTTCGAACTTATAGCCCATAGGAGCATAAGCCTTAAGGTCGAAATCATAACCAGCAATATACTTGCCGTTATAACTGGTCACCTTCTCGCCGTTCAGAGCGAAAATGGCGCCGTCGACATCACACTTAATGCTAAAGTCGACAACAGAATCGCCTTCGACATACGAGTTCAGATGATTGTATATATTTTTAGGTCTTTGCAATGCGAATTCGCGCATTGACTTCAGCTGACTGTCGTTACCACCCGCAGCACAGAACTCGTCGCTAACCAGTTCGATGATGCTGTCGAAAACATGGTTGATGTTCTGTTCATTGAACCGGTCGGCCAAATTGATAAGGTATTTGGTGGTGAACTTCTTCTTAAACGTTTCGTTCTGAGACAAAGGTTTGAAGATGTTGACCATCCACGGCACCTGGTTTGCCCATGAGGTCGTGCCCTTACCCTGGCACCAGTTTATCATATTTTTGCCCGAACTATTCAGCCAATTATATTCGCACAAGCCGAAGCCGAAGTCGGTATCGTAAACAATCCAACGGAAAGTGCCGTTATCTTTAGCCCTCCAAATTTTAGAGTTGTTGCCAGGCCAGTCTGTATTGACAATGAACTGTTCGAAAATCTGATAGTTGATATACTCGTCCATATCCATTCTCTTACAAGCCCCCTCATAATAACCCTCTGCTTTCGGATCGTTATCGTTCAAGTAGCTGACCAATTCGTTATAACTGTCGAGCGTTCCTTTTGAAGCACGAATGCCCAACTGGTCAGAAACAGAAACGAGGTCAATTTCGTCGTCTTCGTAACCGTAATTTGCCTTAATGTAATCGGCATTTGTACGTTCGTTCAACGCCATCAAACCAATATACTTACCATTAAAGTAGTAGGCCACAGGTTGGTACGCCTGGTAATCGATATTCATACCGTGCGTAAATGTCTGCATCAGACCATCACGGAAAGGGATACAGCGGTAAGCAGTTCCTCCGTTACGCAAATGAAGCGTTTGATGGCTGACACTAGGTTTAGACGCGAAGAATTTATAGTCGTATTTAGAATTACCCGTCTTCTTTGATGTTTTCAAAGAAATAGACTTGATTTTCTCGTTACGAGAGCATCCGCCTTCAATAGCAGCCTCAACCTCTTGCGAAAGCACCTGTTTTCCATCAACAATATATTCAAAATTCAGAGGACGTTTCCAATCGCGGTTATAGTTTGCTTTCTCACTTTGGCAATTCTTTTCTCCCTGAATACCATTTGACCCCACAACAAACATACCATACATCTTGTCGTCATAATAGAGGCTGTCGATAGTGATGGAAACAATTGGCACCGTGAAGCCGTTACATTTAGAATGTGCATCATCCATAAAGATATACGAACCCGTCGAAAGTTTACTAGGAAGCATGCCCTGCTTGTAGGCAATAGCCCTTATGTTCATGTTTTTCGATACAGAAATAGGTTCCGTATACTTTATACCATTAGAAGCTGAAGGAGCAGCACCGTTTAAGGTGTAGTAGATATCAGCGCCAGCAGTTTTCGAGGTCAGTTCAAGAGTAGTTTTAGCTGAGAGAATGCCAGGGCTTACACTGAACGTAGGTTTACGGCAACGTGAAGTATAAACTTCGGTGTTTTCTTCTCCTGGTGTAGGCTCCATCATGCCGGCATTGTCGCCATAGCGTCCGTAAGCCACATGCACATCAGACTCATCGTAAGCAAAAGAGTCTACTTGAATACCTTCAGCAGCCAAAGTCAGATAACCGCCATCAGGATCGAGTTTATAAGGAGCATGGCCTGCTTTGCCAGTTTCATCCATCCAGATAAGCGTATACGAGTTTGGAGTAACCTTCAGCGAAGAAGTTATATTCCACACCCACTTCACCTCATAATCGCCATTCGACTTCTTCTTATAGTGGGTCAGAGTACAATTTTCGAGATTAATGGTGTGTGCTGCCGGATTATGGATTTCAAGATAACCCACAAAGTTGTAGTCATCTTTGTTTATAATGGTAGAGATGTTGCAAGGCATCACCTCATTGATTTTCAAAGTGTAATAATCTTTGATATCAAGTTTAGGAACAATATTGTCGATAAAGGAATCATCGCAACGGCTACAAGTGTGTTTAGTATAGCCCGAATCCTTCAAAGTAGGTTCAACCACCTCAATCACATAATCGTGACCTTTTGGAGCGAGAATCTCTTCGTAGGAATCTTCACAACGAGTGCAGGCATAGGTGTCGAGACCTTCCTTCGTACAGGTCGCCGACTTATGATCGATACGTTCATAGTCGTGGCCTTTTGGAGCAAGAGTATCTTTGTAAGAATCTTCACAACGGGTGCAGACATAGGTGTCAAGACCTTCTTTTGTACAGGTTGCCGATTTATGTTCGGTACGTTCGTAGTCGTGGCCTAAAGGTTTAGTAGTGACCTCTTCTTTGTAGCCACAAAGTTTACACTCATGCAATTCGGCACCGCCCTCCAAACAAGAGGCCTTGGTAATTTCTTTTTTATTAAAATCGTGCGCTTTTTGAGGCAAAACACTTAAGGTGTCGGAAAGCCCACATTTTGAGCACGTGTTGATCGCATAACCCACTTCCGAGCATGTTGCTTGTATAGTGTCCGTAACAAATTCATGTTCACACGGTACATCCTCCGAATAGGCATTAAAACAACCAAAAAATGACAAGAAAGTCCCTAATAAGACGGATTTATAAAAACATTCCATAAAAAGAATTGCGTAAACGGAAATAATTTGAGCTATACAAATAATGTATATCCCACAAAATTAATGCAATTACGCCATTAAAAAAAATTATTAAATGGCAAACAGTCAAGCGACCCGCATCATTTCTTAAATCTAACAACACAGCGTTGTCTTTCTTCATTATTAAGAAGAGGGAAGCGTATACATATTTTAACTTTTTGTATATGTAGACTAAGGATAATAATAAGTAACTTTACAAGAATGGGAAAAAGGCGCCAGAAAAGCCTTTGTTCCGCCAAGTTTTTACAACGCGCCGGAGGCATTTGTTCCGGCAGCAATTAACAACATAAAAATAAAAGAAAATGATATATATAAATGACAAACAAGTGGGTTTTCAATCCTCTGACGGATGAACAAGAAAAACAGAAGGAAGCCCTCTCGAAAGAGCTAGGCTTCAGCCCCGTCCTCTGTCAACTGCTGATAGAGCGAGGGGTAAAGGACGCTGAAAGCGCCCGACATTTCTTCCGTCCCCAGTTGACCGACCTCCACGACCCCTTCCTCATGAACGATATGGGGCAGGCCGTAGAGCGCATCAACAAAGCGATGGGACAGAAAGAGAAAATTTTGGTTTATGGCGACTACGATGTCGACGGTATTACTGCCGTTGCTCTAGTCTACAAGTTCCTAAAGAAATTCTACTCAAGAGTAGGTTTCCACATTCCAGACCGCGATACCGAAGGATACGGCATTTCTAAAAAGCGGATTGAATGGGCGGCCGAGAACGAGTTCAAACTCATCATCATCCTCGACTACGGCATCAAGTCCTTCGAGGAAGTTGCCTATGCGAAAGAGTTGGGTGTTGACGTCATTATCTGTGACCACCACACACCAGACAAGAGCGGCAACCTGCCTGAAGCTGTAGCTACCCTTAACCCGAAGCGCTACGATTCGACCTACCCAGACAGTAATCTGGCCGCATGTGGAGTCGGCTTCAAACTGATGCAGGCATTCGCCCAACGCAACAGCATACCGTTCGAGCAATTGACGCCAATGCTCGACTTTGTGGTTGTAAGTATAGCGGCCGACATTGTACCCATTATCGGAGAAAACCGTGTGCTAGCCTATTATGGGCTAAAGCAATTAAATAGCAATCCGAACCTCGGTTTGAAAAGCATTATCGATGTCTGCGGACTGACCGATAAAGAAATTAACATCAGCGACATTGTCTTTAAAATAGGGCCACGCCTAAACGCGTCGGGCAGGGTTCAAAGTGCGAGCGAATCGGTAGAGTTGCTGATTTGCAACGACCTCACACTTGCAAAAGAGAAGAGTGACGCTATCAACCACTACAACCAAACCCGAAAGGATTTGGACAAGAGCATAACCGACGAGGCTTTTGCGCGGTTGGAGGAACACACCAGCGAGATGGCACAAAGCAAGTCTATTGTCATCTACGATGCGAACTGGCACAAAGGTGTTATCGGCATAGTCGCATCGCGCCTGACCGAATTGTACTACAAGCCAACCATCGTACTGACCAAGACCAAAGACTTCTCGACGGGTCAGGACTTCATAACTGGTTCTGGACGTACCGTACAGGGATTCGACATCTATAAGGGAATTGAATCGTGCAGCGACCTGTTACGCGATTTTGGAGGCCACATGTATGCAGTCGGACTTTCAATCGAGAACGAAGTAGATATCAAGGAATTCAAGTCGCGTTTCGAACAATACGTTTCCGAGAACATCCTTCCTAGCCAGTTACAGCCACAAATCAATGTTGACGCTGTTATCGACTTCAAGGATATTACACCGAAGTTTTTCCGCCTGTTAAAGCAATTCAGCCCTTTCGGTCCGGAAAATCCAAAACCCGTTTTTGTCACAAAACGCGTTTTCGATTATGGGACCAGCCGCATTGTAGGAAAAGTCCAAGAACATTTGAAGTTGGAACTCATCGACTCTAATTCAGAATGTATTATGAACGGCATAGCATTCGGTCAGAGCGACTTTTACGAGTATATCCGTAATCTGAACCCGGTTGACATCTGTTATACTATAGAAGAGAACGGATTCAGTGGGAACGGCAGTACACAGTTACGGATAATAGACATCCGCAAGTGCGAAGAGAACAAAAGCTAACATTTCTCCATATACAGAAAGGGTGTATCACAAAACCACGTGATACACCCTTTCTGTTTATTTCTCTACCAGACATTCAAAGATTAACAACACTGTATTTTCAGACTTTACTTTTTGAAGTCATCGCCACTTAATTCGAAATAGGGATACTCCAGATTTCCCTTTTTTATCACAATGACACTCTCACGGTCACGGATTAAACGGTTGTCAAAATTTGGGCTGTTATAGGTTCCAAAAATATACATAGAAGATGAATACTCATAGGGTTCTTGTGAGTATAAAAAATCCTTAAGTTCCACACCATTGTAAAACACCTGGATTTTAATAGGTTTGGTTATATCGATATATCCTTTTGAACGGACAACTTTTTTAAACAATCCCTTATTATAGACTATAAAGTAGGCGACATTTTCCTTCAAATCTTTCTTACGGTCTCTAATTTTTGTACTATCCCATTCATGTATTATTGACAATGTTTGTTCGTTTCCTTGCTCGTCTTGCCCTATGAATTTCAGAATTCTAGGATTTCTATATAAAACCCTTTGGTCAACAATATTTTTTTCTTTATCAAGTTCTGTAATCCTTATGCTGTCTGCGCCTGCATTTGGAACAATCGACACCACAACAGAGTAGACATACTGGCCTTGATAAACACCCGTACGGACACTTTTAACGGTTTCGATTTTTCCGTTTTCTATTTGTTTATATCTTTTGGCGTTTTCAGGTTGAATTCTATACACGAGTTCAGATTCGCTACTTTTAAAAGAAAGGACATCAGGGATAGTATAATTTATAACACCATTTGAATCTTGAGCAGAAACACGTTGAAACGCCATCAAATTCAGCACAACAAAAGCAATACAACGTATTGTATGTATTTTGAAAATCTCATTCATAACTGGTCCTCCTTGTTTGTCAAAAATACAAATAATAAGGAATTTGACACAGCTAAATTGGAAAATTCCAATACACATACGATTAGGATTTAAGCATTGAAAAAGTTCGGATATCAGAGAGCAACAAGACAAAAAAAAATCGGGGTTCCTACTTAAGAACCCCGATTTCACTTGAACTTATTATAAGTTATCGTCTAATCAGTGTGAAATGACCGGTGAAGACCTTGTCTATTTCGTGGACAGTCACCTCGTACCAGTAGTCGGTAGACGGCTGTTCGTTACCCTTGTACAAGCCATCCCATCCCGGATCGGCACCCGTGAACGATGCAACCTCCTTACCATAGCGGTTATAGATCTTGATAACGGCTTCAGGATAGGTCTGCTGGATGTTGACTGGTGACCAGACTGGTGCATTTTCGTCGTCGTTTGGTGAGAACCAGATTGGGAAGACGATTGCTGGCTGCTTTACATAGAACGGTAACGCAGCTACACAACCCACAGCATCTTTTACATAGGCGGTGTGGATGGTATACTTCAACTCGTCTTTTATTGGATCGAGGTCGTACGTGGTC
>ODAI010810824.1_pt1 | contig 18842 bp, 11 predicted proteins | sample 1539321 | NCBI WGS metagenome assembly ODAI01 (sample SAMN02144231, study PRJEB22623) | gut metagenome | biome: sheep rumen | host: Ovis aries | place: New Zealand
ATATCATTGCAAAAGACAAGCTTCTTTATCGTGCAATTCAGGCAGATAAGCTAAGTTCCATAATACTGTACGGACCACCCGGAACGGGAAAGACCACGCTTGCCAAGGTCATTGCGGGTACGACGAAAGCTGAGTTTACCCAGATAAATGCTACCATAGCGGGCAAAAAAGATATGGAAGAGGTCGTCAACAAGGCTAAGGACAACCTTGGAATGTACGGCAAGAAGACCATTCTTTTTATAGATGAGATCCACAGGTTTAATAAGGGACAGCAGGACTACCTTCTTCCGTTTGTTGAGGACGGAACGGTGATACTTATCGGAGCAACGACGGAAAATCCTTATTTTGAGGTGAACGGAGCTCTTATATCAAGATCGGTTGTTTTCGAACTTAAACCGCTTACGGCAGAAGATATAAAAGTGCTTTTAAATCGTGCCGTTACCGACAAAGAAAGAGGAATGGGCGGTTATAATGCCGTTCTTGAGGATGATGCTGCAGATTTTCTTGCAGATCTTTCCGACGGAGATGCAAGACATGCTCTTAATGCAATTGAACTTGGCGTTATGACAACAGAGCGCAGCAGCGACGGTCTCATACATATAACCAAAGAAGTGGCTGAGGAGTGTATACAAAGGAAGGTTGCCAGATATGACAAGGACGGCGACAATCACTATGATACTATATCTGCTTTTATAAAGAGTATGCGAGGTTCGGATCCGGACGCAGCGGTTTACTATCTTGCAAGAATGCTGGATGCCGGAGAAGACCCTAAATTCATAGTAAGACGAATGATGGTATGCGCTTCTGAGGATGTTGGAAACGCAGATCCACAAGCTTTGCAGGTGGCGGTTGCAGCTTCACTTGCAGTTGAGAGGCTCGGTATGCCTGAAGCACGCATAACACTGGCTCAGGCGGCAAGCTACATTGCCACGGCGCCAAAGAGCAACGCGGCGTATCTTGCAATAGAGAATGCGCAGCATACTCTCAGGGAAACGGGAAATCTTCCGATTCCGCCGCATCTTCAGGATGCACACTACAAATCGGCCGCAAAGCTTGGGCACGGTCTTGGTTACAAATATGCCCATGATTATCCGGACCATTATGTTGAGCAGCAGTATCTGCCGTATGAACTTAATGGAAAGGAATTTTACAATCCGACGGGAAATGGCTACGAACTTAAGATAAAGGATCATATGAAGAAATTAAAGAGTAGAAATAAAAAAGGAGACTGATGAAAAAAAGAAAGCGCAGGATGCGAACCCGGCGAGGAAGTACAAGAAATCAAAGAATCCGGCGAAACAGAAGATTGCTTGCCTTCACAGGAATAGTTACAGCCGTTGCGCTTGTTGTTGTTACAGTATTAGTTGTAACTTTGCTAAAAAATATATATAACGGAGATAATGAGTCTGAACCGGAATCTTTTCTTGAGACTATCGAAGTAGCACATGATACTACAAATAACGGAAAACACGAGTATTTAAATCAGGATATTATAAATTTCATAACGGGATCGGGTATGACGGTTACGGAAGGTCTTATGCAGAGACCGGAAACAATCGAACTTACGCCCGAGAACACTGCAGAATTTGCCAGTATAAACAACTGTGCCATCGTTGATGATGACAAAGTACAGATAGAAGCAACATCTTCGGGTATACCGGCAAGTGATGATAAATACTATTATATTTTTGAACAGGCAACATATGAGGACGGTCTTGCAGAAGACGCGGAGCCTATTGACAGGATATATAAGGGAGAAGAAGCACAGTTTAAGCTTAATCTGAAAAAAGATACTGCAGATTCAAGGCTTTTTTCCAAGTTTATGCTTGCTGTCAAAAAAGACGACGGCTTTGTGGGCATAAGCCATCCCAAGTACATAACAAATCCCGGTGCTTGTGCAAGGCACAGCTACGGGGGCATGGAGCACAAGTCGATAAAGGGAATACTTCCGCATCCGCTTAAACTTTCGGAACTGCCCGATCTTGGAGTGAATTATTGTTCTTACAATATTCCTCTTTCACATATACTTACAACTTCCGGCGGAATTGAGTATGATTATGGCGGTAAAGTTTATCATTTTAACTCGCAGATAATGAATGATTATGATAATCTATTCCAGAAGCTCAATGGTATGGGGATAGACATAGCTGCTATCATATTAAATGATGCCAGCCCTTCCACATATCCCGAGATCACCCATCCGGATGCACGAAGCGGTTCCACTGCACCGTATTACATGTTTAACGCATCAGATGAAGGCGGTGTAAAAGCGCTTGCCGCTATAGGAAGTTTTTTGGCGGGAAGATATTCGGGAACAGGTCATGGCAATGTAAGTATGTGGATAATTGCCAATGAGGTTAACGCCAGAAAAGAATATAATTATATGGCAAAGACTGATGTAAATACATATACAGCTGCATTTACCAGGGCATTCAGAGTTTTTTACAATGCCATAAAGAGCGAGAATTCAAGCGCAAAGGTATATATTCCGATTGACCAGCGCTGGACATTTAATACGGAAAAAACAGGTGATTATGATGCAAAAGACGTCATAGACATATTTGCGTCGTCCATATCAAATTACGGAAATATAGATTGGGGCCTTGCGGCGCATCCTTATTCTTTTCCGAACGGAAATACAGCGTTTTGGAATGCATCCAAGTACGTTAATCACACGGAAACAACGCCTACGATAACCATGGACAATATCGAGGTGCTTACAAATTATATGCAGAAGGATTCCATGAGGGATACTTCGGGAAATATCCGCTCTATAATTCTTAGTGAGCTGGGATATTCTTCCACATCGGGAGAAGATGTTCAGGCAGCGGCATTTGCCTATGCCTATACAAAAATGGAAAAAAATGGCCATATCGACGCGCTCATGCTGTCAAGACAGGTTGATGCGCAGGAGGAGATATCGGCATTGGGGCTTGCGCTCGGCCTTGAAAATACGGGCGGAGGACATAAGAAGTTGTATGATGTCTTCAAATACATTGATACGGACAAACGAAACGAGGTCGTGTCGTTTGCTTACAGTATAGTTGGAAAAGAGTTTTAACAATGAGAGGAGTAGTACTATTATGACTAACGCTGAGAAAGCACTTAAAATGCACGAGGAATGGCAGGGGAAGCTTGAGACACTTTCAAAAGCTGAGGTGAAATCAAAAGAGGACCTTGCGATCGCATATACACCCGGAGTTGCAGAACCATGTAAGCTTATTGCTGAAGACAAAGAACTTGCTTATAAATACACGATAAAGTCAAATACCATCGCTGTTGTTTCTGACGGTAGCGCGGTTCTTGGTCTTGGAAACATCGGACCCTACGCAGCAATGCCTGTTATGGAGGGAAAGGCAGTTCTTTTCAAAGAATTCGGTGGCGTAAATGCAGTGCCTATCTGCCTTGACACTCAGGATACAGAGGAAATCATAAAGGCTGTAACATATCTTGCACCCGGATTTGGCGGAATCAACCTTGAGGATATTTCTGCTCCGAGATGCTTTGAAATAGAAGAGAGATTAAAAGAGATCCTTGATATTCCTGTATTCCACGACGACCAGCACGGAACTGCCATTGTTGTTCTTGCAGGTGTGATCAACGGACTTAAGGTTGTAGGAAAGAAAAAGGAAGATTGCAAGGTGGTTGTAAACGGTGCGGGAAGTGCCGGAATAGCTATCACAAAGCTCCTTCTTCGCTATGGATTTAAGAAAGTTATCATGTGCGATAAATCAGGAATTCTCAGCAAGACATCACCCGATCTTAACTGGATGCAGGAGAAGATGATGGATGTGACAAATCCCGATCAGGAGAACGGTACACTTGCCGATGCTCTTAAGGGGGCAGACGTATTTGTCGGTGTTTCGGCTCCCGGAATCGTTACAAAAGAGATGGCTCAGGGAATGAACAAAGATGCGATCATGTTCGCTATGGCAAATCCTGTTCCCGAGATCATGCCCGATGTTGCAAAGGAAGCAGGAGTAAGGGTTATCGGAACGGGAAGAAGTGATTTCCCCAACCAGGTAAACAACGTTCTTGTTTTCCCAGGAATCTTCCGCGGTGCGCTTGAAGGAAGAGCAAAGCAGATCACAGAGGAGATGAAACTTGCGGCTGCAACTGCACTTGCAGGACTTATCCCTGATGATGAACTTAATGATGAGAATATCCTTCCTGCAGCTTTTGATGAGAGAGTAGCAGATGTTATTTCAGCAGCTGTAAAAGCTCACATTTGATAAATGTACTATAGTATTTAAGATGGAGGCATCACTGTGAGCTCACGGTATCTTACTTTATATAAAATGATTGTTCTGTACATGCTAAAGCGCTGCGAAGTGCCACTTAGCAAGTCACAGATTTACGACTTTATATTGGAAAAAGAATATACGACTTTTCTGACGCTTCAGGAAGTGTTTGCGGAGCTTGTTTCATCGGAGCTTGTTGTAGAAAAGACTATGGCCAACAGGACGTTTCTTGAGATAACTGCCGAAGGTGAAGAGACGCTCAAGTTTTTTGGTGATAGAATTAATCCGTCTATCAGGCAGCAGGCCGATGAATTCCTTACAGCCAACAGTCTGAAGCTCAGAAATGAAGCCTCTATACTTAGCGACTACAGAAAAACAGGTGACAATGAGTACACTGCTCAGCTTGTGGCAATGGAGAACGGAAAGTGTATCCTTAATATCTCAATTCCCGTTCCCACCGAAGAGATTGCACAGTCGATTTGCGACAAGTGGCAAAAAAAGAACGAAGAGATTTACCACTACCTCATCGAAGAACTGATGATGTGAATACTGCAGGTAGCACCATATGGTGAAACAGGCAGTATTCTCAGGCCATTGTTGCTGCGATTGAAAAATGCGAATCGCTGTTTTTTCTGCTCATATCTTCGGGAATAAAGAAAAGAGCAGATGTCAAAAAGCTATTTTTACTGACTATATTGTAAGATATAGTAATATGGGCATATGTCAGAAGGAAGAGTGCACTGACTAAAACTAAAAAAGCAGTATATGGTCAGTTGATTTGGAAGAAGTGTAGAGAAAAATAAGAGGAATCAATGGTTTTCTTACTGACTATAATGAGAAAAGTATAAATATGAGCAGATACGGGTAGGAAAATCACACTGCTCATAATTAAGATGAAATGTAAAAGAGCAGATGTGTGCAAGATAAATGTACTGCCTATCTTCGAGATATTTCATGCATGAGCAGGAGATATGCTCTTTCACTATATTCTGATTGACACCGTTATTTAGGATTGTTATAATAAACATCGTGCTTTAGGGCATGCGCTGTTGTAGCACAGTCGGTAGTGCGTCGCATTGGTAGTGCGGAGGTCACGGGTTCGATTCCCGTCAGCAGCTTAGAGAAAGTCGCTTTTGGCGGCTTTTTTGTTTGAGTAGATTCATTCATAGACAGCCCGGCCCCAAGGGAATTAGGTCTGAAAGTCGATAACTTTTGGCTTCACAGTAAGGGTATAAGGCGGATTTTTGCTGTATTTACAGATGTTGCAATATTCAATAGCAATAAAAAGACTTAAGATTTCATTCTGTTCTCGCTCCAATTGTTTGAGCCCATTTATGGGCGAGTTTTGGAGCGAAGAATGAAAGCTTAAGTCTTTTTATGCCTTGAATATCAACATATGTAACAACAAGAAAATTCGCCTTATACCCTTACTGTGAAAACAAACAGCTACAATTTCAGACCTGATGCCCTTGGGGCTGGCGTTAATTGGGGACAAAAAGGGCTGCCACATAAAAGTGCGACAGCCTTAAAATTAAGCGTCAATTACTGACATATAGTAAGAGTAGAGACTCTTGTATGTTGAGTTGTTGTAATGAAGCCCGTCACCGGTTGAGAAACCGTTCTGCTTGAGGTATGAGTAACCGTCTATCCAAGTTACTCTGGGATCAAGCTGTGATTTGAGCTTCGCATTAAATCTTTCTATCTGGTCATTGGAAACTGTCTTGCAGTTCTTTACGGGAGTAACTGCAGCGTAGTATACCTTGATTCCTGCCTCTGTCCAAGCATCGATGTTGCTGTTTACAAGTTTGATATACTTGGAAGCGTTTGCAAGATCGTTTACACCAAAGTTGATGATCATTGTTGTTCCGTTGCCTGCATAATTGGGAATCTGAGGAAGAGCTGTATTCTTGAACCAGCTGTAACCTTCTCCGACTTTGGCAACATAAGCTTTATCGGTTGAACCGACAGCAGTTTTCAGCTGAACTGTTCTTGAGTCTCCTACAAAAAGAAAAGGCACGCCGGGGATACCGGTAGATACATAGTCCTTGCTGACATAGCCTATTCCGTCTTTGTATGCTATCTCATACCAACCGCTACCTGTTTCGCCTGTTACTGTGACCTGTGCGCCCCATGAGAGCTTACCGATCTTTTCACACTGGATTCCCGCTCCGTTCCTTACATTAACGGTAGCTGATGCGAACATGCTCGCAGGAACTTCATAATGAATAACTACATTTGGGTCAATAGGTTCTGCGGAGGAAGATGCTGAAGCTGAACTTTCTTCTGCTATGACTGAACTTCCTTCGGTGGAAGCAATTTCGGGCTGAACCGGAACGCCTTCAGTTGAAGCGATAACTGCTTCGGTTGCAGAGACTTTAATCTCGTCCGTTGCAAATGCTGCACCACATACAGCCAATGAGGTGACTAAAAGTGCACCTGATACCAATATTAAGTTTTTGTTTTTTAGATCTTTTAATTTCATATCTTCACCACTCATAATTCTATGAAATTTTACATGAGGTTCAATAAGATGTCAAATTTGACTAAAAAGCAACAAACTTTTATAATAAAGCATTAGTTGGTTATGCGCTTGAAACAGGCGCTTTTGGTATGATATAAACATACTATATTATATAGGTAAATTTAGATATATATAGTTGATTGGAGAGGTTATGTGCGGAATTATTGGATATATCGGAAAAAAGAGCACAAAAGACATTTTATTGGATTCACTGGAGCTTTTGGAATATAGAGGATATGACAGCGCGGGAATAGCTCTTTTCCCTGATGGAGCGAAGGGACCTACTGTAAATAAGGTTGCGGGAAGGGTTTCTAAGTTAAGAGAGGTATGTGCATCTCTTACAGATGAGGCGTGCGCAGGAATAGGACATACACGTTGGGCTACACACGGCGGCGTAAGTGATGAGAATGCCCATCCTCATCAGAATGGAAGAGTAACACTTGTACATAACGGAATTATTGAGAATTATAAGGAACTTGTAAAAGAGTATGATCTTAAAGATAAGCTTATCTCAGAGACAGATACCGAAGTTGCTGCTGCGGTTTTGAATAAGCTGTATGACGGTGATCCTGAGAAGGCATTAAGAGAGCTTATTTCATTACTAAAAGGAACATTTGCTTTCGCTGTAATTTTTGCGGATCAGCCGGGAAAGATATATGCGGTAAGAAACGTAAGCCCTATAGTTGTTGCGATGACTGAGCATGGTGCAATGCTTGCTTCTGATGTCGCAGCTCTTGGTGTGCATGCAAAGGAATATGCATTCCTTCCGGAGTATCAGGTTGCATGCCTTTCATCTAAGGGAATTGTTGTTCATGATGAGAAGAGACATGAGATTCCTCTTCAGCTCATGACTATCGACTGGGATACAAGTCGCGGCGGTAAGGGTGGCTATGCTTTCTATATGGAAAAAGAAATCCATGAACAGCCCGATGCCGTAAAAGATACTTTTAATCCGCATATTGTAAACGGTAGTACTTCATTTGAAGCAGAGGGTATTCCGAATTCTCTTTTCAGAGACAATCAGAATATTGTGGTTATCGCATGCGGAACAGCTATGCATGCGGGACTTATAGGCCAGCAGCTTTTCCATACACTTGCCAATATTCACACTGATGTAGCAGTGGCTTCTGAGTTTACATATACCAATCCTGTTATCAAGCCCGGAACACTTGTAATTGCAGTATCACAGTCAGGTGAGACTGTAGATACGATCGAGGCTATTAAGTATGCTAAGAAGAAGGGCGCAAAGGTTCTTTCTATAGTTAATGTAAAGGGCTCAACAATTTCAGATATCAGTGATTATTGCATCTATACACATGCAGGTCCTGAGATTGCTGTTGCAAGTACCAAGGCTTTTACAAGCCAGTTGACTGTTTTCTATCTTCTTGCAATCCATGCGGCAAGACTTAACGGACTTGTTTCTGAGGAAGAAAGTAGCAAGTTTTTGAATGAACTTCAGAGAGTGCCTGAAGTTATCGGACAGATTTTAGAGAAAAAAGAATTTGTAAAGAAGATGACAAGTAAGTTCCTCCTTTCAGAAAATGCATTCATGATCGGTAGAGGACTTGATTACTCACTTCTTCTTGAAGGTTCGCTGAAACTTAAAGAAATATCATATGTTCATTCGGAAGCATATGCATCCGGTGAGCTTAAACACGGAACAATTGCTCTTATTACGGACGGTATACCTGTAGTTGCACTTGTTACACAGAGTGCCATTGCATCAAAGGAATATTCCAATATCAGAGAGGTTCAGTCTCGTGGCGCAAGCATGATCCTTATTACAAGAGAATCTCTTTATAAGGATATGAATATCCCTGAGGATGATACATTCATCCTTCCCGAGATGGATGATATGTTCATGCCGTTCCCTGCAGCTGTTGTTATGCAGCTTATAGCTTATTACACATCATATACCAAGGGATTTGATGTTGATAAGCCGAGAAACCTTGCTAAGGTTGTTACGGTTGAGTAATTGACGTATAACATGTTGTTTAAATTATAGAGTTTTGGCGATTTATACACTAAACTTGTATTATAGATTGCCAAAACTTTTTTGTTTGTTCTTATTGAGTGGATGAGGTTAATTTAGTTATGAATGAATTATTGAAGGAGAAAAGAAGCCTATTCGGAGACGGAGCTTTTTACAGAAATGTTGTTAAGATTGCTGTGCCGATAATGTTACAACAGCTTATTCAGAACATGGTCTCCCTTATAGATAATTTCATGGTATCGGGACTTGGTGATGTATCCATGTCGGGAGTTAATGTTGCAGGTCAGATACTCTTTATTTTCATGGTATTTCTTAATACCATCTGTATGTCGGGAGGAATATTCCTCACGCAGTTCTTTGGCGCCAATGACAAGGCAGGAATGCAGCAGGCGTTTATATTTAAGCTGTTTATGGGAGTTTCTGCTTTTATTCCTTATTTTCTGGTTTGCAGAGTTTTCCCGCGGCAGGTCTTGTCGCTTATGCTCATAGGAAATACCCAGGCGCCGTTTATCCTCGATGAGGCGGTGAGATATATCAATATCATGTTCTGGATGGGGCTTCCCATGACTTTTTCTGTATGTATAGCGACTTCTCTGAGAGATATGGGAAGGGTAAAGGCACCGCTTATCGTAACGATAATAGCTACGCTGACCAATACTACTTTTAATTACCTTCTTATATACGGAAACTTCGGTTTCCCCGCACTTGGCGTAAGAGGAGCGGCTTTTGCGACTGTTATAGCCAGAACGCTTGAATTTGCTATCTTTGTCGGTATATATATCAAGGTTAAGCCTGATTTTGCCGTTGGATTAAAGAATGGAATTAAAGTAAATTTCGGCCTCTTTGGCGAGATATTGAAAAAAGGAGCTCTAATGCTCTTCTGCGAGATGACATGGGTGCTTTCTGAGACTGTAAATACCGCTATTTTTAACAGTAGAGGAGGAGCGGAAGTAGTATCCGGAATGGCGGCAGGTTTTGCCATCGCAAATCTCTTCTTTGTTGCATTTGGTGGAATTTATTCTGCTACAAGCGTGATTATGGGCAAGACACTTGGAGAAGGCAAACTTGAAGAAGCACGTAAGCAAAAGAGCTGGCTCTTGTCCGGGGCATTTGCTTTTGGCTGTGTAATGACGCTTGTCGGTTTCGTGACTACGCTTATCGTGCCTGTAGTATACGGAAGATTGAGTGGCGGCGCTATAGACATATGCAGAAGGATGGTTATAGTATTATCTGTGTTCATGCCAATATGGGTGTACATCAATGCTCAGCAGGCAGTTGCCAGATCCGGCGGTGATACAAAGATGGGAGCATACGGAGATGCGCTTGTAACTTTGTTCGTACTTCTTCCGATGATACTTATCCTTGGTAAATACACGGATATAGGCCCTATTGAGCTCTTTATATGTGTAAAACTTGTTGATTTTATCAAGATAACTATTTTCCATTTCTGGTTAAAGAAAGAGCGCTGGCTCAATAATCTTGCGATAGGGCATGCAGAGTAAATTATGTAAAAAAAGGAATTATGCACCATGGATCTTATCAAGAAATTTATACCCTATTACAAACCTTATATCGGAGTGTTTTTGTTCGATCTTTTTTGCGCGACGGTTCTTTCAATAATCGATCTCGTATTTCCGCAGTTCATAAGGATACTCAGAGAGACGCTGTTTCTTGAAGAACCTGCGATCATAATGAAAAGGATATGGATCATCGGACTTTTGCTGCTTGTTTTGTATTTCATCAGATTCCTGTGCAGATGGTACGTGACATACTGGGGACATATGATGGGCGCCAAGATGGAGTCCGGCATGCGAAAAGAGCTTTTTGAGCGATTTGAGGCATTTTCTTTTTCATATTATGACACGCACAACACGGGCGAGATGATGAGTAAGCTTGTATCGGATCTCTTCGATATTTCCGAGCTTGCGCATCACGGCCCCGAGAATATATTTATCTCTTTTGTGAAAATAGTCGGTTCCTTCATACTTCTGATGCGTATAAACGTGCCAATGACGCTGTGCCTTGTGTCTGTTGTGCTTGTAATGGCAGTATTCTCCGTAAGTCGTAACAGAAAGATGAGAGCTACGTTTTCAGATAACAGAAAGAAGGTTGCGGGAATCAACTCATCACTTCAGGATACGCTTGGCGGTATCAAGGTCGTGAAGTCATTTACGGGTGAGGAGATTGAGGAAAAGAAATTTGATAAAAGTAACCTCGCTTTCCTTGAGTCAAAGAAGGACAACTACAAGCAGATGGCGCTTTTTCATTCGGGAAACAACTTCTTTGAAGGACTTTTGTTTGTAACGGTTATTGTTGCAGGCGGCGTGTTTATTGCCAAAAGACAGATGACGGTTGAAGATATGGCCATATATGCGCTGTATATCAACATATTTATCAATCCGGTCAACGTACTTGTTGAGTTTACGGAGCAGCTCCAGAAAGGTCTTGCGGGATTTGGAAGATTCTGCGAGGTTATGGAGACACAGCCCGAGATTGTTGATAAAGAAGGGGCAAAAGAGCTGACACATGTTGAGGGCGTTATTGATTATGAGGATGTTTCTTTTGCATACGGAGAGGAAGACAGCGTTCTTGACCACATCAGTCTACATGTTGATAAGGGTAAAAATATAGCTATTGTAGGTCCGTCGGGTGGCGGAAAGACAACGCTTTGTTCTCTGCTTCCGAGATTCTACGATGTTACGGGCGGAAGCGTTAAAATAGACGGAGTTGACATTCGTGACGTAACGCAGAGATCGCTTAGATCATTTATCGGAATTGTGCAACAGGACGTGTATCTCTTTAACGGCACGGTTCGAGAGAATATCGCATACGGAAAGCCTGATGCCACAATGGATGAGATAAGGGAAGCTGCTGAAAAAGCAGATCTTATCGGGTTTATAAACACCCTGTCAGATGGATTTGACACGCTTGTCGGTGAAAGGGGAGCAAGACTGTCAGGTGGCCAGAAACAGAGAATTGCCATCGCAAGAGTGTTCCTTAAGAACCCTCCGATACTTATTCTTGATGAGGCTACAAGCGCACTTGATAACGAAAGCGAGAGATATGTTCAGGAAAGTCTTGAAAAGCTTTCGGTCGGAAGAACAACAATCACTATCGCACACAGACTTTCAACGATTCTTGGAGCAGACGAGATCATTGTTCTTGGAAGTAACGGCATAGAAGAGCGCGGAACGCACAAGGAACTTTTAAGGACAGGCGGTTTGTACGAGAAGTATTACAGAATGCAGTTTGAGTAAATTTTCTGATTTAATGCGGGAAACGCTATGTAATATAGGCGTTTCCCTAAAATAAAAGCGGCTCAAGCAGACTTGGGCGAGGAGACAAAGCATGCGGAAAATTAAGTTGGCGGAAATATCAATAATATCTGTTCTTATTTGGATTGGATGCATTATTTTTTCAAACATTTGCTATGAAGAATGCGATGATATAACCATGAATTTCATAGCGGCGGGTGCATACGGGGAACCTTCGCAGTATCTGGTTTACAGCGGGATATTGCTTGGATATTTTATTAAATTTATGTATGCGCTTTTTCCGTCGGTCAATTGTTACCTTTGGGTATATCTGATATTCAATCTTCTGGCGGTGATCCTATTATTGCTGGCTGTAACGCATGATGCGTCATATCTGACAACTGCGATACTGTCTGTGTTTATCAACATTCTTTTTGCAAAAGACATTTATATAAATCTTCAGTACACCAAGAATGCGGTGCTTTATGCGGCGGTCGGATTTGCTGTTCTTGCATGGGCGCTTGGCAGGGAAAAGACAAATATTATATATGTCATTGCTTCTTCGGTGCTTATTGCTTTGGGACTTAGCGCAAGAAAAGATTCTTTCCTGATGGTGCTGCCTGTGGGCTTTATTGCAATTGCTCTGGTACTTTTCCGGAAAAGAGCCGAGATCAGGAAAAGAGGAATTTATCTTTTGATCCCGTTTCTTTTTACATTAACCGTCATTTCCTCCAATTTTGTGGCATTTAAGCTTAATAAGGGATGGAAGGATTTCTATGAGTGGGATGGCATAATGATCCAGAAGCGTGATTATGGCAATTATAATTTCAATTGGAATCGTGAAGGTTATGAGAAGGCCGGCTTTTCCGAGGGGGATTTTAAACTGCTTGATGAATGGATGTGGAATGATACTGAAGTTTTCAGTTTGGATAAAGTAAGGCAGATTCCGATTATCGGTAAAGACACCAGAGTAAGTAATCTGCGCTTCGATCCGGATATTTTTGCACAAACTTTTGAAGAGATACAAAAAACATCGACTTTGAGTGTGTTACCTTATGTGCTATTAGGGCTGCTCCTTTTGACGGTTGCTCTTTGCATATTCAGTAAATCATATCTGCATCTTGCGGCAACTTTATTCTGTGTTATAGCGGCGTATGGAGAACTTTATTATCTTTTGAATATGCGGCGCTCCATTTGGAGAGCGGAGTTTGGCGTGTGGTTTGTGCCTATTGTTTTTCTTACGATGTTTGCAACGGTGTTACCGAAACCTGAATTAAAGAGTACGGGTAAAAAGAGAATTTTGGGTATTGTAATGGCAGTAATTGCCGTGGTAACTCTTTTTTCCTGGCAGAAAAATTATCTTGATTACAGCCGCAGAAGTTATCTTCAGGTGAGCGATTCGGATGTGGAGAGGCATGATGAGATAGATTCTCTTGCCCAAAGCGACGGTTACTATGTAGTAAGCGTTATGAGAATGGTTGTCGGAATGTGTGGCGCAAAGAATATATTTGAAATTGACAAGAAATACGACGGCTGGTTTGACAATATTCTTTTTGACGGAGGTTGGCTGCTTCCATCTCCGATAGGGCTTTATTCTTTTAATAAGAATGGAGTATCAACGTCAGCGGCGGCACTTGTTGACAGGGATGATGTATATTACTGGGGCGACGGTGAACGAATGGGATATTTATATCAGTTCTTGAATGAACACTATGGCCCAGGAATAGAAGTGCGCGATACCGAGGTTAACGGCGTGTCGGTGTGGAAGTTCTTTAGGGCACAACAGGGCAATGAAATAAAAGAATAGAAGAGATGAATTTGAAAAACAGACTTTGGCGATTTATAAGCATTTTTAAGCGTATAAATCGCCAAAGTTTTATTATTTTGACCGCTCTTGGCGACTTATAGATGGGAAATGACTATTAAGGATTGCCGCTTCCGAAAATAAGTTCAAGTATATCATATTGATACATGAATACATTCCTCCTTTTGTTTTGAGATGACAGATTGCATTATATAATAATTCGATTAGCAGAGAGTATATCATTGAGTAAACTACGGCTATCTTGAGTGTATGGAAATATGATTATAGATAAATGATTTTAAAACTATAATAAAGCAAAAGTGTTATATAGGAATTTTTATGATATAATCTTTTAAAAATGTAGCTATTTACTTGATTATAGGGGGCATATGTAATGGATATAGGTACATTCAATATTGCAATATGTGATGATGATAGAGAGTTGCACAACGAAATAATCGGGTTATGCAACTCATTTTTTATTGATAAAAAAGTAAATTATAAGGTTTACTCATATTATTCGGGAGAAGAGATTATAAAGGAGACTGACAGGCATATTGATCTCGTTTTTTTGGATATAGAGATGGGCGGAATCGACGGATTGTCTGTAATGGAAAGACTTGAAAAGATGCCTAATGTTTTAAATATAGTATTTGTATCCAGTCATCATGAATTTGCCGGAGATGCATATGGATATAAGACATTGGGGTTTATCCAAAAGCCGATAAAGGAAACTGATTTCAATTCAAGGATTCAAAAGGTTTATAAGAGAGTGATATCTGATGCATTGGTAGTTTTTTCAGACAATTGCGGCGATTATCATCTTCGCAAGTCGGATATTATATATCTTAAAGCTGATTCAAATTATTGTGATATACATACTATACAAAAGACAATAGTTACTTCTTATACATTGAAAAAGTGTGAAAGTATCCTCGGAGGGATGCCGTTTCTTCGCGTGCATAGATCATATCTTATTAATGTAAATAAAATATCAAATTTATCCGGTGCCTATATTAACTTGATAACAAAAGAAAGCATACCGATTGGGAAAAGTTATAAAGATACTGCTTTAAGAAGTTATAGACAATATTTGTATGAGGGGATGAGTGTATGAAGGATCTTTTATGGGCCGCAGAATATAGTTTGTTGGATTTATTGAAATACTTTTCTTTTTTTCTTATTGCATTTAATTTTCCAATTTACAAGAAGAAAATATCTGTTCCAATTTATTTTGTTTTTTCGATGTTATGTTGTCTTTTATATTTTGAAATCCGTGGAGGAGATAGATGGCTTAGTGGAATTCCGAATCTTTGCTCCATTCTTTTTGTTGTGTTAATAGAGAAAGGAAAAAGGGTTAAGGGGTTTATATACATGGCAGTATCCTGGATAATTATGGATTTACTATCAACATTATCTAAAATGCTCTTTTATGCCATGTTTGAAGATGATTGTTATTTATACGGAGCACTTGTCGGAAGACCTCTTTGGGATAAGGTATTGGTTTTAATTGCTCCTATGATATATCATTTTTTAATGAATATTATTATAAAAAGGAAGGTAGACTATTATCTTTCTACTTCACAACTAGGAGTGATTTTTTCAAGTTTTATTGGGGGGCTTTTTATAATTCCTGCATTGGGGAAAATGGTGAGAAGAAAAGAGTATGATCCAAAAGCTTACGTTATTATATCTGTTGCTATGCTGGGACTATTGTTTCTATTTATTGCTGTTATGGTATGGCAAAGCTTTGTTGTAAATAGAAATAATAAGATGAAGCAAGACGAAATCAAGTATCAATATATGCTTAAAGCTCAATCAGATTATTTTGACGGTTTAAAGAATGATCAAGAAAAAGTGCGAAGATTTAGGCATGATGTTCGTGCACATATTACAGCACTACAAAAATATCTTGACGAAGGCAATACTGAAAAAATGCAGGAGTATCTAGCTTGTATGCAAAAACAAGTTGACATCGACCAAACTAAAAAGTATACGTGCAATATGGCTGCTGATGCTGTGATTAATGATCAAACAAAAGTAATGCAGGACAAAAACATAAAGTTCCAATACGAGGGCTGCCCAAAAATTAGAGAGGAAATAAGCGATTATGATCTCTGCACGATTTTTTACAATCTTTTAAAAAATGCTGTAGAAGGGTGTGAAAAAGTAGAAGCTGATGAAAAAGGCGTAGATGTTAAGGTTTCAAATAGTGGAGAGCAGCTTTTGATTAGGGTGGAAAATGATACGATAATGAAAGATAAAATCATTGATGGAGATATGTTTACTACAAAAAAAGATATTAAGAATCATGGCTTTGGTATGAAGAGTGTAAGAGCTGTAGTAAATAAATACAATGGATTTTATAGTAATAAAATTGAAGATGGTAAATTCGTAGCCTTTATAGCGCTATGATTGATTTTTTGAAACTTCGGTGGTGAAAAGCCGGAGTTTTTTTCGTTTACTCAAGATACCGCGTGTTCACTCAAGATACATTGTGAGTGTGGAAATGAACGATTATCATTAATTATTGTTAAGGTTCAAATGAAAAGGAAATATAAAACGTACCGGGATTAAATATAATAATCGAAGGATAGAATTGTGGCATGAGATACACATTTGTTAAACAGCATGATTATACGGACTGTGCTGCAGCTTGCATGGCAATGGTTTGCTTACATTACAAGAAAGAAACAACCATTACGCGACTTCGTGATATGATGGGCACTGATCTCAAAGGAACAAATCTTATCGGACTATCAAAATGCGCGGAAAAACTTGGATTCATGACACAGGCAGTAAAAGTCGACAAAGAAGGATTTTTAAGTGAATTTTCTTTGCCGTGTATTGCAAATATTATCACAAAAGAAGGTTTGTCACATTTTGTGGTTATCTTTAAAAAAGATAATAAACATATAGTGATTGGTGATCCGGCAAAGGATTTAGAACGTGTTGAAATTGATACTTTCTATGAGAAATTTACAGGAGCGTTACTTCTGCTAAAACCTAACAGTGAATTTGAGTCCGGAAAGGTAAAAGGCGTCAATATATTTGAGCGGTATATTAAGCTTATGCTTCCACAAAAGAAGCTGTTTATATATGCTTTCCTGGCATCGGCGCTTACAACACTCTTAGGAATAGTATCATCTTTGTTTAATAATGTTATCTATGACGAAATCCTGACGTACCAGCAGAAGGATGCATTAAAGATTATGCTTGTAGTCTTTCTTGGGATATCGTTTACTTCGACGGTGCTTGGATTTATCAGACAGTGGATATTGTTACATTTATCAATAAAGATAGATATTCCTCTTATGTTGGGATATTTTGAACACATATATAAGCTTCCGATGAAATTTTTTTCTACAAGAAAAACGGGAGATATAACGACGCGATTTTCTGATGCGTTTACTATAAAAAATATTTTTACCGGAATAGCATTATCGCTGATCATGGATATATCAATGGCACTTATGTCCGGTGTCATCCTGTTTCGGATGAATTCGCAGCTTTTTTCCATAATTTTATTTATGACAGTTGTCAGTATTATATTGGTTTTTATCTTCAAGCAGCCATACAAAAAGATTAATGAAGAGCAAATGCAGCAGGCATCAGTTCTTAATTCAGAGATTATTGAGGGGCTTCGTGCTGTAGAAACAATAAAGGGAAATGCAAATGAGGATACTGAGCTTGAGAGCATAGAAAAAGAGTATATAAAATCTCTTAGAATTGGCTACAAAGAATCCATGCTTTCAAATGTACAGGGAACTATTTCGAGTATCATATCGGGAATGGGAAATATTGTTTTATTGTATGTTGGAATCAGCTCGGTAATTAATAACGAACTTACACTTGGAAGTTATATGGCGTTTATGACTCTCTCAGGATATTTCATGAATCCGATAAGTAATCTGGTAGGGCTTCAGTTGCAGATTCAGGAAGCAAATATCTCTATGAAGAGATTATCGGAAATTATGGATTACGAGAGGGAAGAAAAAGAAGATGAGCAGCAAGAAATAACAGGTGTAGACGGAGATATCGAAATAAAGAATCTTACATTTAGATATGGTAATAGAAAACCGGCTTTGGACAATATCAGCTTTACGATTCCGAAAGGACAGAAGGTTGCATTGGTTGGGGCAAGTGGTAGCGGGAAGTCGACTATAGCAAAGCTATTATTGCGCTATTATGAACCTGAGAACGGTGAAATCACAATAGATGGTGCCGATATAAGTGAATATTCGAATTCATCACTTAGGAAGGCTATTTCTTATGTTCCGCAGAATATAGAGCTATTCTCAAAAAGTATATATGACAATATCCGTGTCAGCAGAATGAACGCAACTCTTGAAGAGGTTAAAGAGGCTGCTAAAAAGGCGGATGCTCATGAATTCATAAAAAAACTTCCAATGCAATATCATACATATCTTGAGGAGGCGGGAAACGGACTTAGCGGAGGTGAAAAACAAAGAATTGCATTAGCAAGAGCGTTTCTTAAGGATAACAAATTTTATATCATGGATGAATCTACAAGTAACTTGGATTTTGCTACTGAAAACATTATCTTTGACATGATCTATAACAAATTTAGGAAAAAGACGATGCTTATCATAGCTCACAGACTGGCTACAGTTAAGAATTGTGACAAGATAATTGTTATGGACAAAGGCCGGATAATTGAACAGGGAAATCATGAAGAACTTTTAAAACGCAAAGGTAAATACTGGAAGCTTTGGGAGATGCAACAGGGCAACTTTACTGTAAATAGCGAAGAAAACGTTTTTGATGAAACAGATGTTAATGAGAATATAGATGAACTGGTTTACACATGATTTTTATTAGTGGGGGATATCAACATGCATTCGGTATATCTTCACAGTGGAGTGAATAGTGTTAGCACCCTATCTGCCTGACCCATAACTGATACCTTTGATTGTCGCTGGATTGATTGATATACTGTCAATCAGTCTGTAGAAAGGAAGATTCCGAAAGGAAGTCCCCTACCAAAGCGACCATCCCTTCGGAATCC
>ODAI013775630.1_pt1 | contig 18839 bp, 16 predicted proteins | sample 1539321 | NCBI WGS metagenome assembly ODAI01 (sample SAMN02144231, study PRJEB22623) | gut metagenome | biome: sheep rumen | host: Ovis aries | place: New Zealand
GAAAAGAAATAAATGCTATTAAAAAGAGTTGTCTTGAATATATTAACCATATAATTTACTGTTAGTGCCAATAATTTTACAGCTTATTTTAATTTGTAATAAGGGCTAACCAGTAAAACCCTTACCTCCCGCCCCCATGAAAGCGGGAACTGTAAGAAAGCTTTTTGACATTCCAAAAATTGCGCCTCAAATTGATTCATGGAAATTTGAGCCGTAGAGAAAGGGCATTCTGCAAAATTGACGGAGTGCCCTTTCCCCGCGGAGCAATATGCGCCTTGTGGACAGCGTTGACTTTTGCAGACGGACTGGACAATTAAAAAAGCAGTTCACTTTTCCCGGAGTTTGTATTATAATATACTTAAAGGAGGACTGTAGGGGCATGGCAGCAGAAGGTGAAAACCGCAAGGTTAAGGACAGTGTTTTCGTAGACCTGTTTGGCAGGGACGTAACGGCCAAGGAGAATTTCATATCGCTCTACAACGCCCTGCACGGAACAAGCCTTAGGCCGGAGGACACCGAGCTTGTGCCCGAGATGCTAGAAAGTGCCATGTACATGAGCTACGCCAACGACGTTGCCATGCAGGTTAACGGCTAGGTCGTGGTCCTCATAGAGCACCAGTCAACCATAAACAGGAACATGCCGCTCCGCCTGCTTGACTACGTGGCAAGAATTTACGAGAAGATAGTCCCGGCAAAGAAGAAGTACTACCGGAGCCGCGTCTGTGTCCCCATGCCGGAGTTCTACGTTCTCTACAACGGAACGGACGACTATCCGTCAGAGGACGAGATGAGACTTTCCGACTCCTTCACCTATCCAGGAGGAAAAAAGCCTTCCGAGGTTCCGCTTGAGCTTGTGGTAAAGGTATACAACATAAACCTTGGCAAGGGAGATGCCCTGCTTGGAAAGTGCGGTGCGCTAAGGCAGTACTCCCAGTTCATAGACTTGGTCAGGAAAGCCCGGGTTGAAGGGAAGGAAGAGCCCCTCACATGGGCTGTAAAAGAGGCAATCGGACGGGGAATCCTTCCCGGATATCTTGAAAGGAAATCAACGGAGGTAATCAACATGCTTACGATGGAATACGACTACGCGGTTGACGTTGCCGCACAGAAAGAAGAGTCTCTTGCAGAGGGAATCCGCATCGGAGAGGAAAGGGGATTGGAACAAGGTTTGGAACAAGGCCGGCAGGAAACCGTAAGGCTTATTATGGACAAGTTAAACCTTTCGCTTGCCCAGGTGATGGACGCGCTCAATGTTCCGCCCTCAGAGCGAGACAGCTTTGCTGCCAAGTTGTGACAATTTACCGGAAAAAATACAAACCGTCCCCAAAAAAATGGATTTCCGCATCCAGATGCGCCGGATTCCGCAGAAATTCCGCCTTAGCCCCAGCAAATGCCGGTTTGTTCCATTACGCGGGGAACTGCCCGGTGCGCTATATAGACCCGGATGGGAAAACGACAAGAATTACAATAACAAATCAAAAAGTTAAAGACTTGCCTGAATCTTTTAGAAAGCAATATGGATTAATGGGGTCTGGAAAAATGAGGATAGTTGGTCCTAAGGGGAAGGGGGGAGAAACTGTTGTTGATACGTATCTTATGTCTGTCACAGATGATAAAACAAACATGACAACTTATTATGAAGTTTCTAGAAACGCTCCATGTCTTGGAGACGAAGACAGGTTAGCTTTTAATCCAAAAGAATTTACTGAAAAGTTTTATGGTAGATTGTTGGATTTGGGAGATGGATTAGGAGATAAAATTGAATTATGGAATTCAATGTCAGGAACTAATAGAGATACCAGAGCTGATATAACCGGCGATGGAGCTCCTGATTATATACAGATTCATGTTGGCGGTTTCTTCTATAGGAAAGATGGCAAAAAATACTTAATGGGATCCTTAGGTTGTTTTGGCTTAAATGGTAAAGACGCTGGTAACAACGGAAGGGATAGATTTATGCCTGATGTGTCAAGGCGATACAAAACTGGTGGACGAATTGAAGTATATGTACAGAGGATAGAAGAATGAATAAAACAAAACTAATTTTTATTATTTTTTTAGCATTTTCAGTATTGCATGCTCAAACAAAAAAGGACTATGAATCTAGTACTATATCTCAAATTAATCAGCTATCTGATTATAATAAGAATAATCTCAGCCAATCTTTTGTAATTATAAAAGGTGATATAATTTTTGTAGAAACAGAGGAAATTAATGGAATAAATTTATCAAAGGTTATAATAGATTCTAAGCTAATAAAAGATCCTCAAGAACGTTTTTTTATTTCCCATTTGATTCGGAATATTTTAATTGACGGGGCTATAATAAAAAATTTTGATGAAAATGGAAATGATTTTATGTTAGAACCGGTTGTCGTAATTAGCGAAGATTATATTGTAAAGCATAAGAAAAATATTATAAAAGTTTTATATTACCTTATGCATAGTAAATATTTTAATCTTTATGGCAAATTACAAAATTCTGGTGAAAAGATATTTATGAGTCCTTTATTAAAACCAATAAATAAAGATTTGACAAAATTAAAAGAAAAACTATTGAAAGAAGAAGGGATTGTACCTGTCGATGCAATTTATTAAAATTTTTATATTATGTTGAATTTGTTTTAAGCAGAGAATTGTCCACTTTGTTTACAAAACAACAGGCGAAAAAAACGTATGAGAATTTTAAGGATGCTGTCTATTAGGAAGGGGGCGAGCAATGGAGAGTACGAACTAGAGGAATGCTTTTCCTCGTGCACAATCTGCATCTAGTGAAAAGCGTTGATATTTCTGTTTACGCTATCCATAGCGTTTCTGCGGCCGCCAGAAAACACGCCCTTTCCTCCGCCAAATAGGTATTTGTTGGGGGAAAACAGAAAATCAGCCTACGCCACCGTGGAGGCCCTTTAGTCCCGCGCAAGCGGGATGACCGTTAGGGAAGGCCGGAAGGGTGGTGGCGCAGAGGCATGGCGGCCGATTGTAGCCGGGGAATGAATGGTGGAGCAATTGGAGTATCGTCCTGAAGACTGAAGGTTATCGTATTCTTGACAAAAATTCCCCACAGATATATAATTTTTACATTCTTGCTCGCTTAACTCAGCGGTAGAGTGCCACCTTCACACGGTGGAAGTCACTGGTTCAAATCCAGTAGCGAGCACTTAAATCTGCGAAAAATTCCTGTTGTTAAAAATCATTCTTTTCTATATAATATGCAATAAACTGAACAATTCCAAAATGCAACGCAGCGGTCAAATAGTTAGGCCTGTCCTTTATTTGCGTAAGACTGCTTGGGGAAAATTATGTTAGACAAAATGCGAAACATTGGCATTATGGCCCATATCGATGCCGGAAAGACCACTACTACGGAGCGTATCCTTTATTATTCCGGAAAGATTCACAGAATTGGCGAGATTGACGACGGTGCTGCAACCATGGACTTTATGCAGCAGGAACAGGAGCGCGGCATAACGATTGCCTCTGCTGCCATTACAACCGAATGGAAAGGCTACAAGATAAATATAATCGACACGCCCGGCCACGTGGACTTTACCGCAGAAGTTGAGCGTTCCCTCCGCGTACTGGACGGTGCCGTTGCGGTAATCTGCGCGGTGGGTTGGGTTCAGCCCCAGACGGAAACTGTTTGGAAGCAGGCGGATGAATTCAATGTTCCCCGCATTTGCTTTGTGAACAAGATGGACAGAATTGGCGCAGATTTTTTTGGCGCAATGAATGACGTTCACGAAAAGTTCAAGTGCCCGGTTGTTGCACTGGAAATCCCCATTGGTGCAGGCCAAGATTTTGAAGGCGTAATTGACCTGCTCAACATGAAGGAAATCCGCTGGGATGCTGAATCCGAAGGCGAAAAATTTGACGTTACGGAAATAGCGGATGAGCGCAAGGCCATGGCGGAAGAGTGGCGCGAAAAGCTTATTGATGCAGTTGCAAGTAATGACGATGCCCTTGGCGAAAAATACCTTGAGGGCCAGGAAATTACAACTCAGGAACTAAAGGCTGCCCTTAGAAAGTGCACCATAAACCGCACCTTGGTTCCCTTCCTCTGCGGTTCAAGCCGCCACAACCAGGGAGTCCAGCCGCTTATTGATGCAGTCGTTGACTATCTTCCATCCCCGGACGAAATTCCTGCCGCAAAGGCTGTCCACGTAAAGAAGGACGTGGAAGAAGAAACCAGCATTGAGTGCAAGGAAGACGCAAAGTTCCCGGTTGGCCTTGTGTTCAAAATCCAGTTTGACCCCCAGATGGGAATCCTCTGCTTTGTCCGCATGTACGCAGGAAAGATTACAACAGGAATGCAGGTCTTTAACGCGAGCAAGAAAAAGCGCGAAAGAATCAACCGCATTTTACGCGTAAACGCAAACCGCATGGAGCAGATGGACAGCGTTTCTGCCGGAGACATTGCGGTATTTGTTGGACTAAAGCTTTCCCAGACAGGCGACACACTTTGCAGCGAAGGCTTCCCTGTTCTGCTGGAGAACGTAAAATTCCCCGAGCCTGTCATCTCCATTGCAATAGAACCAGAGACCATGAGCGACCGGGACAAGCTTAACGAGACTCTTGAAATCCTTAGCAGGGAAGACCCAACCTTTACCTCCCGCGACGATGCGGAAACAGGCCAGCTTGTAATCAGCGGAATGGGTGAGCTTCACCTGGACGTTCTTGTTACAAGAATCCGCGACGACTTTAAGGTCCAGTGCCGTGTTGGCGCACCCCAGGTTACTTACCGCGAAGCCGTTACAGCCAGCGCAGACTATAAGGAAGAATTCAGCCGCGTACTTGCAGGTAAAGAAAACACCGCAGGCCTTACCATTCACGTTGAACCTCGCGAAACAGGTGCCGGAAACAGCTACTCATGTACCGTCAAGCATTCGTCAGAAATACCGGAAGAAATTTTTGAGGCCATTGAACAGAGCATCACTAACTGCTTTGGTTCAGGAATCAAGATGGGCTATCCTTGTGCAGACACTGCAGTTACCGTTACAGCCATTGAATACAACCCGCTTACCGCTTCCACATTCGCTTTTGAAGCCGCCGCCGCAGAAGCTTTTGACAAGGCATGTTCAGCAGCCAGCCCCGAGCTTCTTGAACCGGTCATGGACGTGGACATAGAAAGCCCCTCAGAATTTGTTGGAGATGCAATGAGCCAGATTACCCAGCGCGGTGGAATGATAAGCAGCATGGACGAAAAATCCGGTGGCAACATAATCCACGCCCAGGCACCAATGGCAAAGATGTTCGGATTCAGTACAAACCTCCGTTCTGTTACGCAGGGTAGGGCAAGCTTTAGCATGGCATTCAGCCACTTTAAGAAAAAGGCCTAATGGCTTTAACAAGGTAATTCATTTTAATATGGAGGAAATAGATGAACAATTTTTTTAAGTTGAAGGAAAACGGTACGACTGTAAGCCGCGAAATCATCGGCGGTATTACAACCTTCTTGGCAATGGCTTACATCCTGTCCGTGAACCCAAACATTCTTGCAAACGAAATAACAGGCCTTAACTGGAACTCTGTCTTTACGGCAACCGCAGTTTCAGCCGGCATTGCAACGCTTGTAATGGCATTCCTTGCAAACCTTCCTGTTGCCCTTGCACCTGGCCTTGGACTTAACGCATTCTTTACCTACACTGTTTGCGCAGGAATGGGTTGTTCCGCAGCCTTTGCACTTACGGCTGTCCTTGTGGAAGGAATCATCTTTATCCTTCTTTCGCTTTTTGGTGTCCGCGAAGCAATCATAAAGTCAATTCCTACTGGACTCAAAAAAGCTGTGTCCGTCGGAATCGGCCTCTTTATAACAATCATCGGCCTTGTAAATGCTGGAATCGTTAAGACCGACTTGGGAACACCGGTTGGCTTTGTAAACTTTACAGCAGACAACGCAAGCGCAACAGTTGCAATAATTGGCCTTGTAATTACAATCGTGCTCTTTATCCTAAAGGTACCGGGCTCAATCCTCATTGCAATCGCCCTTACCACAATAATCGGAATTCCTTTTGGCGTAACAAGTGTTGCAAAAGACTGGACTCCTTTCTCCACACCGGCAGAACCACACCTCTTCCACTTTGCATTCGGCGAGGCATTTTCTTCCAGCGGCATGATATTAAAATTCATCGTCGTTATGATAACCTTCCTCTTTACAGACATGTTCGACACCCTTGGAACTTTGATGGGAATTGCAGAGCAGGGCAACCTCAAGGATTCAAGCGGAAACATCCGCAACGCAAAGGGCGCTTTGATGGCAGACTCTGTTGGAACCGTAGTTGGTGCATGTCTTGGAACTTCAACAGTAACATCTTTCGTAGAGTCAACATCTGCTGTTGCCGCAGGCGCACGCACAGGACTTGCTTCCGTTGTTACAGCGGTATTGTTCTTTATCTCGCTCTTCCTTACACCGCTCTTCGCAATCATTCCGGCAGCCGCAACCGCACCTGCACTCATCTTCGTTGGCTTCCTCATGATGAAGTCCGTAACGGAAATAGACTTTAAAGATCCAACAGAAGGTGTTCCTGCATTCATCACAATCATGGTCATGCCATTCTCCTATTCAATCGCCAAGGGAATTGCATGGGGCGTAATCTCCTACGTGATTGCAAAATGCGCAGGCAAAAAGGCAAAGGAAATTCCTGTAGTAACTTGGATTCTTGCAGTAATCTTCCTTGCAGACATCATCTTTGAATCCTGCAAGTAAAGTCTTTTTATATTTTCTTTCTTGCGGCACTTTCTTTTGCTAGGGGCTTTCCGGGGTTCCGGCTTTCGCCTCCATTGCTGGCGCAACCCGCCTGCGGCGGGCCCCTACAATCCCTGCCGTGCTTGCTTTTTTTACCGGCATTTGTCGCGCTAAAGAAATATTGTGCCTTTGCCGGTAAGTGCCAAGTGTTACTGTCATTCCGAACTGCTACGCCACATTCGCACGCACTTGCTACGAATGTGGATTCGGAATCTATGCACTGCATACAGGACCGATTCTGGAATTAGCAAGTGCCTTTGCCGTATAAAAACTGGTCAGTGGCTGGTCAAAAAAATCGGTCATGCTGAACTTGATTCAGCATCTGTTTTATATGTATTACAGGGATTCCGAAACACACTTTGTAGCAGGTGCGTTCAAAGTGGCGTAGCGTTCGAGATGACTCTATGCAATGAACTTATTTGACAGCACTCTATAAAATAAAATAGGTAAATATGAAAAAGTTAAAATTCTTTCTAATCGCATCAGCTGCGCTCTTTTTTTTCACCGCAATCTTCTGCGTCTCCGTAAACATCTACATGATCCGCTCCACAAAAGGCTTCGTCTACCAAGACCTTGCATCCCTGCCGCAAAAATACACGGTAATCATTCCGGGGGCAAAAGTCTACCAAACCACAGTTTCCCATGTTGTCCGCGACAGGCTTGAAGCTGCAGTAACCCTTGTGCACGAAAAAAAAGCCAGCCGCTACCTTGTAAGCGGAGACCACGGCCGCAAAAACTACGACGAAGTAAACGGAATAAAAAATTTCATGTGCCAGTATTACACCGTAGAAGAAAGCGACATCTTCCTTGACCACGCAGGCTTTTCAACCTACGAAACAATGTACCGCGCCCGCGACATCTTCTGCGTAAAAGACTGCGTAATCGTAACCCAAAAAACATTTGCCCCCCGCGCAGTCTACCTTGCCCGAAAGCTTGGCCTTGATGCCGTAGCCTACGAAGCCCCCGAAGTCTTGCCCTACCACCCGCGCACAAAAAACTCCTGGCGCCTCCGCGAATCCCTCGCCCGCGTAAAAGCCTTCCTTGACATAACCTTCCACACCAAACCCAAATACCTAGGAGCCCAAATCCCCATCACCGGGGATGCTGCCGCATCTTGGGACTAACATCTAATATTGCGTATTGTCTGAGTTATTTGACTTTTTAATATTGCGCATTATCTGAGTTATTTGACTTTTTAATATTGCGCATTATCTGAGTTATTTGACTTTTTAATATTGCGCATTATCTGAGTTTGGGCTATAATAAAACTATGAAAGAATCGGAAATTGTATTCAAGCGAAAATTTTATGCAAAACTCCTGAACTGGAAAGCCGAAAGCAAGGGTAGTTCGGCAGCTCTTATAGAAGGAGCGCGTCGTATCGGAAAGTCCACATTATGCAAAGAATTTGCACAAAATGAATACAAAAGCCATATAATAATAGATTTTGCCTTGGCAAAAAAAAGCGTAAAAGACTTGTTCTATAATCATTTGGATGATTTGGATACTTTCTTTATGTTACTTCAGAATACCTTTGGAGTTAAGCTTTACAAGCGGGAGTCCGTATTAGTCTTTGATGAAGTTCAAAAATTCCCTCGTGCAAGGGAGGCTATAAAGTATCTTGTCGCGGATGGTCGCTATGATTTTATAGAGACAGGTTCTCTGATTTCAATAAAGGAAAATGTAAAGGATATAGTTATTCCGTCTGAGGAACGACACTTTAAAATGTATCCTCTTGATTTTGAAGAATTTTGCATGGCTCTTGGGAAGCAGCAGCTTGCAGATTACATAAGGCATTGTTTTTCTAAAAAAGAACCTCTCGAGCGAGGGCTTCATAATGAGGCAATGCTCCTTTTCAAGCAGTACATGCTTGTTGGTGGAATGCCGCAAAGCATTCTTGCTTTTGTAAAGAACGGTAAAAGCTTTGAAAAATCCGACCTAATAAAGCGCGATATTATAAATCTATACCGTGATGACATAATGAAAATAAAGGCTCGGTATAGAAGCAAAGTTCTCGCTTTGTTTGACCAGATTCCAGGCCTTCTGTCCCGGCACGAGAAACGTGTAATTTTCAGTGGAATTGCGGAAAAGTCTTATGCAGAACAATATGAAGAAACATTTTTCTGGCTTTCCAATTCAATGATTTCAAACGAGTGCTTTTTATGCAATGATCCAAATGTTGGGCTTTCTGTAAATGAAGACCGCACATACATAAAATGCTATCTTTGCGATACAGGGCTTTTGTTCAGCCATGCCTTTGACGAGAACGAGCTTATGGAAGAAGAAATTTATAAGCAGATTCTTGGTGACAAATTGGGCATAAATGAAGGAATGTTTTATGAGAATATAATCGCCCAAATGCTTAGTGCAAATGGACACAAACTTTTTTTCTACACTTCATACAATGCAGAAAAGCATCGCAATGACATTGAAATTGACTTTCTTATTTCAAATAACAGTAAACTCAAATTCAAAGTTTTTCCAATAGAAGTAAAATCTGGAAGAAATTATACAACTGCCTCTTTGGAACGCTTTTCGCAAAAATTCAAAAACCGCCTAGGGCAGTCTTTTATAATACATCCTCGTAACCTTTCCGAAAAGGATGGTATCCTTTGCATCCCGCCCTATATGGCAATGTGTCTGTAGTTGCACTTGCCTTTTTTTGTGATTTCTTATTTCGGCGGCGCTTTCGTGGTTTTACACCCTGTTTCCATAAAGAACACCCATGCCCCGTGGAAGGCCGTTCCAGGGCCCGCTAACGCTTGGTCCGGCGCAAGCGCCGTCCTTGCCTACGGCAACCCTTCCATGGCCTGCCGTGCTTGGTTTTGGAAAAAAATCCCGCACATTCGCTTGCATCGTAACTTCTTTCTATGGTTGGTTTCTTACAACACGGAATGTCATTGGTCCTGTCATGAGATAAGCGTACTCAAATGGAGCCAACCATCCCCGGTTATAAATTTCGTTATTTATACCGCACCTGGTAACGCGGCATATTGCCTCTCCGCCATATTGTGTGCCAGAGCTAAAAAGTTTTTCTCCTGATGTAGGTCCTCGTGGATTTTTTGCGTTACGACTTTCTTGATAATAAGTGCTTGAATACAAGTCCCAGCACCATTCAGAGCTTTCATCTTGTACTCCGTTCAAATCCAAATACTTTGCTGCAAATTCCCATTCTGCTTCGGTGGGTAAGCGGTAGCCGTTTGCCTTCCAGTCACACGTTACATTTTTAAATTCGCCATGAAGTTGTTTTGCGTATGTAATTGCGTCTTTTGAGCCATTTGCTGCATAGCATGGAGTTAGTCCTTCTGCTACGCTGAGACGGTTGCAGTATAAAAGTGCATCATACCATGATATATTTTTAACTGGTGTAATGTCCCATTCGTTTTCATCTACGCGTTTGTTCCTATCGGAATCGCCTTGCCAACCTTCTGGATAGTAGCCTATTTCTTCCATCCACTGAGCAATGGTTATTTTAGAATATGATATGTAAAATGGATCCAAGGTTATTTTGTGGACAGGAAAAGCATAGCGCTTGTCTCCCATTAAAAAATCTTCTTCGGTAAAATTTTTCATTTTTGCAGTTCCAAATGCAAACATCATTCCATCAGCCATGTTGCCAGGGTATGGCACATCTTTATTCGGGGCAGCCCCGGCCTTGAGCAATGCACGGTATGCAGACCAGTTTCCCCATGATGAGGCATAGAATGAAGCTTGGTCTCCGTTTGAGTCTTGGGCTTTTATGTTGGCACCAAGCATTAAAAGTATTTCTACCGCAGTGCTATCGTGTGCATAAAAGAGCGCAGTAGCGCCATATGAATCCTGTGCGTTTACGTCAAGACCTGCATCAATCAATGGCAATACTACTTCTGGATCAAATCGGTTGACTAGAGTAAGAGTGTAAAGTACAGTGTGGCCATTTTTATCGCGTGCATTCACATTGATTCCATTAGCAATAAGCCTTTGCAGTGATGATGTGTTTTGAGTTGCAAGTCCTTCCATGACAGCTTCTTTGAGCCGTTCATAATCGCTTTTTCCGTATGAGGAATATGCGTTCGTCCTGTGCGTTCCAGAAGCCGTCCCTACGCCTGTACTTGCGCATCCAAAAAATGTTGTGCACAATAGTGCAATTAATAAAAAGAATCTACTTGTTGTTTTCATTGGTTTCTACTCCGCTGCTTGTTTTTATTCTGTAATTCTTGTCCATAATTTTCTCTGATAAAAATCACTCTTTTTGTAACATTCTTATGTAATCTTTAATTCTATTCCAAAGACTTTAGAGCCGCTTCTCTGGTCTTTTTCGGAACGCTGTAATAGGGTAGGATTGGATAATTTCCATTGATGTCTCGATGAAAGGAACGAATGTTTCCGTCTAAGTCAACAAAGTACTGTTGTTCCATTCTTCCATCATCATAGTATATATATCGATACTGTATACCTCTTCTTATTTCATTATCAAGCCCAATACTACTTGCAGTTTGGTGTGGCTCATGTCTTAAGCGATAAAGTTCTCTCTGAAAGCTTTCATTTGAAGAAGTGTTTTTCTTGTTGCTCTTAGATGTTTTACTGTTTGTTTTTGAATTTTGCTTTTTTGTTGTACTTTGTTTTGTTTTTTTTGATGATCCGTTTTCCAGTTCTTTTACATATTGATCGCGCTGATTTTTGAATTCTTTTAGAGCAGAATTGAAATTGTTGAAACTTTTATAAAAGATGTTCCCTTTGTCATTTTCTGAGATATAGTAATCAACACTTACTTCCCACTCATTTATATCGTTTCCGTTATCGTCAATGTCGTCGGGAAATTCACATAAGGAAATAGTGATAGCAATTTCATCCCCAAATAAAATAAGTGCGTTAAAATCTTCGTATGGGTAGTTCAGAGAACCTTGGCCAGACACCGCTTCGTCTGCCATTTTTTCTATAGCTTTTCCTTCGACTATTTCTTTAAAATCAGGCAATTCATATGATACATAGGCTTCTATGTGATATGTATAATTTCCTTTTGACCTTGTAGCCTCTCCATGCCAGTATTTTTTTGATGTGTTTTTTGTGGTAGTTGTGTTTATATTTTGTTTGCTATTTGTTTTGGTTTGACCTGTAGGAGTAACCTTTTTTACTTCAAAAAGCAAATTGGCAAGACCTTGATTCGTCAATCCATTTCCTGCGATTTTGAAGTTTTCTGGAGCCATTCTGTCTTGTTTTGCTCGACTTTCAACTATTCTTAGGCCGTATTTTAAAGCTTCGGGATTATTTGCGTCCTCTAAAAATGATTCAATGCTGTCTTCCATATATCTTCTTGCTTCCGAAGATACAATGACACCATTTATATAGGTTTCCCATTTACTCAGCTTCTCTAATGTTTTTTGTTTTAACTTCGCTTTAGTATCTGCCCTGTTGCCTCTGAAAATTGTAAAATCATCATTATATCCGTTTTGTCCATAATATGATTGCGAAAAGATTGTTGTTGTTGCAAGAAACAGCATTACAAGTAATGCAGATAATTTTTTCATAATCGTGTAATCTCCTTGTTAGTTTTTATAGCAATGACTTTATTGCCAAATTGTTTGGACTTAAATGCTTCCTCTGGTTGCATACTTTGTTTTTGTTACTCTTTTTCTAGCATTCTCACATAAGAGTCACGTTGCCGTTCATATTCTTTTAATGCAGAATTAAAGTTATAAATATCTTCAGTCTTGTAAATTAGAGACCAACCTTTTCCGCTTGTTACGTGTTTTCTAACAGAGACATTCCCTTGTCCACGAGCATCATACCATGCAAGAGCTATATAGTATTCTTCGTTGTAGTTTCCAAATGCAACAAATGCATCATACTCGGTTAGTGGTATGCACTTCGTATCCTTTGCCATTTGAGAAAAATTCTTATCTGCCATACTGTTTAGTGTTTGTTCATTCTCGCTATCGTCCACACCTAATTTCTTAGAAGTATAACATTCGGTAAACAGATGGAGGTTATCACTATCTCTTTTTGTGGAGCCGTACCAATATTTTTTTGAATTACAGCTTCCAAAAAGCACTGTAGTAAGTAATAAGAGGAATGTTATTTTTGCTTTCATTTTTCTTCTACCTCGATGTTATTTGTTTTCAGTTTTTCATAGTTTGTACAATTTTTTCGATTGCACGGAATATCTTTCCCATTTGATTTGTTGATTTCTTTTAGTTCTTCGTTTGAGCACTTTAAGTGTATAGTTCTATTTGAAATTTCTTCCTTGCAATATTTGCAATCTGTCATAAAATGCAACTCCTTCTTGGCCCCATGCTAGTCGAACCTAAAAATGCCTACATTGTACCATTTGTATGTGTATTTGCCGTTCTTTTTTTTGCTTTTGATGACACAGATGAAATTTTCTATTTCATCAGAATTTGCAGGTGCAAGGACAACACTGTAAGCCTCGTTTACAGAAACGTCGTACTGGTTTAATGCAGAGCAGATAAGATCTGTATCTTCTTTTGTAAGTTTCTCTTTTATGTCTGTACTTGTAGCTCCTTGATCCCACCAATATTGCATTTCGCTGAAAACTTCCGCATAAATGTCACTTTCTGAGAGATTTTTTCCTATGTAAACAGCTACTGATTCTCCTGTGCTTTGCGCATAGAGAGGGAAGATGTAGAACAACAATAATAGAACAATGCAGATCTTAAGCTTCCTTTTCATAATTCCTCCTGTTTTAAGTCACAGCAATTTAACATTGCTTACAGTTATTATATATTGCTGTTGGTTAATCGTCAAGTGTTGCTATTGGCAATATTATTGTAGTGATGAGTGAGATTGTAGAGATTCTTGGTAAAAATATACGGAATTTGCGTAAAGAGGCTGGTTGGACGCAGGAGAAACTGGCGGAGAAGGCTGGAATTTCTGTCCCTTTTATGACGCAGATTGAACTTGCACGTAAAACACCATCGCTTGATGTTATAGAAAATATTGCAAAGGCTTTGAGTGTTTCTTATGCTCAGCTTTTTAAGAATGAGATTTCGGAGAACAAGGATATTGCCTACAGTCTGCGACTCTTGGAAAGCGGTTTGGTTAAGTCTCTCACAGAAAAAATCCATGAGCATTTTGACCTTCTTAAACTGTAGTATATATTTTAGGTTCAATTTAGAGTTTTAAAAATACATGTCATTCTCATGTTCTCGAGAAACTTCGTTGCGAAAGTATGGGAATCTTTTGAGGCAGATTATCTGGGTGTGGTTCGACTACGCTCACTTACCGCCCGATATGACACAATTGCAGAGCCAGATAATGACACGTTTTGTGCAAAAAAAAACTTGATTTTCAACTTTCTAAATCAAGCTATCCCAGAGTGAAAGATGGTAAAAATCTAAAGTCAAGGGTGGTAAAAACCTAAAGTGAAGGATGGTAAAAACCTAAAGTCAAAAACAGACGTGACTTTCGCAGAAAAAAAATGCTGCCGAATATTCTTCGACAGCACTTTTTGTTTTAATAGGGCTTTGTTTGTCTGCGCTTTTGCTATTTGTCGGTTTTATTGCTGCTGCTTGCGTTTGCGAGTTTGGCTCCGACGAAGCTGTTCAAGAGGTCCTTGGGGTTTATGCCAAGGCTTTGGCCTAGGGCTTCGGAAATCTGGGTTACGTTTTTCATGATGTCGCCCTGAAGCTGGGATGAATCTCCGCCGTACATGTAAATTTTGTCCACGTTGGAGTAGGCATTTCCTGCGGCCTCGGCGATTTTGGGCAGCTGTTCAAAGTAGAGCTTGAGTGCCTGGAGCTGCATGTCTTGTTTTGCGGCATCCCCGTATTTTGCCATGGCTTCTGCCTTTTTGTTTAGACCTTCTGCTTCTGCTTCAAGCTTTGCCTTGATTGCGGCGGCTTCTGCTTCGCCCTGTGCCTGGGTTGCTTCTGCCAGGGCTTTCTTACCGGCGGCTTCGTTTTCCATTGCCTGCTTTGCGGCTTCTGCATTCTTTAGCTTGGTGTAGGCATCTGCGTCTGCCTGCTTCTGCACTTCAAAGGCATCTGCTTCCGCTTTCTTTTGCCTGCGGTAAAGGTCTGCGTCTGCCTGCTGCTGGGCGGCGTACTTGTCTGCTTCGGCTGTCTTTTTGACTTCTGCTTCCAGGGCTTTTTCCTTAATGGAAACAACCTTTTCCTGAAGCTCAATCTCTTTGTCCTGGCGGGCAATGTTTGCCTCTACCTCTTTTACTTCCTTGTCCTTTCTCTGGACTTCCGCTTCGATTGCCATGGCTGCGTCTGCCTTTGCGGCTTCCGTGTCTGCCTTTGCCTTTAGGGAAGCTTTCTTGAGGGCGAGTTCATTCTGCTTCTGGGCAATTTCTAGTTCTGCGGCAACCCATGCGTCGTTTGCGTCTTTGTCTGCCTGGGCCTGGGCAATTTTTACTTCCGCTTCTGCTGCGGCCTTTGCCTTTGCTGCGTCCTTGGAGATGGATACTGTGTTTTCTATACCAAGGTTGTTGATTACGTCGTTGTCGTCCTTAAAGTTCTGGATGTTGAATGTGGTAAGTTCAAGTCCCAAGTCCATAAGGTTGGGCTTTACGTTTTCTGCGACTTTTTCTGCGAGTACTTTTTTGTCTCCCTGAATCAAGTCCTTGAGCTTTATCTGGGAAATTATTTCGCGGATGTTTCCTTCAAGGACAGGGGTTACGACTGATGCTATGTCTTCTGTTGAATAGCCGATGAACTTGGCGGCGGCCTTTTTCATTATTTCGGCTTCCTGGGAGATTGCAATGTTTGCAACAGCGTCTACCTTGATGTTGATTGCATCCTGTGTTGGGATGGAATCTTTTGATACAAAGTCAACCTGGATGTTTTCCAGCGTCATGTAGTCAATGCGCTGCAAAAAGGGAATTACGAATATGGCCTTTCCTGTTACGGTCTTGTTTCCGAATGGCCCTACGCGGATACCGATGCGGTTTTTGGGAACCTTGCGGTATGAACAGAAAAATAAAATGAAGAGAAGTGCGCCTGCACCAATTCCAATGAATGGCATGATAAACCTCCGTTTTTAATTTGTGAGGACAGTATAGCATTCAAGCCAACTTCTAGCAATAGAGGCATGGAATATTTGCAGATGGTAAATGTAACTGTTAACAAGAAAGCACTTCCATTCCCGGCAGAAACCGCGTCAAAAAAGCCGAGCGCGGATATAAGGTATCTGACTCCCTTCGGGGCTTGAAGCTACGCTGCCGGGTTCGCACCGCGCAAATGCTTTTTTGCCACCACAACGCCACGCACTTGCTACCGTTGTGTGCCTCCATTCCAGTGCTTTCTTTTCATATTTTTGCATTACAATTCTTTATAATATGCCTCTTTGCGTACAGCAAATAGAGCCTACCCCCGATTGGAAGGGTGAGCGAAGCGAAAACACGCGCAGCGTGGTCGGAGGCGAAAGCCGTAGCCCTGGAAAGCGGGTTAGCAAATAGAGTGCGGTCCAGAAAAAGAAGAAGAAAAAAATGATTTTAGAAAAGTTCCAGCTGGCCGATTTCCTGGGAGAAGAGGCTTTCCTGAGTTTGTTTTTCGATGTCCTTTTGTACGGGGCGGGTGTCTTTTATTATGCGCTTGAAGAGTTCCATGCAGACGCGGGCATCGTCGTGGGCGCGGTGGGCTTCCAGAACTTTTATGTTCAAGAGGCTTGCCAGGTTCTGAAGCTTGTACTGGCCTTCGAGTCCGTTTTTGTTAAGGTTGGGGTAGGCCCAGCGGGAAAGCGGCAGCGTGTCTATTACCGTGTTTTTTAGCGCGTCCATGTTCATGCGCTCAAGCTGGGCGTTTATAAAGTACATGTCAAATGGGGCGTTGTGGGCTATTAGGATTACATCGTCGCTTGAAAGCCAGCGGAGGAATTCAAAGGTGACCGTTGCGGCGTCGCTTTGGTTTTCCAGCATTTCCGGCGTGATGTGGGTTAGGTTTTGCAAAAAGGGTGTGAGTGGAACGGGCGGTTTTATTAGGGAAGAAAATGGCTCCCCAATAATTCCGTCCCTGTTGAATTTTACGGCTCCTATTTCCATAAGGTGGTCGGTTGCCGCGTGCAGGCCAGTAGTCTCGGTGTCAAAGGCTGCAAAAATCTTGCCGGAATAAAATTCCCGCGCAAGACTTCTGTAGTTCCTAAAAATCTTAAGGCCACGGCCGTGCATTTCTTTTAGCCTTTATTTTGCGGCATCGAGGACTGCGTTGATTTCTGCTGAAATCTTTGCAATTTCTTCTGTTGCGCTCTTCTTGGCTTCTTCGAGGGCTGCGTCTGTTTTTGCAGAGACTGGAACCGCACAGTTGATGTAGAACTTGATTTTTGGTTCCGTTCCGCTTGGACGTGCGCTAACGATTGTTCCGTCTTCCAGGAAGAACTGGAGTACGTTGCTCTTTGGCCAAGGAAGGTTTGCCTTTGCGGCAGGATTTGCCGGGTCAAATTCAATTGACTGCTGTACGTCGCGGATTTTGCAGACTTTCTTTCCGCCCAAGGTCTGTAAGCCTTCCGTGCGGAGCTTGGTCATGATTCCTGTCATTATTGCAGGGCCCTTTACTCCGGGGAAGTACTTGCTTATTGCTCCGTCCTGGAAGTAGCCGTTTTCCTTGTACATGTCGTTCATGCGTTCAAGGAGGCTCTTTCCCTTGCTTGCCCAGTAAAGCGTCATTTCTGCACACATTGCTGCTGCGGAGATTCCGTCTTTGTCGCGGCATTCTGTTTCCACAAGGTAGCCGTAGCTTTCTTCAAGGCCAAAGACATAATGTTCTTTTCCGGTCTTTTCCATCTGGCCTTCATCGTATGCAATCCACTTGAATCCTGTAAGGCATTCCTTTACCTTTACGCCGTAGTTCTTTGCAACTGCGTCTACAAAGGGGCTTGTTACGATTGAGCGGATGAGTACCGGGTTTTCTGGCATCTTGCCCAGTTCCTTCTTGCTAAGGAGAACGTAGTCTGCAAGCAGGGCACCCATCTGGTTTCCTGTAACGAGGACATAGTTTCCGTCCTTGTCCGGGAATGCAGTTCCAAAGCGGTCTGCGTCTGGGTCTGTTGCCATAACAACGTCTGCCTTTTCCTTCTTTGCAAGCTCAACTGCCATTTTGAGTGCCGGTGCTTCTTCTGGGTTTGGCTTTTCTACAGTTGGGAAGTCTCCGTTTCCTTCGCGCTGTTCGGGTACGGTGATTACGTTAAGGCCAAGGTCGCCAAGTACCTTTTCTACGTGCATTGCGCCTGTTCCGTGGAGTGGCGTGTAGACAACCTTTACGCTGGAAGCCTTTTCTTTTATAAGGGCCGGGCGGTAGAGGTTTGCCTTTATCATTGCCTGGAACTTGTCGTCAATTTCCTTGTCGATGAGTACGATTTTTCCGGACTTGATTCCTTCTTCGCGGGAGATAAGCTTTGCTTCTTTTACTGCGTTAACTTCGTCGATGATTCCCTTGTCGTGGGGTTCAACAACCTGTGCTCCGTCTGCCCAGTATGCCTTGTAGCCGTTGTACTGGGGAGGGTTGTGGCTTGCCGTTACTACAACGCCGGTCTGGCAGCCAAGGGTGCGGATTGCATAGGAAAGTTCCGGGGTGGGGCGGAGTCCTGTAAAAAGATACGCCTTGATTCCGTTTGCCGCAAATACGCGTGCCGTTATGTCGCTGAACTTGTCGTGGTTGTGGCGGCTGTCGTAGGCGATGCATGCGCTAAGAGTGCCTTCTTTTGCCTCTTTGGGGAAGGCCTTGATAATGTAGTTTGCAAGACCCTGCGTTGCCTTTGAGATGTTGAGTGTGTTCATGCGGTTTGTTCCGCCGCCCATTACACCGCGGAGGCCGCCTGTGCCAAATTCAAGGCTCTGGTAGAAGCGGTCTTCAAGTTCCGCCATTGCTTCCTTTGAATCTTTCTTTGCAACAAGGTCTTCAACTTCCTTGCGGAAAGCTTCGTCCTTTTCTTCTGCAATGTACTGTGCCGCTCTTTCGAGTATCTCTTTTTCTTCCATATCATTACTCCTAAAATGTTACCCTTAATTTGTTTGTTTTTTAGGGCAAACTTCGAGTTTTATATTTGCAGCAGAAAAATTGGCTCCCAGCGGTTTTTGCCCCGAAAAAAGGCTTCCGCGCTATCCCTTCGGGCACGCCGAACGCACTTGCTACGACGTGTGTGCAGAATTTTTTTCGGTTCAAAA
>ODAI010642444.1_pt1 | contig 18838 bp, 13 predicted proteins | sample 1539321 | NCBI WGS metagenome assembly ODAI01 (sample SAMN02144231, study PRJEB22623) | gut metagenome | biome: sheep rumen | host: Ovis aries | place: New Zealand
CCAGCATGTCTCAGAATATGAATCCGAGCAAAGCCGAATCGCTTTGGAATATGTCCGCTCTGAAAACCTGTTACTCGGGTGCGACATATTACGAGCTGGGCAAAAGCATCAAGCAAGCACTTTCGCATAATCCAAACATAAAGCTTATAATTTGTAGCCTTGATCCTTCTTTGATGCACAGTGAATATGATGAAGAATCTTACGAAGGATATCCGGAATACTTATACGATTCAAATCCGTTTAATGATGTTAATTACCTGCTCAACAAGGAAGTTTTTCTCAAAAGCATCGCAGCAATAAACTACACGAGAGCCAGAAACATGACTCCGAGCCCCGATGAATACGGAAGATTCGATAAATACAGAACATTTGGAAAAGATGCTGTACTTTCAGTATATGATCCCAATGCTCATATTTCCGAATTGCCTGAAAAACCTGTCCTTGATGAAATTGAAAAAGAAAAGATCAAAAAGAATATTGAAACAAACCTAATAAGCAACGCGCTTAACAATCCCGACACTGAATTCGTATATTATATCCCTCCTTACAGCTGCTGCTACTGGGATGCGCTTGTTAAGACGTATCAGCTCGAATATGCTACAGAAACGATAGAATATACTGTATCTCTTCTCTCGGGATATGATAATATCTCCGTTTATTGTTTCGACGATATGACAGAGATTACATGTAACCTTGATAATTACTGTGATGTACTTCATTATAACGGAGCTGTATCAGATCTCATTCTCGAAAAGATTTATGACAGTAAATCCCGTATAGATTCAAAAAATGCTGCGGAATATTTCGATAATATCCGCAGCATCTATAAAGATATTCAGATCAAATAGGTCTTACAAAAGCGAGCTTCCCTCAAACGGAGCTTTGATACCGAAATTCTCCAGCACGGTTACCGCGATGTCGGCAAAAGTCTCTCTCGTGCCTAAATCAGCGGCTTTTACCTTAGGTCCCGTCATCAGCATGGGCACATATTCCCTGGTATGATCGGTCGTTCTGGTATACGAAGGATCACATCCGTGGTCTGCCGTTATTATCAAAATATCATCCTCACGAAGTTTACTTTCTATCTCCGGGAGCTTCTTGTCAAAATATGCCAGTGCAGCAGCATATCCGTCGATATCGCGTCTATGCCCGTAGATCATATCCGTATCCACGAGGTTTGTAAAGCACAGTCCGTCGAAGTCCCTGTCCATCCACTCTATGGTCTTGTCAATGCCGTCGGGATTGCCCGAAGTATATGTATACTCCGTAATGCCCTTTCCGGCGAATATATCCCGGATCTTTCCTATCGCGAGTACATCTTTTCCGTTAGCCTTGAGCACGTCGAGCATGCTGTCCTTGGGCGGAAGGAGTGAGAAATCATGCCTTCTCGGAGTGCGGGTATACTCTCCGCTCGTACCGATAAAAGGTCTCGCTATAACACGTCCCACACCATGCTTTCCCGTGAGGATATTTCTCGCTATCCTGCAGTATTCATACAGCTTCTCACAGGGCACTATGTCCTCATGTGCAGCTATCTGAAATACGGAGTCCGCAGAAGTATATACAATGAGATCCCCCGTGCGCAGGTGCTCATCTCCGTAATCGTTTATAACCTTTGTACCGGAGTAAGGCTTATTACAGAGTACTCCCCTCCCGGTCTGCTTCTTAAACTCATCGAGCACTTCATCGGGGAAGCCGTCAGGATAAGTCGGAAGCGGATCAGGCGAATATATACCCGCGATCTCCCAGTGTCCTATCGTGGTATCCTTTCCCGCGGATCTCTCGGTAAGTCTTGCTATACGGCCCGAGAATCCTTCTCCTCTGTCAAACCCGTCAGCAACCTCCACGCCCTCGATATTAAAGAGTCCGAGTTTCCTCATATTCGGCACATCGAACTTGTCACTCGTGGTGACAGCCCTTATCGTGCTCACATCGAAGTCTCCGAACTTCTCCGCATCCGGCATCTGTCCGATCCCAAAACTGTCAAGTACGATAATGAATACTCTTTTCATCATATACCTCCGTTGTCAGAGCGTATCAATATTTTCTCCATGTGGAAGGATGGAAAAGGATAAGCATCGGGAAGAGCTCGAGTCTGCCCGCAAGCATATCAAACATGAGAACTATCTTTGACATATCATTAAATACCGAGAAATTGCCGGTCGGTCCGACAAGTGAGAGTCCCGGTCCGATATTGCCCATCATAGCGACTATCGCTGTGAAATTAGTCTTGAAATCAAGGCAATTCAGGCTTATCAGCAGCATCGAAGCAAAGAATGTAAAGAAGTATGCTGCGAAATACACATTGGTAGCACGCACCGTCTCATGAGGGACGGGCTTTCTGTCCATCCTGATCTTAAGCACCTGGCGGGGATGAACCATCGAGCAGAGCTCTTTGTGAATACTCTTAATGAAGATTACCACGCGGCTTATCTTGATACCGCCGGCAGTACATCCGGAACACGAACCGACGAACATAAGGATCACGAGTATTGTCTGCGAAAAAGCGGGCCATGCGTCAAAATCGGCGGTCGAGAATCCGGTGGTCGTAACAATAGAGGCCACCTGGAATGAAGCATGCCTTATAGCCTCTCCTATCGAGCCGTATACCTTTGAGATATTCACAGTGATGAGAATGATGCAGACAGCGACCAGGAACAGGTACCACTTTATCTCCTCTATGTCGAAAGCTTCTTTTATCTTCTTACTGATGAGACAGAAATAGAAAGTATAATTAAGTCCGGCAAGCAGCATGAATATCGTCACAGCCCACTGTACCGCAGGATTGTATCCGCCTATGCTGGTATTGAATATACCGAATCCACCGGTTCCGACCGTACCGAAGATGATCGTCACTGCATCATAAAAAGGCAATCCGCAGATCATAAAGACAATGCATCCTATGACAGTCAGTCCCAGATATATCTCGTACAGAAGCTTGGCGGTATCCCTTGTCTTGGGAACGAATTTATCAACGCTGGGGCCCGTACTCTCCGCTTTCATGAGGTTCATGGTAGAGCTTCCCATCAGAGGCAGTATGGACATGATGAATACAAATACACCCATGCCTCCGATCCAATGCGTAAAGCTTCTCCAGAAAAGGCCTGATTTGGAGAGCACTTCAACATCGGTAAGTATGCTGGCTCCCGTTGTGGTAAATCCGGATATCGACTCAAATACAGCATCTATATAGCGGGGGATATCACCCGACAGAGTAAAGGGTATCGCACCTATGAGACTGAGCGAGATCCATCCGAAAGCAACAGTAACAAAGCCCTCTCTCATATAGAGTTCCTTGGATGAAGGCTTTCTTAACTTGAGCAAAAATCCGAGGATATAGCTGATCGATGCCGCTATACAAAAAGAAAGTACCTGCGGGACCTCACCGTAATAAGCGGCCACAAACACAGGAAGCAAAAGGAAAACAGCTTCAAATTCGAGTATCCAACCGATGATATATAATACAACGACAAAATTCATACAGTCATCCCGCGTGAAATCTCACTATTTGGTGAGTATCTCACGGATATCGTTCATTCCCAGACGAGTCGTAACGACAACGACTCTGTCACCAACATTTATCTCATCATTACCGGTAGGAAGTATGAACCTTCCCTTGCGGTTTATCGAACAGATATTGATGTCCTTCCTTAAGGGAAGCTTGGATATATGGACATCCGTAACAGCAGATTTCTCTTTGATATAGAATTCGAGAGCCTCCGCTCTTCCCTTCTCGAGTCTGTAGAGATTCTCCATATCACTTCCCATAGACTCCTGACGGGATCTCGCATACTTGATGATCGTATCTGCGGTAAGGAGTCTCGGGAACACAGTCGTATCGAGCTGCATATCGCTAAGCACGGCATTGAAATTGACTCTGTTTATCTTAGTCACGACCTTGCCGCCCGAGAGCTTCTTGGCAAGGAGCGAAATGAGTATATTCTCCTCGTCGAGTCCGGTTAGCGCGACGAACCCGTCCGCATTCTGTATACCTTCTTGCAGAAGGAGTCTCTCATCCGTCCCGTCACCGCATATGACGGTAGCCTTGGGAAGGAGGTCTGCTAGCTCCTGACATCTCTCAGGATTAGACTCTATTATCTTGGTGGAGATACCGCTAAGTAGGAGTCTCTGAGCGAGATAATAGGAGATCTTGCCTCCTCCGACTATCATCGCATTCTTGGTGCGCTCCTTCTCGATACCTATCTTTCTGAAAAATTCAGTAGCGATCTGAGGCTTGGAAACGAAGCCTACCACATCACCCTCTCTGAATACGAAATCTCCTCTGGGGATGATGACCTCGTCGCCTCTTGTGACAACGCAGATGACCAGATCCATATCAAGCTTGGACCTGATGTTCATAAGTGTGAATCCGTTGAGCACGCAGTCTTCCGTGACCTTGAAATGCATCATCTCAAGGAGTCCTTTGGAGAAAGAATCTATCTTAACCGCCGAAGGGAACTGAAGTATACGAGCTATCTCATTCGCACTTGTAAGCTCGGGATTGATGATCATCTCGAGGCCGAGTTCCTCGCGAAGGAATGTGATATCCTCGTTGTACAGAGGATTTCTTACTCTGGCGATCGTACGGCACTTACCGGCCTTCCTTGCGATACAGCAGCAAAGGAGGTTCTGTTCATCGGAATCCATAACGCTGATGAGCAGGTCTGCCTGTGAAATACCGGCCTCCTGAAGGACCTTAAATGATATACCGTTTCCTACGACACCCTTGGCATCAACTGTATCAGTAACCGCACTTACCTTTTCCTGGGTAAGGTCTATGACAACGATATTATGTTTTTCTCCCGAAAGCTGGGCAGCCAGTGTGGATCCGACCTTGCCGCAGCCGACTATTATAATATTCATACCAGATAATTATACCCCATCAGTTACCACCGTCAAGCGAGCCCAGATACAGGTCCGTGAGCTTTGTAGCCTCATCTTCGTACACATCCGTGAGCTTCTGAACCCACTCGTCAAACTCTTCGGCGCTGCCGTTTATGCTGATCCTGTATCCTGCCATCTTGAGCACTCCTTCGACTTCCGGCGAAGCCAGTGAAAGGAGCTTATTGTAGTAGATATCTGCCAGTCCGGTGGTACCGTTTGTATTACCCTTGACTTCTTCGGTATACTCGCCGCACAGTTTTTCCGAGGCTTCCTTTATCTTGGCGGAGTAGGCCTCATAGATAGCCTTGTAGTCTCCGTCCGATGACTTATATGTATTGTTTGAAGCCGCTATCTCATTCCCGTCTTTATCCGCATTCCAGGTGTAGACATTGTGATAGAGCTTATATACTCCCGAACCGAGGCGTTCTGCCTGTATCATGATATTGCAGTTGTTTACGCCGAGCCTTTTCATCGCTTCGTTCAGATATCCGGCCTTGTAATTGCCCTTGCCGTATTCAGATTCGATCGTAGGATAGATGGATTCGGGGACTATAGCCACGAAGGTCTTCTCTCCCGTTCCCGCGGCTACCATTCCGGTCAGGCAGTCCAGATAATACTGTCTGAGGCTCCAGCTCACATCACCTGTCTTAAGACCTATCTCCTTAAGTTTATCAACATCCCTTTCTACGGGTTGCGAGATGATATCTATAACCTGTCCGCTGGTGGGATCTTCGTACCTCAAGGGCTCGATGGGATGCTGATTGATAAAGGGATCCCTCGTCCTGTCATAGTAGTCCTCAAGCGATTCGGGTCTCGACTGATTGATCGCATCCGCATCAGCTACAGGATCTGCAGGCGGTGCTTCCTTCTCGAGATTCGAGTACTTCTTTCCGTTGCAGGGAGGGAGGTTAACCGAGAGTCCGGTCCTCCTGTGAGTTCCTCTGAAGTCATCATCCGATTTATTGAAATAATCATATGTCGAAGGATTGGTATCATCCCATGTAAGGTCAGCATTGTAGAATCCGTCATCGAGACCCACTATATTCCACGCATGATCCTCTCCGGATGTTCCCGTGCAGTAATAGCACGGAATTCCGAGTTTCTGAAGTATGTACTGACACGCTCTTGTGTATCCCGCACATACGCACGATCCGTCTACAAGCGCACCGTACGCACTCTGTCCGAGCGCTGCGGAGTCATTGTATTCGACCTGGGATATAACTGCATCGTGTACATATTTTTCTTTTTCATAATCCGTGGAATATGCCGAAGCGCCCGAAATAATGCGCTGCGCAGCGTCATCAAACTTAACCCTTGCCGATGACAGATCATTTGCGATCGTATAGTATGACAGGTCTATCTCAACTACCTGATTTGCTTTGGTGTACTTTACGGTGTATTCGGTAGCCACATAGAAAAGCTCGGGGTGGTCTCCAAATACCGCTTCAAATGTCTGCTCCGTCTGGTCGGGTGTGACATTTACGGTCGGAACAAATGATGCGTTTAGAGCTTCCGCATTCGCATAGATCTGCTTATAGAGAGTCTTCTGAACATCTGTCAGCATCTCATAGAAAGGATATGTGACCGCATCAAAATCAAGATCGGATCCCGTCTCTCCCGCGCCTACAGTCGAAGCGAGTTTCTTTGCTTCATCCTCTCCTATAGACTCGGTGATGCCGTGAACAGGCTGTGCTCCGCTCCTTCCGGTCATTCCGTCGGGGAGCTGACCTATGGTCTGTCCGCCTGTAACAGCGGGATCAAGCTCCGCTACCAGTCCTCTTGCGGAGTTTCCGTCGTCCTCGCTCTCATCATCGTCGCCGAATCCGAATGCAGTTTTTATCTGTTCCCAGAGACTCGGTTTGTCTTCCTTCTCACCCTTATTGAAAACAAGCTTACCGTTTTCATCATGTGTAAGGATACCGGGATGAGTTTCGTCACCATTCAAATATGCGCCGAGTGACTCTGAAAGAGCCGGATTTGCGGCGCATACCATCACCCCTAAGCATAGGGCGAATATAAGTACCAAAAGAGCTATTCCAATCTTCTTGAGTATCTTCATATCCTACCTTAATGCAAGGAGAAGGAAGAACACAAACAGAACTACGATCACCGCCAGGATAAGCAGCATCGCAAATGCGCCCTTAAAGCACATCCTCGCATTTTTCCTGTGTTTGAAATGCTTAAATATCGCACCGAGGATGAGACCTATCACAGGCAGGAAGAATCCGAGCACGCCGTACCAGATGCTTCCGGTATCGTGAAGAGGCGTATCAAGGATATAGTTGCCGCTTCCTGCGGGCATATCTTCCTCTTTGCTCTCGCCTTCCGCTTTGCTCTCTTCTGCCTTGGTCTCCTCTGCGGTTGCGTTGATGCCTTTGATCGTTATCGACTTGATAGGCTCATTCTTCTCACGTACAGCCTTGTACTCCTCGATCTCCTTCCTGCTTCCGTATACATAGTGATCATGTCCTATGCATACGAGCTCAGGCTGTTCTTCGCTGTAATCATGGATCGAAGGATCGTAAGTATAGAGCACCTTATTCTTCTCAAGCTGAGGATCCGGAATGGGGATCGCAGAGATGAGTGAATGAGTGTACGGATGGAGTGGGAAGTTGAAGAGCTCTTCAGTGGGAGCGACCTCAACGATATTTCCCTTGTATATAACACCGATCCTGTCGGAGATATATCTTACGATCGAAAGGTCATGTGCGATGAAGAGATAAGTAACGCCCTTTTCTGCCTGGAATTTCTTAAGGAGGTTAAGTACCTGTGCTCTGATCGACACATCCAGTGCGGATATGGGCTCATCGGCTACTACGAGCTGAGGCTCCATTACCATCGCTCTTGCGAGTCCGATACGCTGACGCTGTCCGCCGGAGAACTCGTGAGGGTATCTGGTAAGGTGCTCAGGGAGCAGTCCAACTTCCTCTATGATCTTCTCGACCTTCCGGACTCTGTCCGCTTCATTCTTGAAAAGATGGAAGTTGTAGAGTCCCTCGGAGATGATATAGTCTACCGTTGCTCTCTCGTTAAGAGATGCAGCCGGATCCTGGAAAACCATCTGGATCTGACGGATGAGCGCACGGTCGAGAGAACGGGGGATCTTGCCCGATATCTTTACGCCCTTATATCTGATCTCACCTGCAGAGCAGGGATTAACGCATATGATCGCACGTCCTATGGTCGTCTTACCCGATCCGGACTCTCCTACAAGTGAGAATGTCTCTCCCTTGTAGATATCGAAGCTCGCGTTCTTTACGGCCTTTACGGCGGACTCTCCCTTGCCGAAGGTTATATCTATATTCTTGACTTCGAGTAATTTCTCTCTTCCGTTTTCGTCCTTGGGACCATACTCGGGGAGTACTGTTTTCTTGCCTATCACTTTATAAATCTCCGTTCGTTATAATACTTATCTGCAGCTGCGCTTTACGCGAGGTGATATGTCCTTAAGAGCTTGCCGTGGATATCCTTGATAATATCGGGCTTCTCGGTCTTGGGTGATCTGGGATCGAGGAGCCAGGTCTTGGCATAATGGGTATCCGTCACCTTAAACATAGGAGGCTCTGCAAGGGTGTCTATCTTCATGCAGTAAGGATTTCTGGGTGCAAAAGCATCTCCCGTGATCTTGTTGTAAAGTGAAGGAGGCGTACCCGTGATCGAGTAGAGCTTGTCTCCTTTTTCCGCAAGCTGGGGCAGACTGGAAAGAAGCGCCCATGTATAAGGGTGTCTTGGATCATAGAATACTTCATCTACGTTTCCGAGCTCAATGAGCTGTCCTGCATAGAGAACGGCTACTCTGTCTGCGATATTTGCAACGACTCCGAGGTCGTGCGTGATGAATACGATCGTGTAATTGTACTCTTTCTGGAGATCCTTTAAGAGCTTAAGTATCTGCGCCTGGATGGTAACGTCAAGCGCGGTAGTAGGCTCGTCGCAGATGAGGATCTTGGGCTGGCATGAAAGTGCGATCGCAATAACGATACGCTGTCTCATACCACCGGAATACTGGAAGGGATAATCGTCAAATCTCTTCTCGGCATTGGGGATACCAACCTGATGCATGAGCTTGAGTGCTCTTGCTCTTGCCTCAGATTCACTGCAGTCCTGATGCTTAAGGATGATCGATGTGATCTGCTTTCCGATAGTGATTATAGGGTTGAGCGAAGTCATGGGATCCTGGAATACGGTAGCGATACGCTTACCGCGAACCTGGCTCCAGTCTCCGGGATAGCTCATCTTTGCGAGATTGAGGTGGCAGAATCCGTGAAGCTTTCCGTCCTTCTCGTCTATGTATGATACATACATTCCGTTGGAGAATACGGAGAGTCTGCCTTCCTCTGTATCAAGATCGGCTCCAAGCTTCATGGCGTCATGACAGGTGCCGAGCATCTCGCGGATAGCCTTGATACGGGTTCTGTATTTATATCTTCCTACGGAGAGGTATATCTCCTTTGCAAGGAGCTTGTTTCTCGTCTTCTTATCGTCCGAGATCTCCTCTTCTATCTCCTTATTGTACTGTGCAAGGAGCTTGGCCATCTCGGTGTCAAACTTGGTCTTGTACTCAGTGTCATTCTCGAGAGCAGCCTTGTGAGCCTTGATGGTCTCAGCCTTTTCAGCCTCAACCTTCTTGATCTCGGCAGCATACTTATCTATCTCTTCCTCGGACTTCTTGATGAGGTCCTTCTCTTTTCTGGTATCGTAAGTGAGCTTTTTGTTATACTCTTCGGTCTTCTTAAACTGGAGCTCCTTGATGCGGGCGGCGAATTTCTCATCTTCCTCATCACTCAAAGTCTCCTTAGCCTTTCTCTCAGACTTAAGGTTAAGGATCTTCTTCCAGGTATCCGCACCGTTCTCAAGCTTGGAATAGCCGTTTATCTTATTCTCGATACGGGCAAGGGTTCTCGCGCCATAGGTTCCCACGCTGACATAGGTCTCGGCGAGCTCGTCGTCATTAAACATTATCTCGCCTTCGGAGATAAAGCCGTTCTGATCGAGCATTCCGGCGAATGTTTTGGTAAATACGGATTTACCGGATCCGGATTCGCCTACGATGGCGATGGATTCGTTCTCGTATATATCGAGGCTGATACCTCTTATCGCGGTGAGGATACGGCCTCTCACGCGAAACTTTACATTCAAGTCTTTAACTGATAATAATACTTTCTTTTCGTCCATGGTTAATCCTTAAATTTATTTATTCTTTACGGCTTTCGCCCGATATATATTCCATTCGGACCGAGATAACGCTTGATCTCGTAAATGTCCTCAGGAATATATATCCGTCGAAAGCCTTATTTGCATAAATAACAAAGATCAAAAAACAAAAATCAATACTTTTACAAAGTCACATATGAGTGCGGGGGTCGGAGGCATCGCCGAGGTTCTGGCCGGTTACGTACAGCGCGATCGTGATGATCGCAGCGACTGCAACAGGGCTCCAGAATTCGAACTGCCATCCGGGAGTTACCATCGCACTCTCCGCCTCGTAGATGAGTCGTCCGAGTGAGGGCTCGTTAAGTCCCAGTCCTATATATGCCAGGTATACCTCATAGGATATGTACGAAGGTATCTCCGCAGCAAGCAGAGTAACGATTACGGAGGTCATGAAGGGAAGGATGTTCTTGGTCGCGATACGGGTGATCGGAGTACCGAGGCAGCGCGATGCGAGGTTGTATTCCCTGTCTCTGATAATGATGACCTGTGTACGGATGAAGTACGCGATAGCGATCCATCCGGTAATGGTAAGTGCGAGTACCATAGTCCAGAAGCTCGGTGCGAAGATCATGATGAGCACTGAGATGAGGAGTATGTAAGGCACATTAGCTACGATGTTATAAACCTCGGTCATGAAGATATCGATCTTCTTGGAGAATCCCCAGATAGCTCCGAAGAGAACTCCGACCGTCATATTGATCGCTGCGCAGATGAATGCGAGCGAAACGGATATCTTGGCTCCTACCCATACAGAATCGAAAGTGGGCTGTCCGGAAGCTCCTGCTCCGAGTATCCAGTGAATGGTCGCACCGAATTTCTGTATCGCCTGATGGGGATAGAGGTGCTTGGAAGCTGGATCCATGATGTTTGCAAATCTGTCATACTCAATAATGGATGAGTATCCGTATGTGAAGAAAAGCAGGATGAACAGTATCACAAACATTACTACGTTTATCCTCTTTTTGAAGAATACACGGAATACACTCTTCCAATATGAATATCTGGGAGCGGTTATCTTCTCGGATTCGAGCTCATTGTGATCGATATGCTCAAAGAGCTCCGCATCCGAAAGTCCGTATTCGCTTAAGTCTATAAGTTTAGAATTATCAGTGCTCATATTTACCTCGACTTCGAAGAGAATGAAATTCTCGGATCTACCATGCTCATAAGTACATCACCAAGTATTACCGAAATAACGGAAAGTGATGCATAGAAAAGCGTAACGCCTACGATTACTCCGTTATCATAATAGTTGATAGCGGTCGTGAGGAGGTTACCTGCACCGGGAACGACATACACACGCTCTGTGATGATGGCTCCGATGAGGGCTCCGAGTACGCTCGCGGGGATACCGTGTACGATGGGTATCGCTGCATTCTTCATGATGTGCTTTCTGAATATCTCCTGCTCGGAGAGACCGCCCGAACGGGCGAATTTAACATAGTCAGCACTGCTCTGGTCGATCATGTATCTTCTCATCCAGCGCATGAGTCCTCCCATTGAAGGAAGCGCAAGTGATATAACGGGAAGTACATACATTACCCAGGTGCCGACTTCCATATTGAATGTGGTGGGAAGTCCTGCCTTTCCTCCGATTGCCTTGAAGAGGAAGATATATGCAAGCGAAGGTACTGCCATGATAAATACGATATACATGGTTCCGATCTTATCGGGGATCTTGTCCTTCTTTCTGGCCATGAATACGCCGATGGGAATACCGAGTACGTATGCCATGATGACCGAGATGATGCCTATGGTGAAGGAGTATCCGATCTTGCTCTTTCCGTTCTTGAACATCTGGACATTGGTATAATCATCGACAAATCTGTCGGTATATACTGCATTATTCTCAAGAGATCCGGGCTGCCATACCGCAGTATGGAGATTGTCCGCAGACTCTTCCTTAAGTCCTGTGGGATAGGTCATCTCCTGCATTACATATGAGCCCTGGCTCCTGGACATCGTATCCGTTACGTCGACACCCTGGTTTACGGAGTATGACTTTCCGAGATTGATGGTGACAAGGTTCTGGTGAACGAAGGGGAACTTTTTGTCTGTATAAAGAAGATATCTGTGATAAGTACCGTTTCCAAGTATCGCAGGAGCGAACTTCTCTCCTCCGTACATCGGATCGTGTGCCGTAAACTCTATTCCTCTCTCACCTTCGTAGCCTTCTGCATAGTGAATATTGTCTACGGTGATGATGCTTCTTAAATATTTCCAAAGTCTGCTATATAAAGGCGTGTCTTTCGCCGCAAAGAGCTGGGGATTTCCTCCGGTGGCAAGCTTTCTTCCTGCCATGATCGCATCCAGTCTCGTTACGGTATAGCCCTTGCTTTCATAATATTCGGTGAATTTCTTTACATATTCAGCGGTTGCATCGCTGTCCTTCTCCGGCTTTCTGCCGATGGTTGCAGCCGCATCACGGGTTTCCTGATCGATCTCGCCTGATTTTACGAGATCAGAAAGATAATCTGAGTAGGATACGTAATCGAGATATCCGTACTCTTCCCATTTCTGATATTTGTAAACCGTCTTCTGGTTACTCTGTACCTTCTGGAATTGAGGATCGTTCTTGAATATCAGATCCTTATTGAGCAATGAGTAGATAAGTATCATGACTATCGCGACAACGATAATGACTGAGATGATACCGTGTATGATCCTCTTTGTAAGATACTTTGCCATAGCTTTTTCCGTTCTTTGTCTTTATTGCCCTTATTTTTGGTAATGCGGGAGAGCAGGGCTGCCCTCCCGCATTTTTATGCTTTATTACTAAACCTTAGTGTCCGAAGAGACCGCAGTTAGAAAGCATGTAACCGTCATCGTCGAGTACGAAGGTAGCAAGATATGTCTTGGGATCTCCGTAGTCAGGGCCCCAACCGGAAGTGGTTGAAAGCTCGCCGTTCATCTCGTATCCGTTGTCGGTGTAGTAGCTGGTGTAGAGCCACTCATCCTGAGTGGAGCATGCTACGAGGTTAACAGAGATAAGTCCGTCAGAAGCTGCCTCGATGGACTTCTTAACTGCGTTAGCCTGGTTAGCACGAACGGTGGACTCGATGAAGTAAGGATAGTCAACGAGTACAGGGTGTTCCTTGTCTACTACGATGCCTGCTGCAGCAAGCTCCTCAACAGCGAGTGCCAACTCGGACTTGCAGTAGTCAGGATTGTACCATCCGTCGAATCCGTCTCCGCTGGCGGAAGCAGCATCCCAAACCTTAGCCTTGACGCCGTCAGCATCGAGGTAGTACTGAAGTACTTCGCCATAGTAGGTTCCTGCCTTGAAGGTAGCGGAAGCGCCGTCTACAGTGATGGTAGCATCCTCAGGGAGCTTGACGAAGGTAGCGGGGGTGTAAGAGTTTCTGAGTGAGGTGAGCTTGAGATCCTCTCCTACAGACTGGGCATTGTAAGATGCCTTGTCGAAGGAAGCGCAGAATGCTCTGCGGAAGTGGAGGTTCTGCATAGCTGCTACGGTACGGTCAGCCTCATCAACAGTTCTCTCCGAAACAACAGCGCTGGGATCGTTGAAGTTAGCATAGCTCTTTCTGTTGAGGTTGACGAATCCCATGTAGGAAGTAGCATCGGTATCGGAAAGAACTACATAATCATCATAGTATCCCTCGCTCTTAGCCTTCTCAACAGCCTCGGTGTTAAGACCTATGCCGTCGTTTACAGCATTGACGCAATCGTTGTATCCCTTAAGGGTATCGGTTCCATCATTGAAGAGCCAGGTGATGGTGTGAACGTTAAGAGCATCCGGATTCCAGTAGCTCTTGTTTGCCTGATATACGATGGTGTTAGCTGCGGTGTAGTTGGTGATTACCATGGGTCCGCAGTATGCGATGTGCTCAGGATCCTTACCATAGAGATAATCATCTGCAGCATCATCAAATTCGGTTCCGAACTTTCCACCCTGAGAAGTGTAGTAGCTTCTGCTCATGGGAAGGAAAATGTTGTAAGACATCATACTCATGAAGTAAGGGCACTCGCTCTCGAGAGTGTACTCTACGGTGTGATCGTCTACAGCCTTAACTCCGACCTGCTCGAAATCGGTGATATCGCCGGAAAGGTACTCGTTTACACCCTTGATTACTCCGATAAGGAGTCCTGCAGGGCTTGAAGGGCAGTCAAGAAGGTGCTGGAATCCTGCAACGAAATCGTCTGCGGTAAGGTCAGCAACCTTTCTTCCCTGAGAGTCTACCCAGGTTACACCGTCACGGATGGTGAAGGTATAGGTAAGTCCGTCATCGGATACAGTGTACCCGGTAGCAAGTGCAGGCTGCTGAACGTTCTCTACATCGTACTGGAAGAGTCCGTCAACGGTAACTGCGAGGGGCTCGGTAACAACGCTTCTTGAGGAAGCGAGTACATCCCAGGTCTCAGGATCTGCGGTGTAATTACCGTAGTTGTAAGAATCCTTGAAGGTGTATCCCTTCTCGGTAAGATAAGCCTTTGCTTTCTCATCGTAGGTACCGGTTCCGGAAACCTCATTCCAGAGATCGCGAAGAGCCTGGTTGTCTTCTTTCTTGAGCATCTCGTTGAGAACGATGATGGTCTCATAACGATACTCGTTTGCTCCCCAAAGAGTGCTGTTTACAGATCTGGGAGCTATGCGGCGGATAGCATAGTTTCCGCCTCTGGTGGTGAGAGGGATCATGACGCCCTGTCCGAGCATCTTTGCCTCTGCAGCAGCCTGGTAAGCATATCTCTCAGCGAGACTGTCTGCTTCCTCTGCCTTGTCATAGAGAGCAACGAAATCTCCGAGGATTGCATCATAGAGTACCTCGGACTCGTTGTACCAACCTGAAGGATCGTAGTTGGCATAAACATCTTTTGCGAGTCTGTTGTCAGGCTCTTTGGGCTCGGCCGTGGTATCAGGCGTAGTCTGATCACCGGTGGTCTGAGCCGGCTGGTTCGCACCTGCATCGCCTGCGCCGCCGTTGTTTCCGCATCCGGAAACGGTGCCCATTACCATGACACCGGCGAGCAGTAACGCAAGAGCTTTGCGTGACTTGATCATTTTTTCTTCCTCCTATAAAGATTAGATACTTTTGTGCATACGCAAAAAACTACCCATGCGGGCACATTAGGTAATTTTACAACAAAATCAATCAAAAAACAAGGAATTTCCGCCCCGAAAAGGGGCATTTTGACGCTTGTCAAGTGAATAATTTATCTTTTTTTTAGATTTTATATCAGATACTTGTTGATGACAGGTATCTTGGACAGTACGAATATGATCGCCGCACATACAGCGAATGTGATCACCGCAGTCATGGGGAGTCTTACGATATACGGTATCGGGAGTTTCATGGCTACCGGGATACCTATAGTGTCAAGTACCTTGGGGTGCAGCAGGTATATGCCGAATGTGAGTTTCGAGAGGCCGGCGATAAACTTCCGGAATTTGGTCTCCCTGATGGGCATATACTTAAACAGCACGAAAAGTGCAAATGTTGTGAAGTATACGGTAAGGGAGTTAAGCTCCGTCGCCCTGCCTATGGCATCCCGGCTGTAGTCGACAGCTTTGGTTATGATCAGGAGCAGTGCTGCGAATGAATAGATAACTATCCTCTGCTTCCCGGAATAATCCTGCCTGTACAGATACAGACCGAGCACAAAGTACACCAGATTGCTCGTCAGCATGATAAGAGGGAATCTATGATATACTGCGTCAAATCCTGCTTCCCAGAAATAATCATACTTATAGATATCATGAAGCAGGATCTGAACGACAAATGCAGCTACTGCAAAATACTTCGCTACGCTCTGCTCCTTAAATCCGGGTTTTAATACAGGCACGATGATGTAGATCGATACCAGAGCGGGTATGAACCACAGATGATACATAGGAGTTCCGTACAGGAATTCCCGGAAGAAAAGACTTACCGTCTCCGGGTTCATTGGGAACTTCCCCCACCAGACAGTTGCAGTATAGAACCAGGACCATATGACATACGAAAGTACAAGTCTTAAGATATTCCTGGTCCAGAGTTTTTTGATATTAACACCCTCTCCCGAGATCTCGGGGCTAAGGAATATCGCACCGCTGATCGCAAAGAATATAGCCACGCCGCTAAAACCGATCGTCTTCATCAGGTCTCCGGCATAATATGTAAAAGAACTCCTCACAAGGCGCTCCTCATAGTTTGCTACGGTATGGATGATAATTACAAGGAAACACGCTATGACTCTTAAATAATCAAAATACAGTACTCTCTTTTTGTCCATTGTATCAGCCTTTTCTTATGTATCCCGGGATCTCGGATCCGTATCCTCTCCTGCACCTGACGCTACATTACAGTATAACAGAGAATGCGGACATCAGCACTGTGACAGATATGATCGACACCGCTGTGGTAAGTGCTATGGCGGATGACAGTATCTCCGTCTTCTCTCCGGTCTTCTCCGCCTGGATGAGCGGCAGATTTCCCACGGGCATAGCCGTCATGAGGCACATCGTTATCGTTGCGACAGGATCAAACTTAAGCGCCTGCATTATATAGAATGTCGCTATGGGGATGAGGATCATCCTGAGCACTATATATACCCAGATCCTGATATCCTTTACGGAAGATGCCGGGTCTGACCTGGCTATCACTACGCCGAGCAGCATCATCGACAGGAATATCGTAGAGTTTCCGATGTACCGGACAGTATTTGAAAGTATGGGCGGGAGCTGTATCCCAAACCAGAATACTGCGAGACTGAGCACAGCCATCACGGTTCCGGGGCTGATGATCTTCTTTAGATCGACCTTCTCCTTTCCTCCTCCGAGGACAGTCACACCATGCGTATAGAAAAGCAGGCTGTAGAAGACATTGCAGACCACCACATAGATGATCGCATTCTCGGGAAGGATCGCTCTGGCTACGGGGATACCGAGGAATCCGATATTCGTATAAACGCACATCAGATTATAGAATCTCCTGTCATCGGGGGCTGCGCGAAGTATCCTCGGCAGGATGAGCCCGAGCAGGATAACGATCGCATAAAAAGTGATGCCCAAAAGCGCTGCGACGATCAGGTCCCCATGGGATGCCGTTACATTGCCGGACAGAATGGATGCCATGATGAGAGCCGGATTGGTTACATCAACGACGATCGCAGAGATCTTCTTGGATGTAAGTCCGTCGACGACTCCCTTTTTATTCAGATAAAAACCTATGGCTACGAGCAGACAGATGACGCCCATCTGCTGTAATACGACCAGGAAACTCAAAAGTACACTCTCCGATCCATACCGGGCATAAAAGCCCGTTCCTTACTTCTGCGAATACTTCTCTTCGCAATACTTGCAGCGATAGATCTCTTTTTCTTCATCCGCGAGGACAAAGATATGAGGAAGTCCCTGCTCTATAGATGTGATGCAACGTGGATTGTGGCACTTGATGACTCCGCGTACTTCCTTGGGAAGCGAGAGCGTGCGCTTCTCCACTATCTCTCCGTCCTTGATGACATTAATAGTGATATTGTGATCTATGAAAGCGAGTACATCCAGGTCGAGAGTATTGATATCACACTCAACTTTAAGGATGTCTTTCTTGCCCATCACCTTGCTGCGTGCGTTCTTGATGATCGCAACTGTACAGTCCATCTTATCGAGTCCCAGGTGCTCATATATATCCATGCTTCTTCCGGCCTGGATATGATCGAGTACGAATCCCTCTTCTATCTTTCCAATGTTAAGCATCTTATTTTACCTCCAGAAGCGTAAGTATCAGTGCCATCCTCACATACATTCCGTATCTCGCCTGTTTGAAATATACCGCTCTCTCATCCGTATCCACCTCGGGTGCGATCTCATTTACTCTCGGAAGCGGATGGAGAATGAGGAGACTCTTTTTGGCAAGTTCAAGTTTAGCTGTATCGAGTACATAGAAATCCTTGAGTCTTACATAGTCTTCCTCGTTGAAGAATCTCTCTCTCTGAACTCTGGTCATATAGAGGAGATCGAGCTCATCTATGCAGTTCTCAAGCTTAACAACTTCCTTGTATTCGATGCCCTTGTCTTTGAGCATCGAAGTGATATAGTCGGGAACCTTAAGTTCCTCCGGTGATATAAAGATAAACCTGATGTTGTCATATCTCGAAAGTGCGCTAATGAGACTGTGCACGGTACGTCCGAATTTGAGGTCTCCGCACAGTCCGATCGTAAAGCCGCTGAGTTTACCGTAGAGGCTCCTTATCGTGAGGAGGTCTGTGAGCGTCTGTGTCGGATGCTGATGTCCGCCGTCCCCTGCGTTTATAACAGGGATGAGGGAGTTATCGGCAGCGACCATCGGTGCACCTTCCTTGGGATGTCTCATCGCGCATATGTCAGCATATGATGAGATGATCCTGATCGTATCCGCTACGCTCTCTCCTTTGGAAGCCGAGGATGAGGAAGCATCCGCAAATCCTATGACTCTGCCTCCGAGTCTGGTCATCGCAGCTTCAAAGGAAAGTCTCGTGCGCGTACTGGGCTCGTAGAAGCATGTAGCCAGTATCCTTCCTTCACACTTATGCGCATACTTTCCGGGATTCGCTTCGATATCCGCAGCCAGATCAAATAGTTCATCTAGCTCCGACGTCGTAAAATCAAGCGGGCTCATCAAATGTCGCATCTTCTTCTATCTCCTTCCTTCTTTCCAAAAAAAGAGGCGGTAGAGCCGCCTCCAAAAAAATCATTCTCTGTATGAAACAAGATCAGCAACGCTCTTGCGTTTCGGAGCTTCGGGTGACTCTGCGGGAAATCCAA
>ODAI010356179.1_pt1 | contig 18834 bp, 17 predicted proteins | sample 1539321 | NCBI WGS metagenome assembly ODAI01 (sample SAMN02144231, study PRJEB22623) | gut metagenome | biome: sheep rumen | host: Ovis aries | place: New Zealand
ATAAAACAAAAAACAGTGATGATATAGTTTATTGGGATAATGAGCCTAATAATGTATATGATATATCTTTTTTACCACTAGCAGAAAGTTATTCAAATGATATAATTCAATATGGTGATTTGCAGAATACTTGCATTGAGTTGTTAAAAGAAAATAATAAAGTAATTGAAATTAGCGTAAGATTAGATTTAAGAGAAATAAATGAAAATCAGATAAAAAGTATAATAAATTATATAAACAAAATTAAAGCACGTATTTATTACCAAGACGATATTATTTCGCCAACTCCGGATGATGTTTATAGAATAATCAAACAATCAAGTGCATATAGTTTTTGTAATAATCCAACAAAGTTTATTTATGACCTAAAATGATATAGTTAATAAAACTATATTTGAGTTGAAATTTTACATTTAAATTATTATAATCATGTAAATTTGTTTACATAATATTATTACGGTAATATTTTTAGAGACAATTCAACTTTCCCTAAGAGTAACCTTATTCCTTGCACGGCGTTTGCGGTCATCATCCATATCGGCATAGTGTTTTCTGGTTGTATTTACATCACTATGGCCTAAGACATCGGCAACCAGGTAGATGTCGTCGGTTTCGCGGTAAAGATTGGTTCCGTAGGTGCTTCTAAGCTTATGCGGTGTAATATGCTTTAAAGGAACCGAAGACTGAGCATATTTTTTAACCATATTTTCAACGGTACGAACACTGATTCGTTTTCTTTGGGAAGATAGGAAAAGTGCATTTTCATGACCGGAAACCGCATCGATTTTCTTTCTTTCGTCAATATATACGCTAAGAGGCCCGGCAGCTTCATCACTAAAATAAACAAGAGCTTCCTTGCCACCTTTTCGGGTAACCTTTATGCACATATTCTTAAAATCAACATCATTTATGTTTAAACCTACACATTCGGATATACGGATACCTGTACTTAACATAAGCGTTAAAAGCGCCAAATCGCGATTTTTAGCCTTACCATGATATTGTAATTGCTTATCGGTCAAATTAATGCCGTATTCGACAGTATCAAGGAAGTTTGCAACCTCATCATAGTCCATACGGGTGATTTGTTTATCTTTAAGACGCGGACGCTCGATTTTATTGATAGGATTGCCGGAAACCATGTCATTTTTATAAAAATAGGTATACATAACACTAAGAGAGCATAATTTACGCTTAATTGAAGCTTTATCGTTAGTGTAAATCCGGCCGTTTTTAGAGTACTTTTGAAGATAATCCTCATAATCCTCAATGAAAATCGCATTTATGGACGAAAGAATATCCAAAGTAACATCCTTGGGCGAATTTAAAGGTGCGTCCGTATAAGCCTCAACAATATATTCAAAAAAGTTTTTTATGTCACGTGCATAACCAAGTCTGGTACGTGAGGATTTGCTTTGCTGGATTGAGCGAAAGAAATGACGCATATAATCCGGAAGCTCCTTAGATATATTTCTGATTAAATCTATATTTTGCATGTCGATTTGTTGTTGATATGTTAATTCAGCCATAAAGAGTACCTCCTTGGTTTTCATGCAACAACTCACAAACATGTTTGCTCGTTGTCACGGCATTCGCCGTATATAAGATTGTAAAATGCTTTTTGTAAATAAATTACAAAAGCTTTTACAAACTTATGCATGGCTCATTGCTTCGCACATTATTCGTAAAACCTGAGTTTTGCGAATAATTGGATTACTTTTAATATACCATATTACACTCTTTCTGTCAAGAAAAACCCGCATAAAATCTAACTTTTTTAGTGTTTTTAAATAAAAATACGCATAACACATTTATTCTTTTTTGTGTTATGCGTTGTGTAATCAAATTAATTTAAACGTCATGCAAATTACTGGTCAAGAACATTTAAAACTTTTTTAAAATAATCCGGAAGTTCTGATTTAAATTCCATATATTCATTGGTTATTGGATGATTAAATCCAAGTACACCGGCATGTAAAGTCTGTCCTTCAAGATTAAATTTTTTTGATTTAGGTCCATATACCAAATCTCCCAGTAACGGATGATTTATACTTGCCATATGAACCCTTATTTGATGTGTACGTCCTGTTTCAAGTTTACATTCTATTAAGGACATATTTTCTTTCAAATTCTTAATCACGCGATAATGTGTAACGGCTCTCCTGCCTTTTGGCTCGACAGCCATTTTCTTTCGATCATTTTTTGATCTTGCAATCGGTTTATCTATAGTTCCTTTTTCATCATTAAAGTGATTGTAGCAAATTGCTGTATAAATTCTATTAATATCATGGACTTTAAACTTTTCAGCCATAACCTTATGTGATGTATCATTTTTACATACAAGCAAAAGTCCTGATGTATCCATATCTATTCTATGGACTATACCCGGTCTCATAACGCCATTTATGGTTGATAAATCTTTACAATGATACATAAGTGCATTTACAAGCGTATCATCAAAATGCCCCGGAGCCGGATGAACAACCATTCCCTTAGGTTTATCTACCACGATAATATCCTTATCTTCAAATACTATATTAAGTGGAATATCCTTAGGAACAATTTCTATTATTTCAGGCTCAGGTATGTCGATATCAATTATGTCATCAGCTTTAATCTTATAATTGGCCTTTACAGGCTTCAAATTGACAGTTATACAGCCGTTTTCAATCAATTTTTGAATATATGCCCTTGAATAGTCATCAAGCTCGTCAGAAAGGAATTTATCTATTCTGTTTCCAAAAAAATCATTATAATTTTCATCTGCAATAATTCTTAAATCTTCCATTTTGACCTAATCCTTGTCTGAGTCATCCGATATACCATCATCCATAGTTTCATTATCTTCCTCATCCATAAAAGCTTTTATATCGGATTCTATATTACTTTTTTTCCCGATAATCTCATCAAAATCCTCTTCCTTATATTTAAAAATCATAAGAAAAAGAATTAAAAACATACTTACGGTTACATATATATCCGCAACGTTAAATACAGGAAAATCAATTAATTTAAAATCAAAAAAATCAACCACATAACCAAGCTTAAATCTGTCTATCATATTACCGACTGCACCTGAAATAAGGAATATAACGCAAGTTGTTAACATAATATATTTACGGTTATCAATTATGTTGTATAAAATCCAAAAACAACCTAAAATCACAAATACAGTAAGAATTAAAAAGAAAATCCTTTTCCCCTGCATCACTCCCCAGGCTGCTCCTTTATTTTGAATATATGTTATGGCAAATACATTTTTTATAACTTCTTTTGATTCATATAGCAAAAATTTACTTTTTATAATAAATTTTGTAAACTGATCCAATGAAGTAAGTAAAGCTATAATTATTATGGGAATTAGCATTATTTTAATATTTTTTTCTTTCATTTAAATATATCCTGTCTTAATTATATTTATCCATATACTCCATAAAAGCCTTTTTCATATCTTCCGAAGTAACATCCATATCTATATATGCATCTCCGATGTCATTAAGTAAGATAAACTTAATCTTATCTCCTGTTACTTTCTTATCATTTTTAGTATATTCTATTATCTTATCTATGTCTATCTCATCAGGTAATACAGGTATATCATAAGCTTTTATGGATTTGATAATATCCTCAAGTATCTCCTCGTCGATTTTACCCTTGTTATAAGAAATCAATGATGCCAGTATAGAACCTATAAGTACGCACTCTCCATGAAGCAGGTTGAAATTCATATATTTTTCAAGTGCATGTCCAAGGGTATGACCAAAATTAAGCAATGCCCTCTTTCCTTTTTCGGTCGGATCTTCTTCAACAACCATACGTTTAATCCTGCAGCTTCTAAAAACAAGTTCGCATAAGGTTTCATAATTATAAGTATTAATCGCTTCATAGTTTTCTTTAAGCCATATGTAATACCCCTTGTCAAGTATAAGTCCATGCTTGATAACCTCGCCCATACCTGATACAAACTGTCTTTTATCAAGGGATTTTAATGAATTCTGATTCATATATACAAGAATCGGCATATGAAATGCTCCAACCATATTTTTATAAGATGCAAAATCCACACCTGTCTTGCCACCTATACTTGAATCCACTTGGGATAAAAGACTTGTAGGTACCTGAACAAAATCAATTCCTCTTAGATAAGTCGCTGCCGCAAAGCCGGTCAAATCACCGGTTACTCCGCCTCCTAAAGCTATAAGTAAATCATTTCTGTCAAATTTCTCTATTATAAGCTTTTCGTATAACTGCCTTACTACATCCAAATTCTTATTTTCTTCACCTGCATTAAATACAAATGAAGTAACCTTATTAAATACTCTGGAATTATTAAATAAAACTAATATAGCATCCAAAAATATGGATGCTACATTGGTTTCTGATACTATACATATTTTCTTTCCGGAAAATCCAAGCTCAACAATTGAGTTTGGAAGATTATCATAAGAATTATTAAATGAAATGTTATATACAGGCTTACCATCTACATGAACAGTTAAATCCTCTTTTAACATATATAACTCTCCTTATAAAATATTTATTTAAACAAATTCAAATCCGTCACCGTCACCGTCATCGCCATCTCCAAGAAGATTACTTTCTTTGACAGTTTCCACTTCAACATCTCCATCGCCAAAGTTTAAAGTTGGTATATCTTCAGAAGCATCACCGGATTTTGAATCATCTGCAACTTTTGTTTCATTTTCTGTCTTTGCTTCCGCTGTTGGTTTTACATCTTTTTCAAATGTAAATATATTATCTACAACAGACTTTTTAGGTTTTTCTTCAGAAGTGGAGATACTTGCTGAATCTTTAGTTTTGCTTTCAGATACTTTATCCTGCGAAACCTTACTTCCTATCATATCTTTTATCTTTGCATCCGCATCTGCTTTTGCACTATCATATGATTTCTTCTCCGGTGCAGGATCAGATTTTTTTTCGGACGTTTTTTCAGAAGGCTTACCGGTTGATGTCGATTTATTTGCCGATGCTTGTGTATTGCCGGTTTTTCTGGACTGTGTGTTCTTTGAATTGTATCTTGATGAATATTTTCCACTTCCCATGCCATCTTTATTTACAGTAAAGGAAGATGTACCTTTTTTCTTATCTGTAACGGTACGTCCATCGTAAGGATTATATCTTCCATTATTCTTGTTGGCATCAGGATTAAAAGGATCAACAAAATTTTCTCCGGTGCTTAAGTTGGATGTATATACGGCACTGGTACTTACTCTGTCTTCAGGATTCATAGACATCCCGCCACTACTGCCATTAAAACCGCCCAATGTAGACTCATCTCTCATCTGAGGATCTCCTTCAAAAGATCCAAAAGGCATATTAGGGCCACTTGGTTTGCTTTTATATGAGCCGGATGATCCGCTTACACCAATAGTCTGAAGTGATCTTTCATCTATGTATGATTTAGGATCAAAATCTTCAACACCAAGTTGTTCAAACTGCTTCTTCATAAAATATACAAAGTTTGACTTATACGCAGCATACTGAGTTTCAAGTTCAGTAATCTTTTGTGTTATCTCAGCCAGCTTTTTTTCTGCATCAGCAAGAATATTTTTTGCTTTGTTTTTTGCATCAAGTTTGATATTTTTGGCTTCCTGTTGAGCCTTTGACTTTTTATCCTCTGAGTCTTTCTCAGCAATCATAATAGACTTTTCAAGTTCAGCCTCTTTAGACTTATAGTTTTGTAAACCATCCGTTAAGGTTAATACCTTTTCTTTAAGTTCCGCATTTGAACGATATAACTTTTCGTAAGAATCAGCAACAACCTCAAAGAAAGCGTTTACATCTTTCTTTTCATAACCCAAACCTGTTCTAAACTTCTTTTGTTGAATATCAACCGGTGTAAGCATCCTTTAATTATCCCCCGTAAATAGTTAGATTTATACCCTCAAAAACATATTTTAAAATCTTTAGTACTGTCCAAGCTGAGGTGAAACTGTTGTTTCATTTAATATCTCTTCTCTCAAATCACCTGAAACTTCTATTGAGCTAGGAGCAGCTATAAATATATTGGCCGAAATAGCCTGTAGCGAACCACCTATAGCATAACAGGCTCCGCCTATAAAATCTATAATTCTTTGTGCAGGAGCAAGTTCAAGCCCTTCCATATTGATTACTATTGTCTTTCCTGCATTAAGGAAATCAGCAACTGTCTGAGATTCACTTATCTCCTGTGGCTTAATTACATACACTTCACTTCCACCTCTGTAACTGCTTGATCTTTGCTGTTTGTTTGAACTAAAGTCGACAAGATTATTGTTCTGCGGTCTTGCCTGAGTTCTTGCCTGTGAATATGAACTCTGTTGACTTTGTACAGCTCTGCTTGAAGACTGAACCTGTGAAGCCGAATAATTTGAAGTTCTTGAATAGCTCTGTGGTTTTTCAGCCGGTTTACTTTTTGCAAATGAATTTCTGGAAGTTTTTACAGGTTCAAAATCCTCATCGTCATCGTCCTCATCAAATAAATCATCCTCAAATTCATCCTCATCATCTAAATCCTTCATCTTAAAGAAATCCAAAAAACTTCTTTTACTTGAATCCTTAGCCATAACTATACAATCTCCTCATAAAATGTTTTTTATATATTATAATTGCGTTCTCCGAAAATGCCGGTTCCGACACGAACCATAGTAGCGCCCTCTTCAATTGCAACCATATAATCATTGGTCATACCCATAGAGAGTATACTCATATCAATATTATCAATGTTTTTTGATTTTATGTCAAGTAATAATTGGTGCATTTTTCTAAAATACTGCCTGTTTTCTTCGGGATTTTCAACAAAAGGTGCTATAGTCATAAGACCTTTAACCTTTATATGCGAAAAATCCTTTATAGAATCAAGCATTTCATATACACTGTTTTCATCAATTCCAAATTTAGTATCCTCATGCGCTATATTTACCTGAACTAAAATATCGGCGACTACACCCTTTTTTTCAGCCTGTTTTTCTATTTCAGATGCCAGATGAACTGAATCAACCGAATGAATCAGACATACTTTATCTACGATATATTTTACCTTATTGGTCTGAAGATGCCCGATAAGATGCCAGTTTACCGGACTTGAAACATTTTCGTATTTATCGCAAAGCTCCTGAACTTTGTTTTCGCCATATTCCTTTATGCCATATGTCATAAGCTCTTCAATATCCGATAAAGGCTTCGTTTTACTGACTGCTATAAGTGTTACTTCATCCTCGTTTCGACCTGATTTTTCACAAGCCGACTTAATATTGGCAAGTACATTATCAAGATTATCTTTAAGCATTTTTAATTCTCCTCTTTGAAAGCCTAATATATTATCTGATTTTCATATACCTTTGATGAATCAAGGATAATATTATCATATATATTTATCGCTTCATCACTCTTAATAAGAGCAAAATCATCGATAGTTTTTAAAACCGTTACCATTCTAAACTCGGCTATACCCCTATTTGCCGAATATACCCCTTCTATATTTACTCTCGGAATTATCGACACTGCAAGATTTTCATTGGTGTCAATATTGAGTATTACATCTGTATCTTCGAAGGATAAAGGATCAACATAGCAATATTCTTCATCTGTTTTGTATATAGTCGGAGTAATCTGCTTTATGGTTATCTCATTGTCTTCACCCATAACCTGAACGTTAAGCTTGATATTATTGGATTGATTACCGCCACCGGAAAGATATGATAACGGAATCTGATATACCTCTTTTTCCGTAATAGCCGAAACCGGAACCTTAAGGCCTGTATCATCTTCAAGAATAATCTCAACACTTACAAATCGTTCCGACATAAAATTCAACATAAATTTATCAAGAGATATGTTAAGATATTTACCATCATTACCATAAATTATTTCATAAGGCATATTTACATCATATGAAGAATTGTTAATTTTAAAAGTAAGTCTTGAATCTTCCTCTCCATATACAGCATTAATGGCTGCAATCTGTTCATCGGTAACAGGCAATATAATGTTCCATTTTTCACTTGGAATAACCTTTACAACCGGTGTACCGGCCGAAATGATATCTCCTGTTTTTAAAGTTTCTTTTTTATAATCGGATTTGTCAAAATCTTCTTTATTGACATTTTCGATATTAAAACTTTCGTAACCGTCTATGTAATAAGTAACAAGACCGCTTTCAGGCGAAGAAATTGCCGCAAGCGAAGCTCCGGTATTTTGTCCCACCTGCTGCATCAAAACTTCATTAGTAAGTTCAAGCACCTTGTTATTTAGAGAATTTTCAAAATTATATGCATTATAAAAAGAAGCATCTTTATATGAAATCTTGTATAAAGAAATAAGATTTCTTACTTCATTATAATCACTTGAAGTAAGAAGACCATCATAACTTTCGGAATCGCTTATGGTATTGTACACCTGTCCGGTTTCATCAATTGTGCAAACCATTGAATTTTTCATGATCTTTTCACCATCACGTATATAATAGCATACGTATCCGGATTTATCAGAATTAAGAACCAGCTCATCTCGAACAACAAGACCTTCTATAATTATATTGTTATTAATGTCTGTTTTATTGACATTATATGTAGTAACAGGCTCTTTTTTTAAGGACATTATAAGCGTTATCACAACATACAAAAAAATACATGCTACTATTACTCCGGCTATATTTACCTTTATATCTCTATTAATTTTTATTATATTATTTTTTTTATCCATTAGTAATCACCCGGACTTTAATTTACCAAACAAAGCATAGCAACAACAGCATCATATAAAACAGGCTTTGAAACCCCACTTGAAGCTACCATGACATAATCTTTACCATCTTTTTCAAGATACATACAAAGCGCATTTCCTGCTCCTATATCTGTTCCTGTTTTCCATACTTTGATGATATAATTAGAGGGAAGCTGTGCGGCTCCGTTTAAAAAGTAATTTGTTGCTTCTATATCAACCTCTATAGGTACGCCTGCTGCATTGGTATACACATAATTATAATTTTGACGGCTATCTATATCATTTATTACACTGTAGCTTTCCGCCTCTTTAACTATAAGATACATATCATATGCTGTAGTATAATGATTAACCTCGTCCAAACCATGAGGATTAGCAAAATGCGTATTGGTAGCACCTATAGAATAAGCTTTTTCATTCATTAAATCGCAAAAAGCACTCTCGCTTCCGGCAACGTAATCCGCAAGTATAAGTGCATAATAATTATCCGAATGAATCAAAAGATTATATAACAGGTCTTTTACTGTTATCTCAGAGCCTATTCCAAGCTGATTTATACCGCCGCCTCTTCCGGATAAATCATAGCTGTTTGTTACCTTTACAACATCATCCAGACTTATTTGTTTTTCATTAACCTTGTCAAGAACGACCATAGCCGTTACAAGCTTTGTCATACTTGCAGGATACATACGTTTAAATGCATTTTTTGAAGCATATGCATATTTATCTGTTTCATTGATCAAAAGTGCATAATAGCAATCACCAAAAAGCTCACTGTTAATATTATTATCCCGATATAAAACAGTATCGTCAAACGACATATCCAGCTCACCCTGGGAAATTGTTCCGTTTGCAGCTACAGGAATAATATATTTTTCATCACTGTGAGGCGAACTGATTTTATTATTTACTTTTATTAAAACGGCAAATATAAGAACTATAACCGCAAGTATTACTACCGATTTAAATAAATCCACAATTTCTCTCATAATATCTTAATGCTTAAAAAGCTCTCTCCATTCTAAATCTCCTCTTTCAAGCGCCTTTATCATAAGTTCTGCTGTAGCAAGATTAGTTGCCAGAGGAATATTGTGTATATCACACAAAGTAAAAATATTGTTGATATCTACCTCATGAGATTTCTTTGTCTCAGGATCTCTTAAAAATATCATCAAATCGATTGAATTATTTTCAATCATAGAACCTAATTGTTGTTCCCCACCTGTGTGTCCTGCAAGAAATTTATGTACAGTAAGATTTGATACTTCTTCTATCATACGACCTGTTGTACCTGTAGCATAAAGCTCGTGCTTGGACATAACCCCCCTGTATGCTATACAGAAATTTTGCATAAGCTTTTTCTTAGCATCATGTGCTATTAACCCAATGTTCATCTCCTCGTCTCCTATCCTTTAGTAAAGCGCCTTTTGCAGGCTTACATTAAGTACAATACCTATGCCTAACGATATACTCAATAACGAACTAAGCCCATAGCTTATAAATGGCAATGGTATACCTGTATTTGGCAAAACCCCAGTTGCAACTCCTATATTTATAAATGACTGATATGCTATAAGAGTACCGACTCCGGTAGCAAGAAGCATTCCACATGTATCTTTAGATCTTCTGGCTATCTTTATACATTGTAACACTATTAACAATATAATTGCAATAATAATTACACTTCCTATAAAGCCTAATTCTTCACCTATGATTGAAAAAATAAAATCTGTCTGCTGTTCAGATATAAAATTAGCATCTTTGACTGTGGCTATGGTTGATGAGTTAAAGCCTTTTCCGGTTAACTGACCGGATCCTATTGCCATAATAGAATTATTTTGCTGTGAAAAATCTTCTCCGTATTTTGAAGGATATACAAAGGACAATATTCTGTTTATCTGATATTCTTTTAGAATGATTTTATCTCCGGGAAGTTGTATATACCATAAAAAACTTCCTGCAACCGGTATAAATACAAGTAAAACCAATCCAATTATTTTATAGCTTAAACCGGACACATAAAGCATGGTTACAAGAACCATAAAAAGACATATTGTGGTTGAAAGATCCGGTTCGGCAGCTATCAGCAAAAGTCCTATTCCAACATATCCGGCAAATGAAAGTATGCATTTAAAAGAATTAATTTTGTTTTTTTCACTATACTTGCTAAGCAACGCAGACACAAATACAATCATCATAACCTTTGAAAGTTCTGATGGCTGTATCTGTATACCATTTTCTCCTCCTATGCTTATCCATCTCGTAGCATTATTTACATTTACTCCAAAAAGTAAAACCAAAACAAGCAATGCAGCATTTACGATATATATAATGTAGCTGAATTTACATATAAAATGATAATCTATAAAAGAGACAACAAGCATAACAACCACGCCCATTCCAACTCCGACAGACTGCTTGAGTGTAAAGCTTTCATCAGCATTATTAACAGCCAAAACGCCCGCTACCATAATACCGATTACCATTATAAGTAATTTGAAATTATAATCCTTGAGACTGAACTTTGTGAACATTTTTATCCTTCTTTTTTAACAGCTTAAATATACTAAAGCTATAATCATCATATGCATTTTCTGTTGTTTCACCGGCTATTCTTTGAGCTATATATGTATATGTTCTGCCGGATTTAGACCTGCTTCCTGCTATCATTTCGCCTCTGTTGGTAGATACGACGATAGATTCGTCATCCATAATTGTGCCGATAAGATTAACGGACAATATGTCTACGACATCATCTACAGACATCATATCACCTCGTCTGACCATATTCATTCTGATTTTGTTGATAACAAGATCAATTCTCGGCATTTCACATGAATTTAATATACCGATTATCCTGTCTGCATCCCTTATGGCTGAAACCTCCGGAGTTGTTACTATTATAGCTCTTTCAGCAGCCGCTATTGCATTTTTAAAGCCGTGTTCTATACCTGCAGGACAATCAATAATAATATAATCATATTCAGGCTTAAGATCCTCAATAAGTTTCTTCATCTGCTCAGGTGCTATGGCAGTTTTATCTCTTGTCTGTGCAGCAGGTAAAAGAGCAAGCCTTGGACAACTCTTATCTTTAATAATGGCTTGCTTGGCCTTACAGCTTCCTTCTATAACATCAACGATATTATAGACAATCCTGTTTTCAAGCCCCATTACAACATCAAGGTTTCTAAGCCCGATATCTGTATCAATCAGCAAAACCTTAAACCCTAAGTTTGCTAAAGCACTACCTATATTGGCAGTTGTGGTTGTTTTTCCGACACCGCCCTTACCACTTGTTACAACAATTACTTCACTCATTTACAATTCCTCCTAATCAACTTTATAAACAAAAGCGTTATCTGAACCCAAAACCCCCGCTTTGGCAAAACCTTTTAATTCGCCTATCACTATGATGTTTCCTTTGGATACAACCGATGCGCCCTGTTCAATGTTGCCAACAATTATTATGCTTGTTGCCGCGTTAATGGACTGACCTGTTTTGAGATTGCCTATATAAAACAGTCCATCTTTATCTGTTTGTAAATCAGTAAAGCTTTGATCTTTACATTCTTTTGTGGTATTGGTTGCTTTATTATTTATATTTAACCCTTTTTCTTGTAAAAGGGAAAGTATCTCCTTTATTTCATCATCCGTTAATATTTTTCCTTCAAAGGTAATATCAATCGGCTTGGATTTCGTATAATAACGCCTTTTGCTTTGAAACTTTATATCGAGGCTTTCCTTAATTTCATCAAAGGAAGCTTCATTTGCAATTATCATGCGAATGCCCTCTTTATTACCCTTAATAATAACGGGATTCTTCATATTCAATTAAACCTTTCAAAAGTTATGTTAATCTGAATTTATAACATTACCTTTCATTTCTGCTCCGTTTAGCTTGTCCGGATCATACATATATGCATATACAAAGCCTGCAAGTTCTATCGCATTACCGGAAGAATAACCATTTTGCAGCACACAGGTAACTGATACTTCAGGATTTTCATATGGTGCATATGAAATAAACAATGCATGGTCAGGACGTATTTCGCTTTCCTGGGCTGTACCGGATTTTCCTGCTACAGAAACATTTACCTTGTTGACCAGCTCACTTCCCGGAGTGTTTAATGTTATAACTCTCCTCATGCCATTGTGAACAGAATTCCATGTTGATGAAGATATTGACAGATTATTTAAAACTTCTGCCTGATTATCAACCAAAACATTTCCCTCATAATCGGTAACCTTATCAATCAGCGTAAGATTATAGCATGTACCACTATTGGCTACTGTTGATACATATCTTGCAAGCTGTACCGGTGCATATGAATTTTTACCCTGTCCTATGGCACTTCGAACGACGTCATTGTCAGATATACTTGGAGTTATTTCCGGCAGTTCAACACCTGATAAATCGCCAAGTCCAAACATCTTTGCGTATTTTTCAAGCCGGCTCAATCCATATGAATCACTGTAGGTTCCGTCAGCAGTCCATGCAAGAGAATACCCAACCTGATAGAAGAAAACGTTACATGAACGCTGTATGGCAGCTTCTACATCAAGTCCACCATGTCCACTTGGATAAATCCAGCATTTTGGGGCAGGGTCGATTTTATCAAATTCGCCCGGACAGTAGACATATGAGCCCTGATCTATAACACCTTCCGAAAGCCCGCATACAGAAGACAAAACCTTAAACGTTGAACCGGGTGCAAGCTTTTGCTGACACGCTCGGTTATATAAAGGTGTCGTCTTATCTTCAAGAAGCGTGTTATAATATGCAGCGTCAACCTCATTGGTCATATAGTTGTTGTCATAGCTTGGATAACTGACCATAGCAAGTACATCTCCGTTCCTTACATCGGTAATAACAATTGAACCTGAACACGGATCAAGCGCAAGCATAGCCGGCGTTATATCAAGATTGGCAATTTTCTTAAACATAAACTCATATGGACCATATTGACCATTATTATATTCTTCGAGTTCTTTATCTGAATCAGGATTTAAAACTCCTTGTAAATATAATAAATTTACAACATTATCACCTGAAATTTCGTTTGATTTTATCATATTCTTTACAATAAGTTTGTCGAATTCAGTATCTAATGCAAGATAATTATTTACATAATCACACAATAAAATATATATCTCATCAGAGTCATAATAATCACTTTCGGCATCAAGTAAAGAAATGTCTATCGCTTCAATACTTATGGCATATTTAAGATACTCCTCAAGCGATATCTCATCATTGGTATATTTAACAAATTCAGGATCATCATCGGCTATAAGTGATTTATCAAATATATCGTTTTTACTTAGTATCTCACATATATACTCCATATACTCCCGGTAATCATCAGATAAAGCCGAAAGCGGTGTGAAATCTTTGGTAAGTATTCTGTTGATTTCAGAAAGAGTATCATTTTTTCTTGCATCAAAGCGATTATATATGTCCTTTTCTAAGGCTGATGCGTCTGATCTTGTCATGGCTTCTATAGAAAGATAATTATTGTTAAATAATCCAAAATATACATCAGCTATAGGAATCTTAACATTTTCTCCTTCTACAACCGACGATACCGGCGCCAGATTTGCAAGAATAATAGAAGCAATTTCCTTTTCAAGTGTATCATAGCAGTATTTCTGTAAATCTGCATCTATCGTAAGATATATATCATTTCCGGCTTCTGCCGACTTTGAATCTATGGTTTCTATAACCTTTCCAAGATTATCAACATACATGGTTTCATAGCCGGATTCTCCCCTTAGATCCGACTCGCAGTACTGCTCTATGCCTGTTTTTCCGACAACCTCTTCACCACTGTATTTTTCTTCATCCGGTAAAGTCTTATTGTATTCGGTAAGTTCCTCATTTGATATTCTGCCTACATATCCGATTATATGTGCAAAATAAACAGCATCATTATATCTTCTTAAGGATTTAACACTAACCTCCATACCAAGCAATTCATCACCATACTCGGTTATGGCAGCGTTGCTTTGTTCACTTACATCATAGGCTATAGTTACAGGAACATACTGCTGATATCTGTTAAGCCAAAGCTTATATCTGCAGGAGAGAATTTTCATGGCTTCTTCATCTGTATAATCGTCAGAGACCTCAAATCTTTCATATTTTAAATATTCAACAATATCCTTTGCTGAAGCATTCTTTTGTTTATCCTCAAGTTCATCAAAATTTGTTACGGAAAAAACATTTTTCTTGAAATTTTTCAATTGTGCATCCTTAACGGTAAATTTATATTCACCATTATCGGTAAGTTCTATAGGAAAATCAACATATATCTCATCACCGTTTGATTCAAGTATGTTAATTGTTTTATATAAAATCTGATTTTTCAGATCATTTTCAGACATATCAAGCTCAGCGGCTTTGCTTTCAATAGCCGGATCATTACCATAGATAACCGAATATGATAGTTCGTTATAAGCTAAAAGCTTTCCGTTCCTGTCATATATATTGCCACGAACCGAATCAATATTTAATGTCTTTTCGGATTTATAGATAAAATTATCCATATGCTCCTGTCCTTCTATAATCTGAAGAACAAAAAGACGTCTTATCAGTATGGAAAAAATGACAATAACTACAACTGTAACAGGAAAAAGCCTGTGTTTTACATAATCTAATATAATTTCCTTTATGGACGATAATATTTCTCGAATCATTTGGCTTCCTTACCTCTGTTTTTCTCTTTGATGTTTCTGTTGACAACAACATAAAACTTATAAATTATAACTGTTAGAAGCGCAGTTATAAGTGCTTCCGGAAGCATTATATTTTGAAAATAATCCGAAAGCTCAAGTCTTCTTTGCAAAAGAAAATATATAATATAAACCATAAAATTAAATACTAAATCATCAACAATTATTACAATTAACGGTAAAAGCACATCTTCAATCATATAATTTTTATGAAAAAAACCATTTATATAACCTATAATCATATATATCAGCATAAATGGTCCCATGATATTGGATAAAAAGCAGTCCACCATAAAGCCGCAGAAAAAGCCAACCAAAAGACCTTCTTTTCTGCCTCTCATAAGCCCGAAAGACATAGTAAGAATCAAAAGAAGATTCGGTGTTATACAGTTTATATCATGAAAACCAAAGATTGTAGACTGTAATGTGAAATTTATAATTATGAGAACCGCAAGCGTTAATACCCTTCTCATGATTTCCTCCATTAAAAAATGAACAATATAAATCATTATTAATCATTTTTATATGATTTCGTTTCTACGATAACTAATTTATATCCTGTTTCTTATCAGTTATGACCAAAACATCTGATATATCATCAAAATCAACCGCAGGAGTAATGGTTGCAGTTATAGTAAGATTGTTTGTATCATAAGTTATTTCAGCTATATAACCAACAGTTATGCCCTGATGGAATCTTTCTGAAATATGTGAAGTGACAACCTTATCTCCAACTGTTATTTTTGCATCCTTGTCTATATTTTTGACAACAAGCACGCCTTCCTGATAAGTATTAAGATTTCCTTCAACAGTACACAAGGCATTTGATGGCATAATCTTGGCACTTATATTGGAATTATCATCTATTACTGCTCTTACTTTTGAATAATCTTCATAACACTCGGTAATTATCCCTGCCAAACCGTCATGACACATGACATTGGCACCGACAAACATCCCGTCCTCGGTTCCCTTGTCTATATAGAATATAGAAAACCATGAGGTTGAATCCTTGGCAAATACATGTGCAGCAGTTTTATTATAGTCAGGATATGTTTCATCAAGTTCATATAGAGCACGAAGCTCTTCCAATTCAGCCATTTTATTTTGATAGACGGTAATCTGTTCCTTATAATCGTCTATCTGAGTCTGGAGTTCCTTATTTTTTTTATTTAATTCTTCTATTTCTTTTAAATTTTCAAGTTTTGAATCAGTCCATACTCCTATTTTATTAATTCCCTGCTGTATAGGTGAAACAACCATATTGGTATATTTTTTAATAAATGCTATCTTATCCTGCGCAAAAAAAGAAATAATCATAAGCGCCACACAGATTATCGTCAGTGCAAGAAGCAGATATTTTGGACTTATATCTTTTTTTCTATCATATCTCATAAGATAATTCCTCTTTCAGCCAGACTTATATAACTGTCATTACCGACAATTATATGGTCAGACATATTTAAATCCATTATTTTTGCAGCCTCCATGATTTTTCTGGTTGCTACAATATCTGAATTACTCGGTTCAGGTAAACCCGAAGGATGATTATGTACAATAATAAAATTCACAGCTTCATACCTTAAAGCTTCTATAAATATTTCTCTGGGTGATATCGAAGACGAACTGACCGTACCTTCTGAAAGCATCATTTCTTTAATTAACATATGAGAATTGGAAAAAAGCATAAGATACACTCTCTCCTTGGTAAGATATTTGCATTTTTCCATATAATATGCCGCAATAGCATCCGGATTATTGAAGCAAAGCTCTTTTTTTAACTTTGATTCATTTATACGTTTACTAAGCTCGGTAACAGCCATAAGCTGTGTGGCTTTAGTTTGACCGATACCTTTTATGCCGAGGAAATCCTCCCTCCGCATAAAAAACAATCCATTTAATCCCTTGTGAACATTGTGACTGTTCAAAATCTTATTGGCAAGATCTATAGAGCTTTCGTGGTTGGTACCTGTTCTTAATATAACTGCCAAAAGTTCTGCATCCGTCAAGGTTTCAATTCCGTTCAATATTGCCTTTTCATAAGGTCTTTCACAGTTTGCGATATCTTTTATTAAATTACTCATTATGTCTTCTCCTTTTCACCTCTCCGTGGTGCATAGACATAATAATCATCAATCTAATATTCTAACACAAAACCAGTCCTTTTTCCATCATTTTTTGAAGTGACATCATAATTCCAAACTTTGCATGCGGATATGTGAGTCCCCCCTGGAAGTAAACCGCATAAGGCTCTTTCATCGGAGCATCAGCACTTAATTCTATAGATGCACCTGATACAAAGGCTCCGGCTGCCATAATTACCTGACTGTCATACCCCGGCATATCCCAAGGGACAGGTGTTACGAAGCTGTCTACAGGTGCAGCAGCCTGTATTCCCTCACAAAACGCTTGTATAAGCTCCGGTTTACCAAATTCTATAGCCTGAATTATATCATGTCTTTCTTCTTTTGCATCCGGGACTGACTTAAATCCGAGTCTTTCATATACATTTGCAGCAAATACAGCTCCCTTTAAAGCTGATGCAGTAACAGTTGGTGCCATAAATATACCCTGAGCTATACTTCTTGTGACACCGAGAGAAGCACCAACCTCCTTACCAAGTCCCGGACTGGTAAGTCTGTAAGCACAGTTTTCTATACATTCTTTTGTTCCGCATATATATCCACCTATAGGAGAAAGACCGCCGCCCGGATTTTTAATAAGAGAACCTACAACCATGTCTGCGCCGACTTCAGAAGGCTCGATAGTCTCAACAAATTCTCCATAACAATTATCAACCATACATATAACATCCGGCTTAATATCCTTGATAAACTTTATAATATCACCGATTTCAGCGACAGAAAGTGTATGTCTGGTATCATAACCTTTTGAACGTTGAATCTCTATAAGCTTTGTATGTTCATTTATACCGTTTTTAATATTATCATAATCAAAGCTTTCATCAGGAAGTAAATCAACTTGTTTATAGGTAATTCCAAATTCTGCGAGCGACCCCTTCGATTTTCTTACGCCTATTACTCCTTCAAGAGTATCATATACCTTACCGCAAGGTGAAAGAATCTCATCACCCGGTCTTAAATTGCCGGATAAAGCTATGGTAAGTGCATGTGTACCGCAGGTTATCTGCTGTCTGACAAGCGCATCTTCCGTTTTAAATATATGTGCATATACTTCTTCTATCGCATCTCTTCCTATATCATTATACCCATATCCTGTTGTTCCATTAAGATGAGCCTCAGCAAATTTTGCATCCTGCATAGCTTTTATAACCTTAATCTGGTTTTGTTCGGCTATTTTATCAATTTTTTCAAATCTGTCCTTTAAAGAAGCTTCTGTTTCGCTGCAAAAATCATA
>ODAI013810009.1_pt1 | contig 18834 bp, 14 predicted proteins | sample 1539321 | NCBI WGS metagenome assembly ODAI01 (sample SAMN02144231, study PRJEB22623) | gut metagenome | biome: sheep rumen | host: Ovis aries | place: New Zealand
CAAATGGTCCTGACATGAAAATCTCCGACCGCCGGGAACCCGCATAAATACTGGGTTTCGGGCAATGGCCTAAATTTTGATTTATAGACCATTTTAGACCAGAATTTAGACCTTTTGAAGGAAAAGACATGCCGAGATAAGCCGAAATAAGCCGAGAAACAGTAAAATGCTCGAATGCCGGAAATGCCCGTAAAATAAGGAAAAACCGAGATAAATCAAGGGAAAACCGAGATAAATTGGGAGTCAAAATTGATGATAAAAGTGTTATTCGTTTGCCACGGCAACATCTGCCGTTCCCCAATGGCTGAATTCGTTATGAAAGATCTCGTAAAGAAATCGCATCTCGAAAACCGATTCGAGATCGCCTCCGCCGCCACCAGCACGGAAGAAATCTGGGGCGGGCGTGGCAACCCGGTCTATCCGCCGGCGCGCGCAAAGCTCAAAGAGCACGGCATAGATCCAGGCGGCAAGCGCGCCCGCAGGACGACGCGGGAGGACTATGAATACTACGACTATCTGATTGGGATGGACAAAGCGAATGTCTACAATATGAAGCGAATCTACGGCGGTGACCCGGACGGCAAAGTGTCGATGCTTCTGGATTATTGCGGAAGAACCGGGCAGGAAGTGGCAGATCCCTGGTATACAGATGATTTTGATGCGACCTGGGATGATGTGCTGCAGGGGTGCACGGCGCTTCTGAAGTTTTTGACCGGGCAGAGATAACTGCCCGGTCAGCTCAGCCGAATCTTACTTATCCTCTGTTACCATTCTGCAGATCATTGTTTCTCCTGCGCCCAGTGAGTAGGGCAAAGAATAATACTTTCTGCCGATATCCCGATAATAGTTGTATCCCATTAAGGAAACATATGTTTTTTCCCCATCATACTTCTCGAGATAAACGCGTACTTTGTCATGGTCTGCCAGCTCACCGGGAAATGCGATGATTCCCTTTATCTTTGCACCATTGTTTTTTATCTGATACCATTCTGTTATGCCCTGATGATCCGATTCCGGACTTCCCGGATATGTTGATACTTCAATATCGTCCGAAGCTCCGCAGGTAATATGCAGATCGCCCTGCTCTGTCTGTTTATATCGCTTTACGGTAAACTTGCTTTGCTCATAGTCTTCAAAGTAAGCCGGAAACCTTGAGGGATCCGCGTTATATTCCGCATAACAATTGAGCACGAGCTCCTCTATGTAAGGCGTTGTGACCGGTCTGTCCTGAATGTGTGCAAGTGCCGGGTCAGCCCAATCGTAAACGGACACGGTAGATAACCATGGCATTTCAGACATGTCTATAGAGTTGAGAGAGTCTGAATCCAGATTGTATGTGTATATGTATACAAATATACCCGGAATGCGCTCATCTGCGATCAAATCATCAAATGTTTTAACATCTTTTCCTACCAAATGTTTGTAATGCCCCTCAGTATAGGCCACTGTGATATCCTTGTCATCACAGAGAATACTCTGAAAAGCAGAGGCTATCCTGTCACAAAATTCATCTTCCAGATAATTATCGGTGCACTGATCGACTCCGAGGTCTAAATCCGCATGAACATAGAACTCTTTTCCGTCATAGGACATTTCCACTATTCCGGCCTTGCTTTTCTCCCATATGGGAGTCAGCCAGCTGATACCGTCGTTGCTTACTCTCTTCGCTTTTGCTTTAAAACCGTATTTCTCCTTAACGTACTTAGTTGCCATGCTTTTAAGCCTGCGTGTCTGGCCTGACGACCCGCATCCGCAAAGCAGTGCACATCCTGTGATAGTAAGAATTATAAGATAACCAATCTTATTCATGAACATCTTCTCCTTTTTTATCGAACGCCAGGCAGGATGGTCAATTCAGCGGCTTTATGCTTTTATTTTTTCTACAAATGTATGCTTTCCGTTCACCGATTCAAATACCCGGATCTCACAGTTATGCGGCTTCGGCCTCCACACGATTCCGTTATTCTTATCCGTCATATATCCGGTCAGGGCACGCATGATACCGCCGTGACAGGAGATCAGTACATTTTCATAATCCTTCTTTTCAATTTCACGAAGAAAAGAAGAACTGCGCTTTCTTAGTGAGGCAATTGTCTCGACCGTCGCGGGTGCCGGGAATATCTCAGGAAGAGCCCAGTAGAGGGTCATTGCGGGACCAAGCAGATAGTACTTTTTCTGCTCATACTTTCCGAAATCTGCCTCAATGATGCGGGGATCAACAATGACTTCAGACGGGTCAACGCCGCCTATAATGGAACCCGTCTTGATGGCGCGGTCGAGAGGGCTGGCATAAACGGCGTCGAAGTGAACATCTCCGATCAGCTCGCGTGTTTTTTTAGCCTGCATGATTCCGGTCTCGTTAAGAGGCTCGTCAGTCAGGCCCTGCATAAGCCGGGCTTTGTTGAGGCGAGTCTGGCCGTGTCTTGTGATCCATATTTTCATGGGAGAACCTCCGTATGTGCAGAAATATGATTTTAAGTTTATATGTCTTAGAAGATTTTATCCCCCCTAATTACCTGCGTCAAGAATGTTCAACGGTGTCAATGAGCCAAAATGAGTGTTTTAAACATGAAAAGATAACCGGAAAATCTATTTATTTTTCCTCAACTTCATAGTTGCTGTAAGACGGAACCGTGAGCGCGCCGTCCGTATTGTCCTCTGCCGTGTAGGAAGCTACGGTAATCGTGTATGTACTGTCACCCTCTACATAGACAGTGCCATCCTCGCCCTTGATCGTGACTGTCTTGCCGCCCTCGTCTGTGATGGTGCCCGCAGAGTACAGGTCATCGATCGTGGCGTCGCCTGTTACGACCCATTTGGAGTCTGCATCGACGTATACGTTGCAGTAACCGTCGCCGCCTTCTCCTGCCCATGTCTCGTCGTCGACAAATGTGCCCGTGAGAGTACTCTCATTTGTCAGATAGAAATCAAGTGTGCTGATACTGTCGTAGATGACAGTGCCTTGAAGTTCCTGATCGTCCGCCGTGAAGTTACACTGAGCGCCGTTGGTACCTGTCGAACCCCAGCCGCGTTCATTTGCATTACCTGTCACCTGCAGAAGGAAATCGTCGTCATCGGAGTAGGTGATGTCTACATCCGAGAGAAGGATCTCACTCTCGGTGTTCGTCGTATAGAAGAGACCGCCATTCTTGCTTGTCAGTGTGCCGCCGACCATGCTGAAGTTGCCGGTACCGATCTCTGAATCTCCTGACATGCTCTGGTATACAATGACAGTCCAGGTATTGTCGTTCTGATCGCTGTCCGGCATGTTTCCTGTCAGGTCACAGTCAAAGAGCCTCAGCGTGTTGAGACCTTCGATGCAGACAGCCTCGGAACCCGTTGCGGTCAGATCTGCGTCGTTGATCGTGATGTCGGCAGTCGTGTAGACGGCCGGTGAACCCGATCCGTTCGATGTGTAGGAACCGCCGTCGACGACCATTGTTCCGCCGCCTCTGTCGGAGCGGATGGCCGCTGCGGAGCCGCCGTCTGTCTCTACGTTAAGATTCCAAGCGTAAAGCGTTCCGCCGCCCGCTACATGGATACCGCCTGATGTGCCCTGTGTTGTGCTGATGCTGGTGTCTTTAACGTAGGCTGTGCCGTCGCCGTATGCAAATACGCCTGCGCCGCCTGCCGCATCCGTCGTAATGGTGGAATTCGATACGGTCAGTGTGCCGTCCTTGGTCAGAAGGGCTGCACCGACTCCGTAAAAGCTGGAGTTATCTCCACCGGTGCTGTCGGAAGATTCTCTGGTTACGGTTGCGCCGTCGATGGTGACATTTGCGCCGTTTTCGACGAGAACAGCATTCTCGTCTGTTCCTGTGGAGCTGTAAGTTTCGCCGCTGGTTTCAGTATCTTCAGTGTAGGAAGTTACTGCTGTGTATTCTATGGAGGAAGCATCCTGTCCGCCGCCAGGACCGCCGTTGCCGCCGGGGCCCCCATGACCGCCCATGCCGCCGGGACCGCCCATTGACGGCTCAGCGACTTTTGTTACATTGCCGTCGGCATCCAGTGTGATTGAGAGGATTGTCCCTTCTTTGATGTCTTGAAGTGTGATGCCGTCCAACATGGACTCCTCGATTGTGTAGGTTGCTGTCTCCTCGGATGCTGTGAACATGGAAGAAAGGTCCATGTCACCCGGCATTCCGCCCATATCAGCCGGTGCCTCACCTGCGGGCATCTCGGGAGGAGTCTGGCCGTTTCCTGCAGCGGAAGCGTCGCCGCCCATATCAGCCGGTGCCTCACCTGCGGGTATCTCGGGAGGAGTCTGGCCGTTTCCGGCAGCGGAAGCGTCGCCGCCCATATCAGCCGGTGCCTCACCTTCCGGCATCTCCGGAGGAGTCTGTGTGCTGCCGTTCTGTGCTTCTGAACTTCCGGAGGTGTCTGAGCTTGAGCGGCCGGGGCCACCGTTGCCGCCGGGACCGCCCTTCATGCCTCCGGGGCCTGCCAGCTCGCCGAGCGTTACCTTGATCGTATTGCCGTCTACGCTGTCAACTCTTGCTGTGACGGTTGTCTCATTCTCTGCCTTCTTTTCTGCATCGGTAGATTCGACTGTCGATGAGTCTGCGGCTGCGGAAGTATCGGCAGCTGAGCTTTCTGTGGCCGCTGTGGTGGTTGTTGATGAAGAGCCGCATGCCGCAAGGCCGGCTGTCATACTTGCTGCGATGATAAGTGCGATGTATTTTCTGTTCTTCATAGTATTCACCTCGATGTTTTGTGCTGTGCGGCCGCTTGTGCGAGGCCGCCGGGTTTGCTGAACTTGAGGTTTATACTACGGGAATGATTTGTTTGAATTGTGTATTGAAAAAGGTTAATTTGTGAAGGGAAAATGGTTCAACTGTGAACGTATCCATTCTTCCAGCTCGTCCATACCTTCGCCCGTTTTCGCGGAGACCGGGAAAATTCTAAGGTTCGGGTTGAGTGCGAGGGCGCGGGCCTTGCATTTGTCTATGTCAAATGTAAAATACGGAAGAGCGTCCGTTTTCGTGATGACAAGAACATCGCTCGTTTCGAACATGAGCGGGTACTTGAGCGGCTTGTCATCGCCCTCCGGGACGGAGAGAATCATCATATTGATGTGCGCTCCGGTATCGAATTCCGCGGGGCAGATCAGATTTCCGACATTCTCGAGAAAGGCCAGGCGGATTCCGTCAAGATCCATACCGAACAGTCCGCGTCGGGTCATACCGGCGTCCATGTGACACATGCCGTCCGTGTGGACCTGCACGGCGACTGCGCCGAGCGCGTCGATCCGTTCCGCATCGACAGCCGAGTCGATGTCCGCCTCGCAGACGGCGATCGGGATCTCCCTGTTCATGTCCTGAATAAGACGGGAGAGGAGTGTTGTCTTTCCGGAACCGGGGGAGCTCATCAGGTTAATGAGACAGATACCTCTGTCTTTCAGTTCTGCGCGAAGATTATCGGCATCGTGGTCATTGGATTCGGTGACGCTTCTGTTAAGCTCTATTACTCTCATTTTTATGCCCTTTCTGCCTTTCTCCAGTTTTCGATGCGGTCGGTAAGCCAGTCGATCCATTTGTCAAATCCCTCGCCGGTGAGCGAGCTGACCGGGATGATATCACAGCCGGGATTTAACTTTGCGACCCGGCTTTTCAGCGCTTCCAGGTCAAAATCAAAGATGACTCTTGTATCGATTTTGTTGATCAGCAGGACATCGCTGATACTGAACATGAGTGGGTACTTGAGCGGCTTGTCATCCCCTTCTGGGACGCTCAGGATCATTGCGGAGCAGGAAGCCCCGACATCGAATTCTGCCGGACAGACCATGTTTCCGATATTTTCGAGAAAGATGACGTCGAGATCATCAAGCCCAAGGCCTTCCAGGCCCTGGATGGTCATGTCCGCATCCATGTGGCAGGAACCGCCGTTGTGCACCTGGATGACTCTGACGCCGGTCTTATGAATGGCTTCCGCATCGACCGTCGAGTCAACGTCCGCCTCAATTACGCCGATGCGGTAGCGGCTTTTAAGGGCTTCGATGGTGCGGAGGAGCGTGGTGGTTTTTCCCGCACCGGGAGAGGCCATGAGGTTCATGAAAAAGATGTTCTTGTCTTTCAGCCGGCTGCGGACATCGGCGGCGACGGCGTCGTTGTCGGCGATGACCCGGGTCTTGGTTTCCAGTATGTTGAAAGCTATATTATTCATAGGGAAAGTCTCCTTAAAAAGTCCTGTTTGTTTCATTATAAGACGGTTCGATATTTAATCCAAGTTGATAGTCCATATTTTCAGGCACAATGTACTTATTCCGGAGGAAAATATTTGCATCCCGTCTTAGGACCTGCATGCTGGTTCTAACGGTGCACAAAAAACCGAAGCAGGGAGATAATTTCCGCTGCTTCGGTCTATTTTCTGAGTAGTTAAAATGAATGGCCTGTTAAGACCTCGTTCCCGCCTTAGAAGAGACTTCCGATCGACATGAACAGCGGTGCAAATACAAGCGATACAACCGTCATAAGCTTGATCAGGATGTTGATGGACGGACCCGATGTATCCTTGAACGGATCGCCGACCGTATCGCCGACAACCGCCGCATGATGCGCTTCGGAGCCCTTTCCGCCGTAGTTGCCGCCTTCGATATATTTCTTGGCGTTGTCCCAGGCACCGCCGGAGTTGGACATGAAGATCGCCAGAAGAACACCTGTCACGAGCGCGCCCGCGAGCAGACCGCCGAGAGCCTCTGTTCCGAGAAGAAGTCCGATAATGATCGGAGCTGCTGCCGCGATAATACCGGGAATGATCATCTCGCGAAGTGCCGCGATGGTGGAGATACCGACGCAGGTCTTGTAGTCCGGACGGCTTGTTCCCTTCAGGATACCCGGATCCTCACGGAACTGACGGCGGACTTCCTCGATCATACTGTAGGCAGCCTTGGAGACGGATTCCATTGTGATCGCGGAGAAGAGGAAGGTAAGCATGCCGCCCATGAAGAGACCGACGATGACCTTCGGAGCCATGATATCAATGCTGTCGAGAGATACAGCCTGTGCGTAGGAGACGAAGAGAGCGAGAGCTGTCAGCGCCGCGGAACCGATCGCAAATCCCTTGCCGATGGCAGCGGTCGTATTTCCTACGGAGTCAAGCTTGTCTGTGATCTTTCTTACGCCTTCGTCGAGGCCGGACATCTCGGCGATGCCGCCTGCGTTATCCGCGATCGGGCCGTAGGCGTCGACCGCAATCGTGCTTCCTGTTGTGGCGAGCATGCCGACCGCTGCGAGAGCGATGCCGTAAAGACCGGCGATGAGATAAGCGCCCATGATGCCGATACAGATACATACGATCGGGATAACGGTGGATTTCATTCCTACCGCAAGACCGGAGATGATATTCGTTCCGGAACCTGTCTGGGACTGCTCGGCGATTTTCCTGACGGAGCCGTAACGATCGGAGGTGAACATTTCTGTTGCCTGACCGATGATGAATCCGACTGCGAGACCGAAGATTACGGCAAATGCCGGTTTCATGGAACCGAGCACCATGTTACTTGCGGCGACCGCCACGATGATTGTGATGATGTATGCAACATAGCTGCCGCGGTTGAGGGCGGCCTGCGGATTTCCGTTCTCATCGCCCTTGACGAAGAATGTTCCGATCATGGAAGCGATGATGCCGACGCCTGCAAGCAGAAGCGGGTAGATCGCTCCGGCTTTGTCATATGCGAGGATACCGAGCGTGATGGCGGATACGACCGCACCTACGTAGGACTCGAAAAGGTCAGCGCCCATACCGGCCACGTCACCTACGTTGTCGCCGACGTTGTCCGCGATAACAGCCGGGTTTCTGGGATCGTCCTCGGGAATATTATTTTCGACCTTACCTACAAGGTCAGCGCCGACGTCTGCGGCTTTCGTGTAGATACCGCCGCCGACACGGGCGAAGAGAGCTACGGAGGAAGCTCCGAGGCTGTATCCGAAGAGGACATCTGCGCTGCCGGTGATCAGGTAAATTACGCTGACACCCAGAAGGCCGAGACCGACAACTGAGAAGCCCATGACAGCGCCGCCGTGATAGGCGACAGTGAGGGCTTTGGACATGCCGGAATTACGGGCTGCGTTGGCTGTACGGACATTGGCGTCTGTCGCAATACGCATGCCGAAGAAGCCGGCAAGTGTTGAGAAGACGGCACCGACGAGGAAACAGACGGCTGTGATCCAGTTGCCGATTCCGACGCCGATGACGACGAACAATATTGCTGCAAAAATGACGAGTACCTTGTACTCAGAGAAGAGGAAGGCATTGGCACCTTCCCGAATCGCACCGGCGATTTCTTTCATACGGTCCGTTCCTTCGTCTTCTTTCTTGACGGAAGAGGCGAGGTAAACGGCAAATACGAGCGCACATACGGCGATTACCGGTATTACATATAGCATTAGTCATCCCTCCCTGCTATTTCGACAGAAAACAGAAAACAATTCAGACATTAGTGAAAAAGTATATTCTTCCTGTCTCAATTATAGTATGGAATTATTGTAAAATGAATTGCAGTAATATGCAATATCTACAAAAAAAATGGTGATAACGATATGCTATATATGAAATTTTCATATAAATAAAATGCTATTTAAATGCAAATAGTAATTATTGTTCCCGTATGTCGACAAGCTTTGTCTCGTCAATTGCCGTCTCTTTAAAGGTCGCCATACCGTCCGCCATGGCCATGGCAGCATCGACCAGGTGGAAAGCCAGCGGACATCCGCTCCCTTCTCCGAGCCGCATATCCATGAGCAGCATGGCCTCCTTTCCGAGTTCTTCCATGGCGGAGGCAAACCCCGGTTCTGCCGAGCAGTGGGAGGGGATCATGAAATCCGCCGCATTCGGGCAGAGCCTTTTTGCGGCGAGAGCGGCGACAGCGGAGATGAAGCCGTCGATCACGACCGGAACTCTGCAGTGGGCGGCTCCGAGATAGACGCCGACCAGCCCTGCGATATCGAACCCTCCGACTTTGGTCAGAACATCGACCGGATCCTGCGGGTTTGGCCTGTTGACGGAGAGCGCCCTCGCGGCTACGGCCTTTTTGTTCTCGTAGGCTTCCTTCGTGAGGCCTGCTCCTTTTCCGACGGCCCTGTCGGCCCCGATTCCTGTCAGTCCCATCAGGACGCAGGCACTTGAGGTGGTGTTTCCCATGCCGAGTTCCCCGGTTCCGAAGAGGCGGTATCCTTCGCCATACAGCTCCTCTATTGTGGCGATCCCTGTTTCTATGGCCTTTATGCACATTTCCCGGGTCATGGCCGGACCTTTGGTGAAGTTGGCGGTTCCGTAAGCTATCTTCCTGTCGATGACACCGGGGATTTTTTCATCTGAATGAATGCCGATATCCACAAGGCAGTAGTCCGAACCGGCTTCCTTTGCCAGCACGGTCATACCGCTCCTGCCTTCCGCCATCGCGCGTGCCATCAGGACGGTGACTTCCTGCGGGGCGGAGGCGACGTGCTCTTCGTACACGCCGTTGTCGGCACACATGGCGATGATGGTGCGCTTCTTCAGTCTGTTGCCTTGAACTTTTCCGGTGATGCCGGCTATGTCGACGGCCAGTGTCTCGAGTTTTCCGAGGCTGCCGATCGGCTTGATGAGTCCGTCTATATAAGTCCTGGCCGCCTGCCTGACCGATTTGTCGGCGGGGCGGATTTCCAAAATGATCTGCTCGTATTTGTACATATGAAGTCCTTTCAAAGTGATGTTTTAACGGAAAATATTATAGCATAATTAGTCATGACAGTTACAGTTCACAGGTATACCGGGTGCCGTCAAAATAGGTATCCGGCATGCCTGTGCCCTTGAAACCTTGTCCCCCATGCGGAAAAGTCGATGGTATATCAGGAGAAAAAATGGTGTATACTTAGAAGAACTATAACAGAAAGCGTAAGGAGCAGATATGTACAGATTACTTGGACTTGATATGGACGGAACCCTCCTGGACAGCCGCAAAAAAATTCCCTCGACTGCGATGGAAGCCATAAACCGGCTGGTGAAGAGAGGCACCGTGGTATCGCTGTGTACGGGCCGCGGCGTTGCGGAACTGAAAGATTATGAAGAAGAACTTGCCTGCATTCCGTACGGAATCCTGAACAGCGGCGGCTGCGTGTATGATTTCAGAGAGCGAAGACCCATCTTCAGCCAGCTGATCGAGGATGACGTGATTCTGGAGTGCCTCCGCGCCGCGAAGGAAGTGCGGGCGATGCCGTACCTGCTCACTACGGACGCGTCGGTTGCTCAGAACGAGGACATGGAGGACGTATCCGAATTTCATATGGGCATCTACCAGCCGATGTTCGACAGGGTAGCCACGGTGGTTCCCGACATGGAAGAATACGTCAGGACACATCCGGGGAAGAGCCTTAAGCTCTGTATCTACCATCGTGATACGGCGACGCGTGAAAAGACTCGCGCGGCCATCACATACCTGGGAATGCAGCTCGCGGATGCCGAGACCACTTCTCTGGAGGTCTCGCCGCCCGGAATCACGAAGGCGAAGGGGCTTCAGATCTTATGCAAATATCTGAACATTCCGGTCGAAGAATCCGTTGCGGTCGGGGATGCGGACAATGATCTCGATGTGCTGAAGGCGGCGGGACTGGCTGTCGCGATGGGTAATGCAAATGAAAATGTAAAGAGGGTATGCGATGTCGTCGTTGCGGATAATGACCATGACGGGATCGCAGAGGTAATTGACAGGTTCTTCGTGTGAGAACCTGTTCTTTGTTTCTATAATAAGTGGTATAATAAATTTTATCGGAAGCAGCGAAGCTGCTGCCGATAAATAGGCGCATTTATGCGCCGAATTATGATTATCGGGTTCGCGGAACGAAGTGAAGCGGTTCCGATAATAGCGTATATGCAGGCATAAAAGGACAGTCTCGCTAAATTTTCAGAATGCAAAATGTATCCGGAGGACGAAATAATGGCTAAATATATCATGGCACTCGATTCAGGTACCACAAGCAACCGCTGCATCCTGTTCAACGAGAAGGGAGAAATGTGCAGTGTATCTCAGAAGGAATTCACGCAGATCTTTCCGAAACCGGGCTGGGTTGAGCATGACGCCAACGAAATCTGGTCGACACAGTATCTGGTAGCTCAGGATGCCATGCAGAAAGTCGGGGCAGACGCGGAAGATATCGCCGCGATCGGTATTACGAACCAGCGTGAGACCACGATCGTCTGGGACAGGGTGACGGGAGAACCCATCTGCAACGCCATCGTATGGCAGTGCCGCAGGACCGCGGATTATGCGGAATCCCTGAAGGCCAAAGGTCTGACGGACAAGTTCCGTGAGAAGACGGGCCTCATCATCGATCCGTATTTTTCCGGAACAAAGCTTCGCTGGATCCTCGAGAATGTAGAAGGCGCGAGGGAGAGGGCTGAAGCGGGCGATCTTTTATTCGGAACAGTGGACACGTGGCTGATGTGGAAGCTTTCCTACGGCAAGATCCACAAGACGGATTATTCGAACGCATCCAGAACCATGCTTTTCAATATCAATACGCTGGACTGGGATGACGAGATTCTTGAGGAACTGAACATTCCGCGCTGTATGCTTCCGGAAGCGGTTCCGTCGTCGGGCATTTTCGGCAATACGGATGAGATTCTTTTCGGCGACGCCATCCCGATTGCGGGCGTGGCGGGAGACCAGCAGGCCGCACTGTTCGGCCAGACCTGCTTCACGGCCGGTGAGGCCAAGAACACATACGGCACCGGCTGCTTCATGCTGATGAATACCGGTGAGAAACCGATCTTTTCTGAAAACGGTCTTCTGACGACGATCGCATGGGGAATTGACGGCAAGGTCAACTATGCACTGGAGGGTTCGGTTTATGTCGCGGGCGCTGCGATTCAGTGGCTTCGCGATGAACTGAAGGTCATTGAGGATGCCCGGGATTCCGAGTATTTTGCGATGAAAGTAAAGGATACAAATGGCTGCTATGTCGTTCCCGCATTCACAGGACTCGGTGCTCCGCACTGGGATCCGTATGCACGCGGCGTGATAACAGGTCTGACGCGCGGCGTCAACAAGAACCATATCATCCGTGCGACGCTTGAGTCTCTTGCATTCCAGGTCAACGATGTTCTGAAAGTGATGGAGAAGGATTCCGGAATTCATCTTTCCGCGCTGAAGGTGGACGGCGGTGCCTGCAAGAATGAGTTTCTGATGCAGTTCCAGTCGGATTTGATCAATGCTCCGGTGAGACGTCCGCAGTGTGTTGAGACGACGGCTATGGGTGCGGCTTATCTTGCCGGACTGGCTGTGGGCTACTGGAAGAGCAAGGAGGAGGTCATTTCAAACTGGGCGGTAGACAGAGAATTTACCCCGGAGATGACGGAAGAGGAGAGAGCTGCTCAGGTAAAAGGATGGGATCAGGCAGTTCGCGCGACTTTCGGCTGGGCAAGGCAGGAGTGATCGAAGAAGCTGCATTTGCATAAACAGATAAACCGTACTGGTGCGCAATTGAGGATGCAAGCTGACGCTTGCGCGCACCAGTACGCAAAGAGTCGCTTTGCGACTCTTTATTATTCGCGGTTCTTCAGCACCTCCTGTATACTCACCGCATCGATCTTCCGGTTCAGGAAGAATGTCACGACCAGATAAATGATCAAAATCAGGCAATAGATCATGACGTAGACGAGCGGGGACATGGACAGATCCATGGCACAGGTGACATTGGAAATGAAATACGGATACAGTGTGTCTATGATGAGCTTGGACAGCGGCAGAATGATCAGTGTACCGAGCGCCACGATGTAGAAGTTCCCGTTCAGGTAGAGCTTCCGTATTTCTGACCGCCTGTATCCGAAAATCTTCATGAGCGAGATATCATAGGAGGAATTGTCGATCATTACGCCGAGCATCAGATACATGACAATGATGAATATCACGGTTGAGAGCCCGCACATGATATAGATCATGGAGAACATGAGGGAGACAAATACCCCTGCGGATGCAATTACCTTCTGTTTTTCCAGGGTCGTATACAGTCTGCCGGACGGTATGTTTAAGGCCTCGTCCGCAAATACAACATTGTAGTAGTCGTCCTCGAAACCGAACATTTCCCGCATGGTCTCAAGGTCCATGAAGACGAAGAAGCCCGGCGAGTACTGCGTGATGCCGCTGACCCGGAATGCATAAAGCTGGTCATTTTCCCGGTCCTCCAGAACGATTTCATCTCCGACGGAGTAACCGAATTTCTGAGCCATGGCTGAGCTGATCATGACATTTTCCCGGCTCTTTTCAAGGGAGAGGTCGAAATAGGGGGTATCCTCCTCGATGCCGAGCAGAGTCACGTCGAACTGGTAGCCGAAGGATTCGCGGGTGAGCGTCATGGCGCAGGCTTCCTCGCCGCCCTGCGGAACCCTTTCTTCCGGATATTTATAGGTATACATGTATTCGAAGCGGGTATCTGTGACATTGTCCTTCATGATGTGTGTACACATGACCCAGCAGTCGACGCCTATGAACACAAGCAGAAGGGAGACCATGAGACCTGCCAGCACAGTAACCGCGCTCCTTGACTCGCGGAGTATCTGGCGAATACGGAACCGCGTGATGAATCCGAATCGGTCCAGTTTTACGGCGTGGCCTGTGCCGCGCTTTTTCTCATGGCGCAGAAGGGAAAGTACCGGCCTGGACAGACTTTTTCGAATGACTATGGTATTGACGAGGAAGGACATGACAGGGGGGACTATGACTCCGTACACAACGATGTAGGGGTAAATTCGGACGCTCAATTTCGGAACGGAAAAATAGTTATACGAATCAAGCATCTGGAAATTACATCCGACCGGGCTGTATCCGACAACTGTTCCGAAAATTCCGCCGATGAATGTAACGACCATCGGCATGATCGCATAGTGCCTTATCAGCTCTTTCTTCTTTACTCCCAGTGCGTAAAGTGCGCCGATGACCTCATTTTCGTCATCGATTTCATGAATGACAAAAACCGCAATACAGTAGGAGAACAGGCCGAATACAATTATGCCGGCAAAGAAACAGGCGCTTTTGTTGATCTGCATGTCATCCGAGGCGGTTCCCATTCTCATGTTGTCCTCCGCGGAGACCAGCTGCTGCAGATTGTGTATATTCGGATCCAGCATATCCCGCAGCTTCTGCGCGTCGCCGTCGCCTTCGAAGAGCGGTGAGGAGAGCAGGTCCTGAATGAATTCTCCGGCTCCAAGCTGTTCGCTGATATAATCTTTGAACCAGGGATCCCGGACGTCTTTGTAATCAAAATCAAACCCTTCTATAAGCGCTTTCAACTCGTCATGTGTGAGTGCGCCGTTCAGTCTGTAGGCGTATACAAAATTTTCGGATTCAAGGGTATTGCCATCCGAGAGCATCCGGTCATATTGTTCCGGAATGACAAATGCCAGGCCGAATGTCGCGGAATCAATGATACTGTCGCTCATCTTTGCGATCGGAGATTCGTAATCCGGGACTGTGCCGATTCCGGTGATCACAAATGCACTGTCCCCGAGCTTAATTGTATCGCCTGTCTTCAGCCCATTTACTTCACAGTAACGTTTCTCAAGGAGCGCCTCGCCGGGTGCTTCCGCCGGCCTTCCTTCGTCACACTCGATAAGGTCGATCGATGTGCGATTTCTGAATATGCGGACAGTATGGTCATCTTCCGACTTCACATCGTAGTAGAAGGCTCTTTCCAGCGTGACGCCTTTATCCCGTATTTCCTGTTCTTCCCGATCATTCAGAGCTATAAATGTCGTGAACTGGCCGTCTTCGGCCTGATTCATCGTCCGGTGAGCTTCTGTCCCCCGAATGATATTTTCCGATGCGGCCAGAAGACTTACGAGCATATAGGTTCCCAGAAAAATCAGGAGGCACAGGGCGGCGTATCTCAGGAAGTGTGATCTGAGGTCGCGAAAGATTCGTTTGCGTAATACTTTTTCCATGTGAGGTCCCTCTCGGATGTCATTTGCCTAAGCTGCATGTACTCAGATGTCTTCGAGCTCGGCGGCGGGTATGAGTACTTCATTGTTGTATTCCTTTGAAATGAGTCCGTCGCGTATCTCGATCACCTGATGCACCATTTTTCGAATCGCATTATTGTGGGTGACAATCAGCATGGTGGTGCCGTATGTGCGGTTCACTTCCTCAAGAAGCATGAGTATGCTTCGGGAGGTCGTTGAATCAAGGGCGCCGGTCGGCTCGTCGCACAGAAGCAGTTTCGGATTCTTGATGAGAGCGCGGGCGATGGCGCAGCGCTGCTGCTGGCCGCCTGACAGCTGAGACGGGAATTTGTTTTGATAGTCGGTCATGCCGAGTACATCAAGCAGCTCATCGAGGTTCATCGGGTGGTCTGTCAGATACCGGCAGACTTCTATATTTTCCTTTACCGTGAGATTTGGGACAAGGTTATAGAACTGAAAAATGAAACCGAGCTTGTCCCGCCGGTAATCGGAGAGTCTGTCCGGGGAGAGACCGACGATTTCGTCCCCGTCGATAGAGATGGAACCGGAATCCGGGAGATCCAGACCGCCGATGCAGTTGAGAAAGGTGGATTTGCCGGAGCCGCTCGGGCCTTGGATGACGCACATGTTCCCCTGATCTACATGGGTAGAGATGCCTTTCAGTATCATGACGCGGCTCTCGCCGCTCGCATAACTTTTCTTCAGGTCCTTTATTTCGAGATACATGAAAACTCCTTTTTAGTCTTGAGATTAGTTAATTCTAACCAAGATTATAAGCCGCTAACGCCTAAAAGACAAGGATAATGAGAAATTACTCAGAGAATAGCAAAATGTATAATTTGTAACAAAAATAATAAAAATGTCCATTTTTTCGTCCCCGTTCATTGAGGTAAACAGGCATAAGTGATATAGTACGGAATAGAGTGATAATTTATGAAAGTAAACAGGGGTGACTGTCTGTATGTTTGAGATTTTTGTTGATTCCGGTGCAAATATTCCTGCGGCTCATGTGGCCAGATACGGGATACATGTGATCTGCTTCATGAATGATGTGGAAGGAAAGATAATTCCCGGATTTGAACCCGGCCTCACGCCCGCGGAGGAGCGTGCCAAAGGAAGGGACTACTATGATGCGATGCGTGCCGGAGCGATCGTAAAGACTTCTCTGGTTAATTCCGAGGAGTTTCGCGAGCATTTCGAGCCGGTCCTGAGAGAGGGGAAGGACCTGATTTACTTCTGCCTCAGCAGCAATATCAGCGGGACCTGCAATGCGGCTCGAATCGCGATGGAAGAGCTGCGGGAGGAGTATCCCGATCGGGAGATGGAGCTGGTCGACTCGCTGAACGCGTCGCTGGCGCAGGGCATTCTTGCCATTTACGCCTATGAGCTCAGGGAGAGGGGCTATTCCCTGGCGGAAATTGCCGATGTTCTTCGCGAGACTGCTCACAGCATGAACGGTACGTTTACGGTCGATGATCTGAAGTATCTCGCCCGTACCGGACGGCTTCACAATGCAACGGCTACGGTCGGCAACCTGCTGAAGATCAAGCCGATCCTTCGGGGGAACCGCGACGGATATATTGTCCAGCACTGTCTGACAAGGGGACGCAAAAAATCTCTGAATACGCTTATCGACATGGTCTGTGAAAATATCGTGGAACCTGAGAAGCAGATTATCGGGATTGCGCATGCGGATGCCTATACGGATTCGCTTTACATTATGGAGAGGATTCAGGAGCGTGTGAAGGTCAGGGAATTCATAAATACATCATATGATTTCTGTACGGGATCTCATGTGGGACCGGATACGATCGCTCTGTTCTTTATCGGGTATGACAGGGAGCTTCAGGGGAAGATAGTGGACAGGGAATGGGAGCGCAAGAGGATATTTGAGATGCTTTGAGAGGACCGGGCGGGGTCTGACCCCGGCCGGGGTCAGACCCCGCCCGAGGTCGTGCCCCTTATTCACGCCGCCGGCCGCACCACAATAAAAGACCGCCGCACTTTATTGTGCGGCGGCCTCATTTTTTTACTGATATTCGGCTACAGAAATCCACTTCTCGAGCAGGGCCTTCTCCTCCTCGGATTTAGCCTTGTTAAGCTGGCCAGCAGCGACGATCGGCATCCACTTCTGTACATACTGGATCGCCGTGTTGGATTTACGGCTGTAGATCCTCAGATATTTCTCCGCCAGTGCGGTATCCTCCATTGTGAACTGGAGATATGTGAGCGCTGCGTCCGCACCCGCGTTGCCCTGCGTCGCATGAGCCCAGTCGATTACCTTGTATCCGCCGTCCGCAGTCAGGATGATGTTGGACGGATTGAAGTCGCCGTGGCAGAGCTTGGTGTGGCGCTTCATGCCCGCAAGCCTCTGAAGGAGCTCATACTTTGTGCTCGGATCGATATTCTCAAGCGCATTGATCTCCTCAGTACGCTTTGTGATCGTGTTGCGAAGGCCGACAGCCTTGAAGCTGTTGACTTCGAGCTGGATGTCTACGAATCTCTCGAGGTTGGCATCGAGGTTCTCCGGCTCAGCCTTGATCTTGTCTGCCAGCGTCTGGCCTTCCACATACTCAACAGCCAGTCCCCACTTGCCGTCGAACTCTTTTACATAGAGTACCTTGGAAGCCGGTACGCCGTAGGACTCGACGTATGCTGTGATCAGGGCTTCGTTGAAGATACCTGCCTTCGGATGGGTCGGCTCAAAAACCTTGATGACTTCGTTGCCCACTTTATATACTGTTTTATAGGAACGTTTTACCAGAATATCTTTTTCGTTAAATTCCATATCGGACCTCCTTATATGGTTTCATGGATCTGCCTGAGGCGCGGCTTATTCCGCGCCGTTTTTCAGGCAGCTGTGCTTTCGTATCGTGTGAGATCAGAAATCGACCTTTCTGTCGTCCTCGCCGTAGTAAGCCAGTGTGTAGATCTTCTTGATCTCCTCGATGAGCGGATATCTCGGATTAGCGCCCGTGCACTGATCGTTGAAGGCCTGCTCGGACATCTCATCCAGAGTATCGAAGAAGTACTTCTCGTCTACGCCGTACTCACGGATGGAATCCTTGATGCCGATCGCATGCTTGAGGTCGCGGAGCTTCTCGATGAAGAGGTCCAGAGTCTCGTTGTCATCCTTGCCCTTGATGCCGTTGTACTCCGCGATCTCGCAGTAGCGGCGGAGAGCCTTCGGATACTGGTACTGCGGGAATGTACCCATCTTGGTCGGGACTTCCTTTGCGTTGTAGCGGATGACATAGAGCAGTACGAGCGCGTTTGCGACGCCGTGTGCGATATGGTGGAACGCGCCGAGCTTGTGAGCCAGGGAGTGGTTGATTCCCAGGAAAGCATTTGCAAATGCCATGCCGGCCAGGCAGGACGCATTGGCCATATGGTCGCGCGCCGTGACGTTCGTGCCGTCCGCGTAAGCTGTCGGCAAATTGTCAAATACGAGCTTTGTAGCCTTGAGGGCCGTGCCGTCCGTGAAGTCGGAAGCCATGATGGATACATAAGACTCAATGGCGTGCGTCATGACGTCGATGCCGGAAGCGGATGTAAGACCCTTCGGCTGTGTCATCATGTTGTCGGTGTCGACGATCGCCATATCCGGAAGGAGCTCATAGTCTGCCAGCGGATACTTGATGCCCGCGTCGGAGTCCGTGATGATCGCGAACGGCGTGACCTCGGAGCCCGTGCCGGAGGAGGTCGGGATCGCTACGAAGTAGGCCTTCTTTCCCATCTCCGGGTACATGTAAATACGCTTCCTTATGTCCATGAAGTCCATGGCCATGTCGGAGAGGCCAGCGTCCGGGTACGCAAACAGCGCCCACATGATCTTGGCCGCGTCCATGGCGAAGCCGCCGCCGAGCGCGATGATGACGTCCGGCTCGAAGGCGCGCATCTGCG
>ODAI010969130.1_pt1 | contig 18833 bp, 15 predicted proteins | sample 1539321 | NCBI WGS metagenome assembly ODAI01 (sample SAMN02144231, study PRJEB22623) | gut metagenome | biome: sheep rumen | host: Ovis aries | place: New Zealand
CCGCTGGGGCGGACTGGTTTCTCAGGGAATCGGTACCTCCATGCTCCAGATGGGCAATATCGTGAGAAATCCCCGGATCTGGATCCCGCCGACCATTGCGGCTGCGATCACGGGACCCATTGCGACTTGTATCTTTAAACTGAAGATGAACGGCCCGGCGATTTCCTCCGGTATGGGTACCTGCGGTCTGGTGGGACAGATCGGCGTGTACACCGGATGGGTCAACGATGTGGCAGAAGGAACCAAAGCGGCCATCACCGCTATGGACTGGATCGGATTAGTCCTGATCTGCTTTATCCTGCCGGCGGTATTGAGCTGGATCATTGGACAGTTCTTCCGGAAGAAGGGCTGGATCAAGGAAGGCGACCTGACTTTAGATTGAGCTGGAAGCTATAAGCTATGAGCATTTTGATCCCTTTCATGAATTTCTGATTGACAAACCCTTGCCTCTAGGCTAAAATAGCTCTGGTAGCAAGAGAAAAGAAGACATTGGAAGACAATGCTTCTTATTATACCCTGAACTATATGGTTACTGTGTATCTGCGATAACTGGCTGCAGAGCACGAAGGCCGGGACGTTAAGGAGAATCGAGAACTCGTTTAAAGACGGGGAGTTTTCCTTACCCTCGTACCAGTCGTGCTTGCAGAAGGTCACAGTAACGAAGTTTTCGTATACTCGGACCGGATGCGGCATGCATCCGGTTTTTTTATTTGGTTATTAAGGAGGAATGAAAAAGAATGACTAGAAAAGAAAAAGAAAGCCAGATCCGGCGGGAGGCAAAGGCGACATTGATCCTCTTTGTGATCTGCTTCCTCTGGCATGTGGGATTCGGTTATGGACTTTCCGGAACAGTGACGGCGACGATCGCCGGGATCCCTCTCTGGTGGTGGCTCAGCACACCGGGAGTCTTTGTTGTGGCGGTGGTCGGTGTAGTGATCCTGCTCAAAAAAGTATTCGTAAACTTCAGCCTGGACGATGAGGAAGGAGGCGAAGCAAATGACTAAAGGAACCGGTATCCTGATCATTTTGATCGCTTATATGCTCTTCAATATGGTAGTAGGCATTTGGATGAGTAAAAAATCCGCGCAGCAGCACGCTGAGGGCGGATTCCTTCAGAATTATTTCATGGGCGGCCGTGCCATGGGCGGTGTCGTACTGGCCATGACTCTGGTAGCCACTTATACCAGCGCCAGCTCCTTCCTGGGAGGCCCCGGCTTATCTTCATCCTGGGGTTTGACCCAGTCCTGGGTGGCGGCGATCCAGATCGGCACAGCGTTTTTGACGCTGGGTGTGATCGGCAAAAAACTGGGGATGGTTTCCCGTCGTATCAAAGCGGTCACCATTTCCGACTATCTTCGGGCCAGATATAAATCCCCTGTAGTGGTGATCATGTGCAGTGTGGCACTGGTTATTTTCTTCATCACTCAGATGGTGGCGCAGTTCATCGGCGGCGCAACGCTGATCCAGACTGTGACCGGTCTGCCTTACGTAACAGGTCTTCTGATCTTTGCGGCTGTCGTTATTATCTACACCGCTGTGGGTGGTTTCAGAGCGGTCGTTATTACCGATACGATCCAGGGCTTCATCATGGCGCTGGGGACATTCCTGCTGATCTTCTTCATCGCGAAGGCCGGCGGCGGGATGGACAATCTGATTTCCCAGACCGCGCAGATGAACCCCGGCTGGGATCTGCTGGGGAAGGGTGAATTTGGCGCAGACATCGCAGCTCTTCGCCCGGGATATCTGATTTCCTTCTGGGTACTGGTAGGTATCGCTGTCCTGGGATTGCCTCAGACGGCGGTCCGGAGTATGGGATTCAAGGACACTCAGTCCCTGCACAAAGCAATGATCTACGGCACCGTTGTGGTAGGTATCCTGATGATCGGCATGCACTTTGCCGGTGCGCTGACCCTGCCGTTGCTGCCGGACGGAGGACTGGATTCCACCGACAAGGTCATCCCTTACGTAGTGCTTCATTATATGCCGACCTGGGCGGCCGGTTTATTCCTGGCGGCTCCGCTGGCAGCGGTCATGTCCACGGTAGACTCCCTGTTGATCCTGGCATCCGCCACACTGATCAAGGATGTTTATGTGAACTATATCCGCAAGGATAAGAGAGATACAGCGAAGGAAAACGAAATGGGGAAGAAAGCTTCCTCCAGAGTTTCTGCTTTCAGCATGGGGATCACTGTGATCCTTGGACTGATCGTCTTCCTGCTGGCCATGAATCCGCCAGACATCATCGTCTGGATCAACCTCTTCGCTATGGGCGGACTGGAAGCCACGTTCTTCTGGCCGTTGATCGGAGGGCTGTATTGGAAGAAGGCTCACAGCGGATGCTGTATCGCTTCGATCATCGTTGGCCTGGCGGTATTCATCTTCTTCAACCAGGTGAAGATCGCACCTTTCGGTATCCACGAGATCGTACTGGGACTGATCGCCGGAGGTATCGCTTACTTCCTGGCGGGTATCCTGATCAAGCGGGAACCGGACCAGGATATATTGGAAAAATGTTTCTAGGAGAATGATCATGCAGTTAGATCCACAGGTCTATGCATTTTACGAAAAGAATATCAAGAGCCGGGGCTTCGTGCCGCCGGCTCTTGATGTCCGTGAGATGCGCAAAGCGGCGGATGCCGCATTCAATGATAAAACACAGATCCTTCCGATCTATAAATGGGAGGAGGTCCGGGCAGAAAACCTCAGGATGAGGATCTATACTCCTCACCGCGGACTGGACCCGGAGAAGGGCAGGAAGCTTCCCGATCCCGGGGCTCCGGTTCTGATCTATTTTCACGGCGGGGGATTCATCATGCATAACGTGGAGAGCCATGATGCTCTTTGCCGGAAGCTGGCGGTGACCCTGGGGTGGTACGTGGTGTCGGTGGATTACAGGCTGGCACCGGAATACCCATACCCCGCGGCAGTGGAAGATGCGGAAAAAGCCTGGAGATGGGCCCGGGAAAATGCTGCAGAACGGGGATGGGATCCGGATCGGATCTACGCCGGCGGCGACAGTGCCGGCGCTACCATCAGCTCTGCTTTGGCATTGAAACTCCGGGACAGGGGGGAAGAGAACCTGAAGGGGCTCCTCCTTCTCTATGGTTCCTACCATGCGGAGGAAGTCATGGAGACGGACTCCGGCAGGGAGTTCTCAGGAGGAGATTATGTGCTTCCCAGGGAAATGCTGGAATACTGTGAAAGCCTGTATGCGGGAGAACATGCTGATCCGGCGGATCCTTATTACTGTCCCGGCCGGGAGACTGATCTGGAAAACTTTCCGCCATGCGTGATCGTCCATGGGGGATGCGATCCGCTTCGGGACGACGGGATTTCGTTCGCAAAAAAACTAAAAAAATGCAAAAATGATGTCCATGAGATCCTTGCGGAGGGGATGATGCACGGATTTGCCCTGTACTGGTGGCGATTCCGCCGGGGGGAAGAGATCCTGCTGGAGGCGTGCAGAGAACTGAATAAACGTTGAAATTTCAACGATTTTCCGAAACTTTAAACACGGATTCAACCTTGTAGATCAAGAGAACAGGGAAACATTTAATATTATTGTATAATGTTTTTGAAAGGCAAGAGCTTTCACCGGGTTTTCGAATCCGATGGATCTTGGATTTAAAGGCTTGAATGAAAGAAGTGAAGGGTTTTGGTCCCCAAAATATTGTGAAATATTTCTTGAACCTCACAAAAAATTTTGATATAATAGTGTTGACATTGAAGTATAAGGTTGAGAGTTTATAATTAAATCAATGAAAAACTCTAAACATTGGAAGAGGCTGAACGCAAAGCGTGGCAAAGGCTTTTGATGTTTAGCCAAATCTGAAAATTCTTTAGGAGGTTATTCAAAATGAAATCTTATGATGTAATTGTTGTCGGCGGCGGTATGATGGGTACAGCTTGTGCTTACTACCTCACACAGGAAGGCTTAAAAGTAGCCATCGTTGAAAGAGGCGATATCGCTGGCGGTACAGTATCCCACACAGACGGATACATCGGCGCTTCCGAAAAGGAACCGGGCGTTGACTCCATGCAGGGTGCAGAATCCATGAAGTTATACGAAGAAATGAGAAAGACATTCGACTATGACTTCGAATATTCCACCAGACTGGACGGCTCCGGCGATCCTTGCGGTTTCGTTTATTTCTGCGAATCCGAATTCGAAATGGAAATGGCTGCAAAGCAGGTTGAAACCAACCAGTCCATCGGTATCGAACAGTACATGGTTTCCAAAGAAGAAATCCATGAATTAGAACCAAACGCCGCTACAGACATCCTGGGCGGCATGTGGGTACCGAAAGATGCTGCTGTATGTCCGTACAGAGTAGCATTCGGCTTTGTTGAAGAAGCTAAGAAGACCGGTTTACTGGATGTTTACACCAGAACAGAAGTAACCGACATCAAACAGGATCCGAATACAAAGGCTGTTTTAGGCGTTGTTACAACAAAGGGCGAATTTGATTCCCCGAGAGTAGTTAACGCTGCAGGCGTTTGGGGTCCGTTCATCGGCGCTATGGTTGGCCTCGAAGTTCCAATCGAACCGAGATTTGGTCAGCTGCTCGTAACAGAAAAGACTGGCCCGATTTCCCAGTACAGACTGTGCATGGAATATGGCTACTTCCTGACGAAGTTCTTCCTGGATGGCGGCGGCGAAAGACCGATCAGCCCGCTGGTTAAGGCTTACAACGTATGTCTGAACTTCACATCCGACCTGACCGGTAACACAGTAACTGGCGGCTGCCGTCTGTTCAGAGGTTACTCCATCAAGTCCGAATACAGAATCATGCAGGCTTGCGCACAGAGAGCAGTTCGTTTCTTCCCGGTAGTCAAGAACTACAACTGTATCAGATCCTTCGCTGGTGTTCGTCCGTTCTGCTTAGACCAGCTGCCGATCGTATCCGACGTTCCGGAAGTTCCCGGATTCTACATGGCTTGCGGTCACGAAGGTGACGGTATCACATTAGGGCCGATCACAGGTAAGCTGATTTCCCAGTATGTAACCCGCAAACCGTTACAGTTCGAACTGGCTCCGGAACTGGCTTGGTCCAGATTCCACGGTGTTGACATCGCTGCTCTGAAAGCGAAAGAACACGAAAATACATTAGCTCTGCAGGCAATCGAAAAAGAAGTTATCGCTAGCCTGGGCAAGAACTAATCTGCTGATATCAGTAGAACCTGAAAATATCAATCATTGATTTTTCGCCGGAGATGCCTCAAAGGCATCTTCGGTTTTTTAACGGAAGGGAAAGGAGGGGATCCTTCGTGTATAATATCGGTGAATTTGCAAAAATGTGCGGGGTGGCGACATCGACGCTTCGTTTTTGGGAGAAGGAGGGGCTTATTGCTCCGGACAGTATCAACGAGTCCAACGGCTACCGTCAATACAGTGCAAAACAGGTGGACACGGTCTATACCCTCAAGGCCTTCCGGGATATGGGTTTCGCGATCTATGACATCAAAGATCTGGTGGACAACGGGATCAAACGGGAACGCTTCGTCCGGAAAAAATCCAAGTATGAGCGGGATTTGGTCCAGGCCCAGGCCCACCTGAACAACCTTCAGTATATGCTGGATGACTTTGACCGGAAGGTCATCGTGGACAAGGAAATATCCGAGGACTATTTCTATACCCGTACTTATTCGATCAGTAGTTATGAAGACATCCTCCGGACGCTTCATATGATCGCCAATGAAGCGGAGGAACGGGGGATCGAATACGATAAGGATTACGGGTTCCGGATCCTGACGGATACCCGGTATTTTTCCAACAAGAAATTCGACGTTCGTGTCTGCCTTCGGGTACCAAAAAGAAAGAACGCCGGACAGAATTTTATGCTCCTGCCGTCTCGTAAAGTAATGGCAACGTTGTGCAAAGATGATCCGGAATACATTTTTTACGCATACCGGAATGCCATGGTGTGGTTTTCCATGAACGGGATCCGGGTGCCGGGGAATGGATTTGAACTCTATTTCTTCTCGGTGGACATGGAGAAGATGCAAGTGGATAACACGATCGAGTTTCCCATGGAAATCTGTTTCCGTATCTGACATTCTATATGTAGAAATCAGACAGCTTCGGCTGTCTTTTTTTGTCCAAAAATTATGAAAAAAATACTTGATTTCATTGAAAAAAGGTGTAGAATATAATCAAAGGTCAAAGAAAGTCAAATTGTTGTTGGATAATTTAAGAGAGGAAGAAGAGGGTGATTGGATAATGGAATATAAGGACTATTATAAGATCCTGGGGGTGGAGAAAACTGCCACGCAGGATGAGATCAAAAAAGCCTATCGGAAGATGGCAAAGCAGTATCACCCGGATAAAACAAAGGGGGATAAAGCTGCAGAGGAAAAATTCAAGGAAGCCAATGAGGCTTTTGAAGTGTTGGGAGATGAAGAGAAGAGAAAGAAATATGATCAATTTGGACAGTACGGCAATTTCCAGGGTGGAATGAATTTCGACCCGAATGATTTTGCGGATATGTTCGGCGGATTCTCAGGCTTTTCCGGTGGAGGAGGAGTCGGTGGGTTCTCCGATTTTTTCAGCGCCATGTTCGGTGGTATGGGCGGTTCCGCCGGAGGGAATGGGAATGTCCATTACCAGACCTACAGCTATGGTGACCCCTACAGTGGTTTTTCCGGCATGAATGGAGGCGCGGGGATGCACTCTCACGCCCACGGTCACCATCAGAGCGGTGGTCATTGCGGAGGCTGCGCTGATCAGCCCAATTATGATCTGGAAACCAAAATGAAAATCAGGTTGAAAGACGCCTTTGAAGGCAAGACTACGAAGGTTTCTTTCAATGCCGGTGAAGGACGTAAGACCATCAGCGTCAAGATCCCGGCCGGGATCGAGTCCGGAAAGAAGATCAAATTGAAAGATCAGGGAAGAAGAGCGCCGGATGGTTCTCACGGAAACCTTATGATCGAGATCGATATCCAACCGGAACCGCACCAGAAGATCAAAGGCAAGGATCTTTACGAATCGATCGAAGTAGCGCCCTGGGAAGCCTGCCTGGGGGCAGAGAAGATCATCTCCACGCTGGATGGGAAGATCAAAGTGAAGATTCCGGCCGGCGTCAAGACCGGGCAGAAAATCAAACTGGCCGGCAAGGGGTACCGGAATATGAAAGGGACCCGGGGAGATTTGTACATCGAACCGGTCGTAGCAAATCCGGCTGAATTGCCTGATTATATTCTGGAAGCATATAAGAAAGCCAACAGCTAGAAGCTGGAAGCTAACAGTTATAAAGAAAGGGGAAATGCAATATGAAGATCGAAAAATTCACACAAAAGGCACAGGAAGCCATTGCAGGTTCCCAGGAACTTGCGATCAGACTCGGGAATCCGCAGGTCGATGCGGAGCATCTGCACGCAGCACTGCTTTCGCAAAACGACGGACTTATCCCGAAGATTTTAAAATACATGGAAATCGATCCAAACGCCGTGGCGAAAGACCTGGCAGAGGAAATGGACAAACTGCCGAAGGTTTCCGGCGCGGAATCGAATCTCTACCAGACCAATCGCTACACGAAGGTCCTGCTGGATGCGGAATCCAAGGCAGACCAGTTCAAGGATGAATACATCAGTGTAGAACATCTGTATCTGGCCCTGATCCAGGACGGAGGCGGGAAAAACGGCTCCATCTTCCGGAAATACGGGATAAAAGAACAGAATTTCCTGCAGGCTCTGACCACTGTCCGGGGCAATCAGAAGATCACCTCCCAGAATCCGGAGGAAAACTATGAGGCCCTGGAGAAATACGGCAGAGACCTGGTGGAAGATGCCCGGAAGGGGAAACTGGATCCGGTGATCGGCAGAGACGCGGAGATCCGTCATACGATCCAGATCCTGTCCAGAAGAACGAAGAATAATCCGGTGCTTATCGGGGAACCCGGTGTCGGCAAAACCGCCATTGCGGAAGGCCTGGCCCAGCGGATCCTGAATGGAGATGTGCCGGAAGGGTTGAAGGATAAAACCATTTATGCTTTGGATATGGGCTCGCTGATCGCCGGGGCTAAATTCCGTGGGGAATTTGAAGAACGGCTGAAGGCGGTCCTGAACGAGATCGAAAAGTCCGACGGAAGGATCATCCTTTTCATCGATGAGATCCACAACATCGTCGGTGCCGGCCGGACGGAAGGGTCCATGGATGCCGGCAACATCCTGAAACCGAAACTGGCCAGAGGTGAACTCCACTGCATCGGTGCCACGACTCTGGACGAATACAGAAAATACATCGAGAAAGATGCTGCTCTGGAAAGACGGTTCCAGAAAGTCATGGTGGACCAGCCTTCCGTGGAGGATACCATCTCGATCTTAAGAGGACTCAAAGAACGGTTTGAGATCCATCACGGCGTTCGGATCACAGATGCGGCGTTGGTGGCCTGTGCGGTCCTGTCGGACCGTTACATCAGCGACCGGTTCCTGCCGGATAAGGCTATCGACCTGATGGATGAAGCAGCCGCGCTGATCCGTACGGAGATCGACTCCATGCCGGCCGAGCTGGATGAAGTGCGCCGGAAGATCATGCAGTTGGAGATCGAAAAACAGGCACTGGGCAAAGAAGATGATCCGGGCTCCAAGACGAGACTGGAGAATATCGAAAAAGAGCTTTCGGAACTGAAAGAGAAAGATTCCGTTATGAGAGCTCAGTGGGAAAATGAAAAGAAAGCCATCGGCGGACAGAAGGAGATCAAAAAACAGATCGAAGCCGTAAAACTGGAGATCGAAACTGCAGAGAGAGACTATGACCTGGAGAAACTGGCTAAGCTGAAATACGGCGATCTGCCCCAGTTGGAAAAACAGCTGGAGGAAGCCAAGGCTGTCCAGGAACAGGTCAAAGAGGAACGGCTGCTGAAGGAAGAGGTCGACGAAGAAGAGATCGCGGAAGTGGTTTCCAAGTGGACCGGCATCCCGGTGGCGAAACTGGTTGAAAGCGAAAAGGACAAACTGCTGAAATTGGCGGACATCCTCCACGAAAGAGTCATCGGTCAGGACGAGGCTGTTACCACGGTGGCAGAAGCCGTACTGAGAGCACGGGCCGGCCTGAAGGATATGAGCAAACCGATCGGTTCCTTCATTTTCCTGGGGCCCACCGGCGTCGGCAAGACGGAACTGGCGAAAGCGCTGTCGGAAGCTTTGTTTGACAGTGAAAAAAATATGATCCGGATCGATATGTCCGAATACATGGAGAAGCACTCCGTATCCAGACTGGTAGGAGCGCCTCCGGGATATGTGGGATATGATGAAGGCGGTCAGCTGACGGAAGCGGTCCGCAGAAGACCCTACAGTGTGGTGCTGTTCGATGAGATCGAAAAAGCCCATCCGGATGTGTTCAATATCCTGCTGCAGCTGCTGGATGACGGTAGACTCACCGACAACCAGGGGCGGACGGTGGATTTCAAGAACACCATCATCATCATGACCTCCAATCTGGGAAGTCAGTATCTGATCGATGGGATCACACCGAACGGTGACATCCACGAAGATGCCAAGGATATGGTGCTGAATGAGATGAAGGCTCATTTCCGTCCGGAATTCCTGAACCGGATCGATGACACGGTGATCTTCACGCCGCTGAACAAGTCTCAGATCGGCGCCATCATCGAACTCCAGATGAAGGATATCCAGAAACTGCTGGAAGAAAAGAACATTACCATCGAAATGACGGATGCTGCCAAGGACCACATCGCCGACGAAAGCTATTCCGTGGTCTATGGTGCAAGACCGGTGAAACGGTATCTGCAGAAACACGTGGAAACGGCTCTGGCCGGCAAGCTGATCAAAGGCGACATCGTGGAAGGCGACGCTGTGATCATGGATTACGACGGAACGGAACTGGTGTTTCGTGTCAAATAACTGATGAGTCAAAACTCCCGGAGGAGAGATCTTCCGGGAGTTTTTATTGTGTTTTTTTCAGTAGAGTAGTACAATCGAATCAGAAGATATTCCCTGAAAACAATCGAAAACGAGAGGAAATAAAAGATGACGAACCGTGAGAGGATCATGAAGGTTTTGAAGAACGAACCGGTGGATCGGGTGCCGGTGGCCTTTTTTCACCATTTTACCGAATTCGAGGATTGGAACAACGGGCTGGATGACCCGGATGCCATCCGCCGGAACATCGAAGGACACAAACCGGCGCTGGAAGTGTTCGTGCCGGATGTGATCAAGGTCATGAATGACACTCTGATGATGATGCCGCTGGATGTGACGAATGTGGAGAACGTCTCCGATCTGAAAAAGGTCCGGGACGAGGGGATCGTTGAGAAATATGCTCAGGCTCAGATCGACCTGACCAACGAGGTCATGAAAATCTACGAAGGTGTGGATGCACCGGTATATGTCACCAGCTTTTCCGCCACCTGGGTATTGCGGAACGCTTTTACCACGGGTCTTCCTGTCTACGGGGCTCAGGAACCGCTGATGAAACGTTTTCTGAAAGAAGATCCGGAGACTGTAAGAGAGGTCCTGGAGATGCTGACAGATGATATCGTGGATCTGAACCGGATCCTGATGACGGAGTGCGGTGCAGACGGGATCTATTTCAGCGTCAATAACCAGGGCGGTTTCTTCCCGGATGAGATCCATCAAAAATACATCGCCCCCAGCGAAAAGAGGGTCCTGGAAGAGGCGAATCAAATCAACGATGTGAATATCCTGCATATCTGCGGGTATCACGGTCATGGGAACGATTTGAAACTGTACACCGAGTACCCCGCTGCGGCCATCAGTGTGGCAGTGAATGCGGAGGGCACCACCATGAAAGCAGCCAAAGAACTGTTCGGCGGCCGGTGTATCATCGGCGGTTTTTCTCAGGATGGGGTGATCTATAAAGGCAGCAAGGAAGAACTGAAGAAGAGCACCTGGGACATTCTGGACGACTGCGGTCAGGTGGGCGTCATCATCGGGGACGACTGTACCGTGCCCAACGACATCGACGATGACCGGTTCAACTGGGTCCGGGAAGCCTGCGAAGAATACGCAAAAACGCACTAAGCGATCGTGCAATGAAAAAAGGCGGAGCATTATGCTTCGCCTATTTTTTCTTTTTTGTTCTCACCCCGGAACATCACATAGGCGCCCAGGATGATGAGGGCGACGCCGAGGATGGTGAAGACCGGGGGCACTTCTCCCCAGACGATCAGTCCCAAAAGAGCGGAGAAGATCAGCGTGGTATAGCTGTAAATCGACACTTCAGTAGCCGGTGCGAATTTATAGGCATGAGACAGGAGCAGCTGATAGACCGTGCCCAGGATCCCCAACAACAGGAGCCGGAACAACTGGAATCCAGTCGGGACCACGAACCCCTGGAAGATCATCGCCGGGATGCACATCAGGGAGATGATGGCCGAATACCACAGGACGATGACCTGTGTATCCTCCGTCATCCGGGCCTTCCGGAGAAAGGTGTATGTTACCGCCATGGCCACCGCTGTCAATACCGCTACGATGTAGTAGATGTTGATCTCGGCAAATCCGGGCCGGATGATCACGACGGCTCCGATAAAGCTCAGGATCAAAGCAGTGATGTGGAATCCACGGATCCTTTCCCCCAGGAAGATCCAGCAAAGGATCGCCAGCAGGAAGGGGTAGGTGTTGGATAAGGTCATGGCTTCCGCCATGGGGGCATAGGACAGGGCGGCGTAAAACAGGAACGTGCTGATAAACCCTGTGACCCCCCGCCCGATCAGGGCGAAGTGGCTGTTGCCGCGGATATCGATCTTTTCCCGCCAGACGATGATGATGACCATGATCAGGCCGAACAGGTTCCGGAAGAACATCTTTTCCGATACCGGGATCCCATCCAGGCCTTTCACCATGGCGGATAATATGGCATAAACCAGCGCTGCGATCACCATGAGCAGCGCGGCTTTGTTTTTATCTTTCATTTTACACCTCACAAATAGGATTCTATCACTGATCGATGCCCGGTGCAAATGGAATGTCTTCAAACCATTGGGATTCTTGCACATTCTGTTTGGATTGTTTATAATAAGAAGCGAGAGTATTTGTGTATACCGGAGGAGAAAATGGAAATCAAGGAACTGGAATGTAAGTCCTGCGGGGCCAATATGGAAATCGACTATAAGAAAAATGTCCTGGTATGCCCTTACTGCGGTGCCCGGGAGATCATCGTTGATCCGGAAAAAGTCAGGGAGCCGGAACAGAAAAAACCTGTGAAAGCGAAAAAGAATAAAAAAGGTCTGATGATCGTGATCGCCGTCCTGATCGGCCTGGCGGCTCTGCTGATCATTGCAGTGGCCACTTACTCGATCACGAGTACGGTGAAAGAAGAAAAGCGTCAGCATACCGCTTATACCTGGCCAACCACCGGACTGGCCACCATGATCCCGAAACCGGAGGAGGAATTCGGTGAGATCTACGATTACAATGATTCCTTCAGTATAGAAGTTTTTGGCTCTTCCATGGATTCCTTCCGGAATTATGTGGATAAATGCAAAGAACTGGGCTTCACCATCGATGAAAAATCCTATAATACTTCTTATCGGGCGTATAATGAAGAGGGCTATCCCCTGGAGGTTTATTACAGCAGTTACGACGGATCCTTGGATATCGATATCGAACAGCCTTTGAAGATGTCCACGATCTATTGGTCGTATATCGATGCGTTCCAGCTGCTGCCTGCTCCGGAATCGGACCAGGGAAAGATCGATTATGAAACTGAGGAATATGCCACGGCTCACATAGGGAATACCACGAAAGAAGACTACCTGGCTTATATAAAGGCATGCAAAGAGGCAGGATTCACTGAGGAAACCATAAATGGAGATGATTACTACTATGCCTACCATAAAAGCAAAAACTGGAGTTTGAGACTGGAGTATGAAGGGTTCAATATCATGCGGGTGGAAACCAACCAGCGTGATTAAAAATGTATTAATTCCTAAAAAAGTACTTGATTTCTATTATATTTCGTCCTATAATGGGCGATGGAAAAGGAGACGTTTTATGCTTCTTATCATATAAAACACTTGGATCGGTTACAGCGTATCCGACAGACGGAGCACTAAGACCTTGCAAAACAGAAAAAAGAAGACGGGATACCGCCTCTTGTTTGTGTACTCATTTTGCGTAGGTCGCTCATACAGCTGTTATTTACCCCTGACCTATGCGAAGGCAGGGGTTTTCTTATGCCGGGACACATAAACCGGGCGGGTCCGATCTTGGAAAGGGATTCAATGAAAATCGGTTTTATCGGTGCCGGAAAAGGGGGGGTCTCACTGGGAAAGTTTTTCTCGGAAGGCGGATGGCAAGTGAGCGGTTATTACAGCCGCAGCATCTCCTCTGCAGAAGAGGCGGCCGCTTTTACCGGAACCAAAGCATACCGGACCAAAGCGCATCTGGTCAGGGAGAGCGATGCGGTATTCCTGACTGTTCCTGACGGCAGCATCTCCGAGGTTTATGAGGAGATCCAATCTGAGAACATCGATGGAAAGCAGATCTGTCATTGCAGCGGGTCCCTGACTGCTGAAGAAGTGTTCTCCGGGATCCGGGGAAAAGGGTCTTATGGTTATTCAATCCACCCTCTATTTCCGGTCAGCAGTAAGGAGAATAGCTGGAAAGAGCTTTCCGGAGCGTACTTTTGTCTCGAAGGAGATGGGCCTCACCTTCCGGAATGGAAGAAACGGTTGGAAAGCCTGGGACCCCGGGTACAGATGATCTCCGGAAAGGACAAGGTCCGCTATCATGCGGCCTGTGTGATCTCCAGCAATCTGGTCTGTGGGCTGATCCGGGAAAGCATGGAGATCCTGGAATCCTGTGGATTCTCGGAAAATGCTGCCAGAGAGGCGTTGGGACCTTTGGTTCGAAGCAATACAGAACACCTGATCCGGGAGGGCCCTGTGAGTGCTCTGACCGGGCCGGTGGAGCGGTGCGACACGGGAACGGTCGAAAAGCACCTTCGGTGTTTCAAAAGCCCGGAGGAACGGGAGATGTACCGTGTCCTGTCAGAGAAACTGACAGAGATCGCAGCGGAAAAACATCCGGAAACAGATTACACAGAATTGAAGCGTGTTTTATTACCTGAAGAAAGAAAGGAAATGACGAGAGAATGAAAAACACAGTTTTGACGTTGATGGAAATGAAGAATAAAGGAGAGAAGATCTCACAGGTCACCTGCTATGACTATTCCATGGCCAGATTGGTGGATGCTGCCGGCATCAACACGATCCTGGTCGGGGACAGTCTGGGGATGACCATGCAGGGATATAAAGATACACTTCCTGTCTCGATGGATGAAATGATCATTTATGGCAGGAGCGTGGTGCGGGGGGCAACCGATGCATTTGTGATCGTGGACATGCCCTTTATGAGCTATCAGGTCTCCGTGGAACAGGCAGTGAAAAATGCCGGAAGGATCATCAAGGAGACAGGGGCTAATGCAGTCAAGCTGGAAGGCGGTGCAGCCGTCGCAGAACACATCAAGGCTATCGTTGATGCGGGGATCCCGGTGTGCGCCCATATCGGGATGACACCTCAGTCTGCCAATATATTCGGAGGATTCAAGGTACAGGGCAAGGGCGAAGCCAATGCCAAAAAAGTGTTGGAGGACGCTTTTATCGTCCAGAAAGCCGGTGCATTCATGTGCGTTCTGGAGTGTGTTCCGCCGAAACTGGCAGCCCTCATCACAAAAATGACCCAGATGATCACCATCGGGATCGGAGCCGGTGCCGGATGCAGTGGGCAGGTGCTGGTAAGTCAGGATCTGCTGGCTATGTCCGGGGATTTCAAGCCAAAATTCGTTCGCCAGTTCGCTCAGGTGGGTCAGTTAATGACCGAGGCTTATCGAGCCTATGATGAAGCGGTGAAGGACGGTAGTTTTCCATCTTTGGAAGAATCCTATGTGAAGAGCGATTGCTCGGATGAATATCTGGAAGAATTAGAACACACACACATTGCGGAAACAAATGAAGGGAGAAACAACAATGATCAAAGCAACGACGATACAGGAGGTGCGGGATCAGGTCCGTGCCTGGAGAAAAGAGGGTTTGACTGTGGGACTGGTTCCCACGATGGGTTATCTGCATGAAGGACATGCCAGCCTGGTAGATAAGGCAGTATCCATGTGTGACCGGGTAGTGGCATCCGATTTCGTGAACCCCACTCAGTTTGGACCGGGTGAAGATCTGGATAGCTATCCAAGGGATTTTGACCGGGACTGCGCACTGTTGGAGGAACACGGATGCAGCATGGTTTTCCACCCTTCCGTGGATGAAATGTATCCGGATGGAGGCGGAAAGACCGCTACTTATGTGGAGATCCTCAACGATATGCCCAAGCAGCTTTGCGGAAAGACCCGGCCTATCCACTTCAGAGGCGTCTGCACGGTGGTAAGCAAGCTGTTCAATATCGTGATGCCGGACAAGGCCTTTTTCGGGCAGAAGGATGCCCAGCAGCTGGCCATTATTCGGCGAATGGTAAGGGATCTCTCCTATGGGATCGAGATCGTAGGCTGTCCCATCGTTCGGGAAGCGGACGGGCTGGCAAAATCCTCCCGCAACACTTACCTGAATCCGGAGGAGCGCCGGGCAGCACTGGTGCTTAGCAAAGCGGTGTTCAAAGGACAGGAAATGGCGGAACAGGGAGAAAAAGATGCCAGGAAAATCGTAAAGGAAATGACTGAGATGATCGAAAGGGAACCCCTGGCGAAGATCGATTATGTCTCTGCTGTGGATGGCGTGACGATGGAACCGGTAGAGACGATCACGGGTACGACGTTATTTGCAATGGCCGTGTACATCGGCAAGACCCGTCTGATTGACAACTTTATTGTGGAGGTGGCCAAATGACAGTCAGCATGCTGAAAGCAAAGATCCACCGGGTAACGGTGAAACAGGCAGAACTCAATTATGTCGGATCCATTACAGTGGACCAGGATCTTCTGGATGCCGCCGGCATCCTGGAGTATGAAAAAGTTTTGGTGGTGGATATCGATAACGGGAACCGGCTGGAGACATACACCATCTCCGGTGAGCGGGGCTCCGGAATGATCTGCCTCAATGGTGCGGCAGCCCGGTATGTGAGCACAGGCGATAAAGTCATCATCATGTGCTTTACGGAATTGACACCGGAGGAAGCGAAGGAACACAAGCCCAGAGTAATTTTTGTGGATGAGGATAACAAACCTTCCCGGATCACCACTTATGAAAAACATGGGAGACTGGAAGATATGTAATGAAATTGACGGCCGGATCGCTTTAAAGGGCGGTTCGGCCGTTATTTATTCGGGTGTCGGGTTTGATTTCCAGTCAGATTTATTATATAATAAATTGTTGAATTGTAAGTATAAGTGTAACGGAAAAGGAGAGAGGCATATGGGCAAATCTTTAGCGTACAAGATCTTAGGCAATCACCTGGTAGAAGGGGAACTGAAGGCCGGGAATGAGATCACCATCAAAATCGACCAGACACTGACACAGGACTCCACAGGGACGATGGTTTACCTGCAGCTGGAGGCTATGGAAGTGGACAGCATCAAAACCGAGTTGTCGGTGGCATATATCGACCACAACACCCTGCAGACGGGTTTTGAGAATGCGGATGACCATGCATTCATCAAAAGCGTTGCGAAGAGACACGGCGTGGTATTCTCCAAGCCAGGCAATGGCATCTGCCATCAGCTCCAACTGGAGAATTTCGGCATCCCAGGAAAGACACTGCTGGGTTCCGACAGCCATACGCCCACTGGCGGCGGCATCGGGATGATCGCCATCGGAGCCGGCGGATTGGATGTTGCGGTAGCTATGGCGAAGGGAACCTACAGTCTGACCGTACCGAAAGTGATCAATGTTCACCTGACAGGGCAACTGAAACCCTGGGTCAGCGCGAAAGATGTGATCCTCTATGTGCTGCAGCAGCTGACGGTCAAAGGCGGCGTCGGCAAGATCGTGGAATATACCGGTGAAGGTGTGAAGAACCTGACAGTGCCGGATCGTGCTACGATCACCAATATGGGAGCTGAGCTGGGTGCGACGACCTCCGTTTTCCCGAGCGATGAGAATACAAAGAAATTCCTGGCATCCCAGGGCCGCGAACAGGACTTCGTTCCCATGGAAGCGGACAAGGATGCAGTCTATGATGAGGTGCTGGAAGTGAACTTGTCGGAACTGGTTCCTTTTGCGGCGAAACCCCACAGCCCGGACAATGTAGATTCTGTTGAAAACATCGGACAGATCAAAATCGACCAGGTCGCCATCGGAAGCTGCACCAACTCTTCCTACACGGATCTGATGAAGGTGGCGGCGATCCTGAAGGGCAAAAAGGTCCATGAAGATGTGAGCCTGGTGATTTCCCCGGGTTCCAGCAAGATCCTGAGCAAACTGTCCAAGAACGGCGCGCTGGCAGACATCATCGATGCCGGTGCCAGAGTGATCGAGAATGCATGCGGTCCCTGCATCGGGATGGGTCAGTCCCCGAAATCCGGCGCTGTATCCCTCCGGACTTTCAACCGGAACTTCAAGGGCAGAAGCGGAACGAAGGACGCCCAGGTTTATCTGGTGAGCCCGGAAACCGCAGCGATCTCTGCGATCAACGGATATCTGACCGACGGTCGGACCAGCGGCGAGACCCTGCCGGTGATCGATCCGTACGAAGATTTCAAATTCAACGACAGCTTCTTCGTTTATCCCGGAGATGCCAATAAATCGAATACAGATGTGGAAATGGGCCCGAATATCAAGCCTTTCCCAAGAAATATCGCGCTTCCTCAGGAAGTGAAAGGCAAAGTCGTGCTGAAGGCGGGGAATAATATCACTACTGATGATATCATGCCGTCGGATTCCCGGCTCCTGCCGTATCGTTCCAATATCCCGCACCTTTCCAATTACTGCTTCGAGCTGATCGATAGTGAGTTCCCGGCCCGCTGCAGAGAAAATGGCGGCGGCGTCATCGTGGGCGGCGAAAACTATGGACAGGGCTCCAGCCGTGAACATGCGGCTCTGGTACCGCTGTACCTGGGGATCAAATTCGTATTGGCGAAATCCTTTGCCCGGATCCACCGTTCCAACCTGATCAACAGCGGCATCATCCCGCTGGTTTTCAAGGACCCGGCGGATTACGACAAGATCAGCCTGCTGGATGAATTGGTGATCGAAGAGGCCCCGGCGCAGGTCAAGAACGAAGTGATCAAAGTAAAGAACCTGACTACTGGAGAAGAATACGAAGCTTTGCCGAACCTGCAGGATCTGGAAACTTCCATGATCGAAGCCGGCGGTAAGATCAATATGATGAAAGGAAACTAGAATGGAAGCATATCTGGAACAATTTGAAGCCATCGTGAAACAGCAGATGGCCCGTGTGGAAAAAATGAAAAACGATAAGGACTTTGTGGATTACAAAGCCCTGGATAAGATCATTATCGGCGTGGTAGGCGGAGATGGGATCGGTCCCGCCATCACCGCTCAGGCGCAGCGGGTGCTGGAATACCTGTTGGCGGATGAAGTCAAAAAAGGCAAGGTGGAATTCAAGGTCATCAACGGCTGCACCATCGAGAACCGTGCTGCGGCCGGCAAGGCCATCCCGGATGACGTGCTGGCAGAACTGAAAAAGTGCCACGTCATCTTAAAGGGCCCCACCACCACACCGAGAAAAGGTGACAAGTGGCAGAACGTGGAGAGTGCCAATGTGGCCATGAGAAAAGAACTGGATCTTTTCGCAAACGTCCGTCCTGTCAAGGTACCGGAGCTGGGGATCGACTGGACCTTCTTCAGAGAAAATACGGAATGCATGTATGCACTGGGGAGCCAGGGCGTGAATATCGGCGATGATATCGCATTCGACTTCAGAGTCTGCACCTCACCCGGTGC
>ODAI012823827.1_pt1 | contig 18833 bp, 9 predicted proteins | sample 1539321 | NCBI WGS metagenome assembly ODAI01 (sample SAMN02144231, study PRJEB22623) | gut metagenome | biome: sheep rumen | host: Ovis aries | place: New Zealand
GCGTTGACTTTTGAAAAATTGGCGTGCTTACAGAAACGCGAAAAGTAGCAAAATTTGAGCAAAAAACGTGCACAAAAGTGGGGCCTGTGTGCAAATTTTCGTCTTCTGTGGTCCGTTTTTTCATCGGGTGACGCCTTCCTAAGGCTCGAAAACGGCCATTTTTCACGCTAAAATGCTTCGTCGCCGTGAACAAAATTTTTTGTGAAAGATTTTGACATTCTGCATGAAAATACACGGCCTCCTGCCCCATTTCCGAGCGGAGTTCGTCTACCATTGCCAAACTTTCACCTCATTTTCATTTTCCTCCATGCAGCCTTCAGGTCGATGCGTCGGTTCAGCTGTGCCAGGCAGAAGGCTATTCCCACGAGGGTGAGCACCGCCATGGCTCCGTATTTCAGGGCGGTGGAGTGGAGGAACGAGCATGCCAGGCAGGCGGCTGCCAGCAGCGAGGAGACGGTGATGAGTCGCCAGGTGGCAGCAGCAAGGCTGAAGCCGTAGCGCCAGCGGATGAGCAGGACGCTCAGCACGAAGTCGAGGACGGCGCAGGCCAGCGCTCCGTAGCCTAAGCCGTCGAGCCCCCAGAGGCAGTAGCAGAGGGCCATGACGGCGAAGGTCTTGGCGTTGCCCCAGACGACCTCCACCCAGAAGATGTAGGGTGTATCGCTCTTGGCATAGGCCAGGTAGTCCATGGGGAAGCAGAGTGCCTTGAAGATGCAGGCCATGCCCAGCAGTCGCACCATGCGGCCGGTGCTGAGGAACTCGGGCGTGAGCAGTATGCGGATGACGATGGGGGCGGTGAGGATGAGCAGCATGACGAGCGGCGTCATGATGAGGATGAGGATTTCGGTCTGCTGGTTCACCAGATGGAAGGCTTCGCGGCGTCTGGTCTTCACGAGCCCCGACAGATGGGGGAAGTAGTCGGCGGCCATGGCGGTGAAGATGAGGCCGATGTACTGGGTGGTGATGGCTCCGGCGGCCTGGTAGAAGCCCACGTCGCTCAGGTTGCCCGTGCGGCTGATGAAGATGGTGAGCAGATAGGTGGTGAGGGTGCCCACGAGGGTGCCCACGGTCATGACCGCCCCGAACTTGATGATGCCGCTGCCGTGCTGCCACATGGTGCGCAAGGTGATGGGGGTGCGTGGGCTGGCGTCAGGAGGGGTGAGACGGCGCGTCTGGTACTTGATGGCCGCGAAGTAGACGGCTCCGCCGAGAATCATGGCGGGCACGATGCCGCGGGTGCCCCAGACGAGGTAGATGGGCACGCTGAGGAGCAGTCCGCAGAGCGGGGGCACGGTGGAGCAGAACGCCAGCCGTTTGTAGCGGCGCATGCCCTGCAGCACGGTGAGTTCGCCGGTGGCCATGACGTTGAAGAAGACGACGGCGGCGAGGAGGAGGAACTGCCAGGTGTAGGCATCGGAGCCGAAGGACAGGCGCGACATGAGCGGCGACAGGGCCAGCGTGGCCACGAGGCCGAGGAGGGCCGCTGCGAGCACCAGGCGGCGCACGATGCGCAGGGTGGCGCTCAGGATGCGGGCGTCGTCGCTGGCGTGGGCCTTCGATATGTCGGGCACGGCCGAGACGTTCAGCCCCATGAGCGACAGCTGCTGCAGGCTGTTGGCGGCATTGGTCATGATGGACGAGATGCCCATGCCGCCCGACTGCAGGATGCTGGCCACGAGCTTGCCGCGGACGATGTTGACCAGCGCGTTGAACACCTGTGCGCCGCCGAAGACGGCGGTGCTCGAAACGATGCGGCGGTAGATGTTCACGTGGCTCTGTTCCATCAATAATGTATGCTTTATACTCTAAATGCCAGAATGTCAAATGGTTTTCCCTGGCTCCGCGCTGCGGCGTAGGGGAACCCGCTGCGCATCATGCCTGGGCCGAGGAGCAGGCAGACGCGGCTGGCCCGGGCAATGGTGAAGAAGTCGAGGAAGGTCTTCTCGTAGTATTCATAGCTGTGGACTCCGTCGTTGCCGATGTGCGATACCGTGCCGGGGATGACGTAGAAGGCGCCGGGGAAGGTCTGCTGCGCCCGCTGCAGGAAGGTGGTGCTGTCGGAGCAGAGCAGCACGCGCTGGCCGTTGCCGACTCCCTTGAGCAGCTGCCCCAGCTGGTCCATGCAGCCGCTGAGCAGCTTCTCGCGCTCCACGATGGAGAGGGGCTCGCTGTAGACCTCCTCGTTGAAATCGTCGAGCAGGTTGCAGAAGCGTGCCGACACGCTGATGTAGTCGTCGGTGCCGATGTCGTGGCGGATGCGCTCCAGATGGCCCTGCAGGCGCGGGGTGGGGCGGAAGAGCGTGTTGAAGCTGGCGGCGAAATCGCCGTCGTCGTAGCAGAAGTTGGCATTCGTGTAGAAATGCACCTGCTTGTCGGGATTTTGCCGTAACGCGCTGTGCATCTGCTGCTGATGCCTCTTTCCTTCAAGCCCGCTGACCACCTGCAGGACGACCCGCTCAACGTGCTGTGCGGAAAAGCTGACGCACGGCTCAGCACAGCGCCAGTCGTAGGCGGCAGGCTCCAGGTAGTCCTCCAGACGGAAGGGGTGAGTGAAGAAGAGGCGGAAGGGGCGACCCGCCTGCTGGCACACCTCGAAGACGCTGACGGCACCGCGCAGGCGGTCTACCAGTCCGCCGCTCTCGGTGTTGCCGCAGTTCATGCACACCGCCACGGCGTCTTCTGGCTTCAGGGGGGCGGCATCGGCGTGGTAGCTACGCTCCAGCTGCTCCCTGAACTGTTTTTCCACTTGCCGTCTGACAAACAATGAAGCATATCCCTGGGGCCACAGCCGGGCGATGATTTTCTGCCACAGCAGGCGTGGCTTGTACTTCATGCAGAAGAGGGCCAGCAGCAGGGGAAAGCTCTTCAGCCAGAGGAACTGCAGACGCTCGCCAGGGGTGAGCACGCTGGCGCTGAGCCTGGCGAAGCAGGCGGCCAGGTTCTGGTGTATCTGGGCATCGGCAATGGCCAGCTCGTCGTGGTGCTGCACGTAGGTGGCCATCTTCCAGCGCCAGTCGCAGAAGGCCTTGCGCAGCATGCGCTGGTATTCTTCGCTCTCCTTGCCGAACTCATCCTCTATCAGGCTGAACAGCTCGAGGCTGGTCTTCAGCGTGTGGAACAGCTTGGGCGAGACACGGGTGGAGATGGACGCGGCGTGGTTCTGATAGAAGTAGTGGGCATCGGCAAAGGCCACGCGGCGGGCCTGAAGCAGGTAGAGACGCTCGTCGACCTCGTCGGAGTTCATCCAGACGGGCTTCTCCTTCACTGGCCAGCTGCGGTTGACCCACACTTTAGGGCGATAGAGACCGCCGTTGCAGCCGATGCGCCATTCGGGCATGGTCTCCTTCACGAGGTCGCGCCCGCCGTAGACCCTGCTGGCGTCGAAACCGGCCACGGGCAGTTCCTCGGTAGTCTTGCCGGTGGCCATGTCGACGAAGACCATGTGGGGGTAGACGATGTCGGCCTCGGTATTCTTTTGGCGGATGAGCATCTTCTCAAGATAGTCGTCGGACAAACGGTCGTCGATATCGAGGGGCAAGACGAACATGCCCCGTGCCTCGGCCACGGCGTGGTCACGCGGCTGCTTGGCCGAGCCGCTGGCGGGCTGGGTGTAGCACCTCACGCGAGGGTCGCTCCCGGCAATCTGGCGGAGCAGCGCCAGGGTGCCGTCGGTGGAGCCGTCGTCGACCACCACCCATTCCCAGCAGGCGAAGCTCTGGCGCCGCAGGCTGTCGTAGGCCTGCTGGATGAAAGGCTCGCCGTTGTAGACGGGGGTCACTACCGATATGATGATAATTGTATGCTCTGAAATGCTCATGTTTATAAAAGATAACGCAGAAAAGTCTCGTTTATTTTGCAAAAAATGATTAACTTTGCGGCCAATATGGAAAACTTGCTCACTCAACTCAACGAAAGCCAGCGCGAGGCCGTGGTCTACTGCGATGGCGCTTCGCTGGTCATTGCTGGTGCCGGGTCGGGGAAGACCCGTGTGCTCACCTATAAGATTGCCTATCTGCTGCAGGAGAAGCAGCTGGCCCCCTGGAATATTCTGGCCCTCACGTTCACCAACAAGGCTGCCCGCGAGATGAAGGAACGCATAGCCCGGCTGGTGGGCGAGGAGCGTGCCCGCTACTTGCAGATGGGCACCTTCCACGCCGTCTTTGCCCGCATCCTGCGCAGCGAGGCACAGGCCATCGGCTACCAGTCGAGCTTCACCATCTACGACCAGGCCGACGCCCGTTCGCTGGTGAAGAACATCATCAAGGAGATGGGCCTCGACGACAAGGTCTACAAGCCCTCTACCGTGGCCGACCAGATTTCGATGGCGAAGAACCACCTCGTGCTGCCCGATGCCTTCGTGAACTGCTCGCTCTTCGACAAGAAGCACCCGCTGGTGGCCGAGGTGTACAAGCGCTATGCCGCTCGCTGCCGACAGGCCAACGCGATGGACTTCGACGACCTGCTGGTGCAGACTTATCTGCTCTTCGAGGAGCACGACGACATCCGCCGCAAGTATGTGGAGAAGTTCCACTTCGTGCTCGTCGACGAGTACCAGGACACCAACTTCGCCCAGCAGAAGATTCTGCTGCAGCTCACCCGCGAACGGCAGCAGGTATGTGTCGTTGGCGACGATGCACAGAGCATCTATAGCTTCCGTGGAGCGAATATCGATAATATTCTCAATTTCAGGGAGTCATATACCAATGCCAAACTGTTCAAACTGGAGCAGAACTACCGCTCTACGCAGCTCATCGTGGAGGCCGCCAACAGCCTCATCCGCAAGAATGAGCGCCAGATTCCAAAGGACGTCTACAGCATGGGCGAGAACGGCGAAAAACTGCAGCTGAAGCCCGCCCTGAGCGACCGCGAGGAGGCCATGATCGTGTGTAACGACATCAAGCGGCTGCGACGACAGGAGCATGGTGAGTACAGCGACTTCGCCATCCTTTACCGCACCAACTCGCAGAGCCGCTCCTTCGAGGAGCAGATGCGCAAGGACGGCATCCCCTATCGCATCTATGGCGGTCTTTCCTTCTACCAGCGCAAGGAAATCAAGGATGTCATCGCCTACTTCCGAACGATAGTCAATCCCGACGACGAGGAGGCGCTGCGCCGCATCATCAACTATCCCACACGTGGCATCGGCGACACTACCTTGCAAAAGGTAGCTGCCACCGCCACGCAGTATGGCGTCTCGCTCTTCACCGTCATCTCGCAGCCCACGCTGTTTCACCTCGATGTGGCCCGTGGCACCGCCGCCAAGCTGGAGGCTTTCCGCCAGCTCATTGAGGGGTGGCGGCAACGGCTACAGGGCGAGGACGCCTACCAGCTGGGCCACGCCGTCATCATGGAGAGCGGCATTTCGAAGGACATCTATTCCAGCCGCAATCCTGAAGACCTGAGCCGGCAGGAGAACCTGGAGGAGTTTCTCTCCGGCATGCAGGACTTCGTGGAAAGTCGCCGCGAGGAGGGGATGGAAGACCAGGTGCAGCTGAGCGACTTCCTGCAGGAGGTGGCCTTGCTGACCGACCTCGACAGCGACAAGGACGACTCGCAGCACAAGGTGTCGCTCATGACCATACATGCCGCCAAGGGCCTGGAGTTCCCGACGGTATTTGTCGTCGGGCTGGAGGAGAACATCTTCCCATCGCCCATGTGCACGAACTCCCTGCGTGAACTGGAGGAGGAGCGGCGCCTGCTCTACGTGGCCATCACCCGTGCTGAGCGCCACTGTATCCTGACTTGTGCCCAGAACCGTTTCCGCTTCGGACGCATGGAGTACGACACGCCCTCGCGCTTCATCCGTGACATCGACCCGAAGCTGCTCTACGTTGAGAACAGCGGGCAAAAGGAGGAAAGGGAGGAGAGAAGCGAGAGACGGCCGTGGCAGCGGCCGTCGGAAGGACCGGAGTGGATGCAGAACCCGCGCCCTGTGGCCACGCAGTTCCGCGTCGACCCCAAGCCGAGGGCTATCCCCCAGCGGCAAGCAGAAAAACCTGTCGACCCGTTTTCGGCGGACTTCAAGAAACTGCTCCATACCACCAGCGGAGGGCGCTATCGGCCTGTGGCCAGCGCCGTGAAGGCCTCGCAGTCAGCGCCGACGACCAGCGGGCTGCGCGAAGGGGCTGTCATTGAGCACCAGCGCTTTGGCGTAGGCACGGTCATTCGCTTAGAGGGCAGTGGCGACAACGAGAAAGCCACCGTGGAGTTCCGCAATGCTGGCACCAAGCAGCTCTTGCTGAAGTTCGCTCGCTTCAAGGTGCTCTAATGGCTTAGCATGGCCAGCAAGATGTTCCATCGGCACCGCCTTTTTCCATGGCGGTGCTGAAAAAAACTATCAATCGTTTCTTTTATTCCCAGTTTTTCTTTATCTTTGCATTCAAAAACAGTCGAATTAAGCATACAAAGACAATGAGAATCTTTTTTCTGATTTGTGCCACCTTCTTGATGGCAGTCTCGTCGGCAACGGCGGGAGAGAAACTATCTTTGAAAGAAATTACCGACGGCGGGTTCCGCGGAGAGTCCATCTCGGCCGTGGAGCCACTGAGCGATGGCGAGAGCTATGCCCAGATTTCGGCTGACGGCAAGCAGATTGTGAAGTATTCCTTCCGTACTGGAAAGCAGACGGGCATCCTTTTCGATGCGGCTACGGCCCGTGGGGCGAAGGTGAACAGGGTGGAGGGCTATGTGATGAGCCCTGACGCCAAGCATATCCTCATCCAGACGCAGACACAGCGCATCTATCGCCACTCCTTCACAGCCGTATATTATATTTTCTCGATAGCTAACAACAAGCTGGAACCGCTAAGCGATGGCGGTCCGCAGCAGACCCCGGTGTGGAGCCCAGACGGCCTGCAGGTGGCCTTCGTGCGCGATAATAACATCTTCCTGGTGAAACTGCTCTACAACAACGCGGAGAGTCAGGTGACGAAGGACGGCAGTCACAATGCGGTCATCAACGGCCTGCCCGATTGGGTGAACGAGGAGGAGTTCTCGTTCAACTCGGCCATGACGTTCAGCGCCGACTCGAAGCAAATCGTCTGGGTGCGCTACGACGAGAGCCAGGTGAGGGAATACTCCATGCAGCTGTTTAAGGCATCGCATCCCGCCCGCGAGGAGTTTGCTGAGTATCCGGGTCTTTACACCTATAAATATCCGAAGGCAGGCCAGCAGAACTCCAGCGTGAAGCTGCTCAGCTATGACATCAAGAGCCATCAGACACGTGAGATGCAGTTGCCACTGGATGCTGACGGCTACATTCCCCGCATCGTGTCCACCAGCGACCCCACGAAGGTGGCCGTCTTCACGTTGAACCGCCACCAGGACTGCCTGCGCATCTTTATGGCTAATCCGCTCACCACTGTTTGCCAGCAGATTATAGAGGACAAGGTGGACAAATACATCAACGAGAATGTATTTGCCAACGTGAAGATAACGAAGAACAATATCCTTCTCACCAGCGAGCGCGACGGCTACAATCACCTCTACCTCTATAATCTCAACGGACAGCAGCTGCGCAAGGTGGGCGATCTGCCACAGGGGCAGCGCTTAGGTGGTGGCGAGAAGAACCTGCACACCATTGTCACCGATGTCTATGGCTACGACGAGGCCACGGGCGACATCTACTTTGCCGACCTGAACAATGGCCCCACGGACCAGCAGGTGTTCGTGGCCCACAAGAACGGTAAGACCGACTGCCTCACCACAGAAGGTGGGTGGTCGTCGGCCATCTTCTCCAATGATTTTAAGAACTACATCTGCACCTGGAGCAACATCGATACGCCCACGCAGATTACGCTGCGCAACACGCAGGGCAAGACCGTAGCCACGCTGGTAGACAATAAGAAGCTGGCTGCGAAGTATGCCTCCTATGATATGGGCAAGAAGGAGTGGCTCACCTTTACCACTACCGAGGGCGTGAGGCTTTATGGCTGGATGGTGAAGCCTGCTATTTTCGATGCTTCGAAGAAATATCCGGTGGTGATGTACCAGTATGGTGGCCCGGGCAACCAGCAGGTGAAGAACGCCTGGGGAATTGGCATGAGTGGACAGGGAGCCATCCTCGAACAGTATTTGGCCCAGCAGGGCTATGTGTGCGTCTGTGTTGACAACCGGGGTACGGGCGGTCGCGGCGCCGAGTTTGAGAAGTGTACCTACCTGCGCTTAGGCGACCTGGAAGCCAAGGACCAGGTGGAGACGGCGCTCTGGCTGGGACAGCAAGGCTATGTAGACAAGGAGCGCATCGCCATCTGGGGCTGGAGCTACGGTGGCTGGAACACGCTGATGTCGATGTCGGAGGGCCGCGAGGTGTTCTGCTGTGGCATCGCCATTGCTCCGCCTACCTGCTGGCGCTTCTATGACACGGTATATACCGAGCGCTTCATGCGTACGCCCAACGAGAACGCATCGGGCTATGACGATGTGTGCCCCATCGCCCGTGTCGGCAAGCTGCATGGCGCATTGCTTATCTGCCACGGCCTGGCCGACGATAATGTACACTATCAGAATACGGCCGAGTATGTCGACGCCCTCGTACAGGCCGATAAGGACTTCTCGCAACTGGTCTATACCAACCGCAACCATAGCATCTACGGTGGGAACACGCGTAACCACCTGTTCCGTCAGTGTGTGAACTTTTTTAACAATCACTTGAAATAAATCCTAAGACAATGAAACGAACGACCCTCTTACTACTTTCCTTGATGATTCTTGCGACATCGGCATCTGCCCGGGCCCGCAAGAAACGTCCAGAGCCAAATCCCCCCTCAACGGTGGAAATCATCACAAAAGTAAATGACTACTGGCAGCAACACCACTCGCCAAAGGTGCGCTCCTTCTGGGACGAGGCCGCCTATCACACGGGCAACATGGAAGCCTATCGGCTGCTTGGCGTGGCCCGATGGCTGGCCTACAGCGATGAATGGGCTCGCCACAACAAGTGGCAGGGGGCAAGGGAAAAAGACCCCTCAAAGTGGAAGTACAAAACGTATGGCGAGGGACAGGACTATGCGCTCTTCGGTGACTGGCAGATTTGTTTCCAGACCTATCTCGATATGTACGAGATGAACCCCGACCCCTATAAGATTGCCCGCGCCATCGAGGTGATGGACTATGAGGTGCGCCAGCCGCAGAACGATTTCTGGTGGTGGGCCGACGCACTCTACATGGTCATGCCCGTGATGACAAAGCTCTATAAGGCCACGGGGGAGGTGAAATACCTTGACAAGCTCTATGATAACTTCAAGTGGTCCGACGAACTGATGTACGACAAGGACGAGCAGCTCTACTATCGTGATGCCAAGTATATCTATCCGAAGGTGAAGACCGCTTGCAACGACGGCAAGAGCTTCTGGGCCCGTGGCGACGGGTGGGTGCTGGCCGGACTGGCCAAGGTGCTCAGTGACATGCCTGAAGACTACCAGCACCGCGATTTCTTCTTGCAGCGCTTCCGCGAGCTGGCCGAGGGCGTGGCTCGCGTGCAGCGTCCGGGTGGCTACTGGAGTCGTAGCATGCTCTGCGAAGACGATGCCCCAGGCCCGGAAACCAGTGGCACTGCCTTCTTTACCTATGGGATGCTCTGGGGCGTGAACCATGGCTTGCTCGACCGTGAGACCTACGTTCCTGTCATTGAAAAGGCATGGAAATATCTCACCACGGTGGCTTTGCAGGAGGATGGAAGCGTAGGTTTCGTGCAGCCCATCGGCGAGAAGCCCGACCCTACAAAGACCGTCGATGCCCACTCGCAGGCAAACTTTGGCGTCGGTGCTTTCCTGTTGGCTGCTTGTGAGCATCTGCGTTTCGAGGATGCTTCAGTGAACGCAGTTTCCTCTGCTGCCGTCAAAGTCACTATCAGCAACGAGAGCGATGAGTTCCGCCAGCAGGTGGTGGAGCTGGATGCTGGCGACATCTATGCCCGACTGGGAATACACGGCGGACGCCAGCTTGTTGTCTACGACCCGGCAGGACTGGAACTGCCTTATCAGCTCTCCTACGACGAAAAGGTGCTCATCGATGCTGGTGTCTCTCCGCATTCCAAACTCGTTCTCACGATAAAGAAAGGTACGCCGAAGGTCTGCAAGACTGTGTGCTACGGACGGATATATCCCGAACGGAAAGACGACTACGCGTGGGAGAACGACCGGGGCGCCTACCGTGTCTACGGTCCTGCCCTGCAAAAGAGCGGCGAGAAGAGCTATGGCATCGACGTGTGGTCAAAGAACACACCAGAACTGGTGGTGGAACAGCGCTATTGGATAGAGGATGTGGTGATGATGCCCGCTGTGGAGCGGCTTCGCAAGGAGAACCGCCAGCAGGGCGATTCGCTCTACCGCCAGTTCTCGTACCATCACGACCACGGGCGTGGCATGGATCTCTATAAGGTTGGGGCAACGCTGGGGTGCGGAACGCCGGCGCTGCTGGACGGCGACCAGCTCGTCTATCCCTATTGCTTCAAGGATTATGAGGTGCTCGACAACGGTCCCCTGCGTACCACCGTGCTGTTGAACTATCAGAAAACGGCTTATCGGGGTGACAGCATCACTGAGCATCGTATCATTTCGCTGGACAAGGGGAGTAACTTCAACCGCATGACCGTCTGGTACACCAGTCTGAAGCAGCCTTCGCAGCTGGCTTCCGGCGTCGTTATCCATTCTGAGGACAAGGAAAGTGTCGTGCTGGGTAAGGACTACGTAGCTTACGCTGACCCCACAGACAATCCTCGCGTGAACAACTGCCAGCTCTTCGTGGCAACGCTCTATCCGAAAGGAAACGTCGTGACGTCGAAAAAACTCTTTGCCCAGCCAAGCAGTGGCAATGAGGGCCATGCACTGGGCATCCTCGACGGGTATAAAGGTGAGCGTTTCACCTATTACTTTGGCTCTGCCTGGTCGAAAAACGATGTGCGAACCATGAAGGAATGGCAGGAACGTATCGACTGGACGCTACGCTCCTTGCGCCAGCCGCTGAAAGTAGTTGTGGGGAATGAGTAATGAGAAATGAGAAATGGATAGACTTGCCAATGTGCTGAGTCTATCCATTTCTCATTTCTCATTCTTCATTGCTTTGAGCCGAAGACTGTTCAGCACCACGCTGACGCTGCTGAACGCCATCAGCGCCGATGCCCACATGGGGGTGATTTGCCAGGAAGCTCCAAAGATATAGGGTAGGCCGGCGGCCAGCGGGATGCACACAACGTTATATATAAAGGCCCAGAAGAGATTCTGGTGAATCATCCCTACGGTTTTGCGCGAGAGGCTAATAGCTTCTGGAATGCGGAGTAACTCACCCGACATCAGCGTCACCTGCGCAACGTCCATCGCCACGTCGGTGCCGCCTCCCATAGCGATGCTGACATTGGCTGTGGCCAGTGCCTGCGAGTCGTTGATGCCGTCGCCCACCATAGCCACATGGTGGCCTTCCGCCTGCATCCGCTTCACCAGATTCTCTTTATCCTGTGGCAACACCTGCGCCTGATAGTGAGTAATGCGGGCGGCCTGGGCGATAGGTGCAACGCGCTCCTCCTTGTCGCCGCTCATCATATACACGTCGATGCCCATCCGCTGTAGCTCGTTGATGGCTTCTTGAGCATGAGGGCGCAGCGTTTCTGCACCGTCAGTGGGGATGGTCATCGTTCCTGTTTTGTCCACAACCATAGCATCCACGTTCTTCAGCTCCTCCAGTGCCGTGGCATCCTTGATGAGGATGCCTCGCTCTGCAGCTTTGCCTATGCCTACCATCAGGGCTGTGGGCGTGGCAAGTCCCATTGCGCAAGGGCAGGCGATGACCAGCACGCTGACCGCCGAGAGCACTGCCTGCGGCAGCATGGCCTGTCCGCCGATGATGAGCCAGAGGCAGAAGGTGAGCAGCGAAAGACCGACCACCGTTGGTACGAAGATGAGGGCAATGCGGTCAACGACGCGTTGTACGGGGGCCTTTGAGCCTTGGGCCTCTTGCACCATGCGAATCATGTTTGCTAAGACGGTCTTCTGACCCACCTCTTCGGCTTTCATGCGTAGGTATGAAGGTGCCCCCTGCGGAATGGATGGGAGTACGATGGTGCCTGCCAGCAGCTTGTCACCGGGCTTCTTTTCTATGGCGACGGACTCGCCGGTCATCATGCTCTCGTCGATGGTGGCGATGGCATCGCCACATACTGAACCGTCAACAGAGATGCCACATACTGAACCGTCAACAGGGATTTTCTCGCCGGGACGCACTTCAAGGATGTCGCCAGGCTGAACGGCGGCAATGGGGATGTCGACGGGAGAGCCATTGGGTGCCTTCACGCCCGAAGCGTCAAGCAGACAGTGGGCCGTCTTTGGCTGTAGCCCCATCAGCGAGCGGATGCTGCCTGCGGTGCTCTGCTTGGCGCGCTCCTCTAAGAGACGGCCGGTGAGCACGAAGGTGATAATCATCACCGAGGCGTCGAAATAAGTGTGCCACTCGATGCCTCGACTGCTCCATATCTGCTCTCCCCAGAACGTGTTGAACGCGCTGAAGAGGAACGAGATGGCGGTGGAGAGCGCCACGAGCGTATCCATGTTGGCCGAACCGTGGAGCAGCTGTCGCCAGGCGGTAGTATAGAACTGGCGTCCGCAATAGACCAGGTTCAGCAGGGCGATAATGAGGCAGGGCTGGTTTCGGGTGTCATCACCAAATGCCGACAACCGGAACCAGCCCATGCTGAGTGCCATGACGAGGAGGGCGAAGCACCAGGAGAGCAGCACCTTGCGGCGCAGCTGCTGATAGGTGCGACGCTCGATGGCCTCCACGTTGCGGTCTTCCTCGATAATCATGTCGTAGCCGATACCGCCGAGTGCGTCCTTCATCTGCTGTAGCGTAATGCGTGCAGGGTCGAATTCCACGAGGACGGTGCGCCCGGGTAGGTTGACGCTGGCATGGCTGATGCCCTCAAGCGAGTTGAGCTTCTTCTCCACGTTGGCGGCACAGCTGGCGCACATCATGCCCAGTACGGCAATTGTCTTCTTTTCCATTGTTAAAAGTTCTTCTCTGTCAGCGGTTTACTGCTTTTTCTTTTGCGTGAACCTGTAGGTCAAGGAGAGCATCACGTAGCGGGGAATGCAGTTCACCCAGCTCTCTGTGCGTCCCTGGGCGTTGACCGAGTACTGCTTGCTCGACAGCTGGTGCAACAGGTCGAAGGCGGTGAGCTTCATGGTGAGCTTCTCCATGAAGAACGAGCGCGACAGCTCGGCGTTCCACACCAGGTCATCGGTATTCATCATCTCGCTCTGATAGCCTCGGCGGCTGTACATGCGGATGTCGGTGCCTACGTAGAGTTTCAGCCAGGGGATGGTGTAGCGCAGATGACCTCCGTAGCTGTAGTCGAAGGCGCTGATGTTCTCGAAGTTCTCGCGCTTGCTGGTTGAGCGTCGCCAGTCCACGTCGGCGCTGATGCCAGCGGTGAGCTTGTCTTTCTGGTACTCCAGGCCCAGGCGCTCGTGGAGCGTCCAGTTGTGGACGGTGCTCTTGGCCTGCTCTGTTTGTTGCGACTCAGTCGCAACATACTGGACGGGGAAGTCAACGCTGTGGTTGTAGCTGGCGTCGGCGCTCTGCTGGAGGGTGAGGCGCTTGGCGCTGTCGAGGGGCTGTTCGTAGCTGGTGCCGAGGCTCCAGTTCCAGTTGCCGCTGATGTTGTCCTGGGTGAAGGTGTAGGCGCCGGTGGTGGTGTCGTAGATGGTGCGCGTGCCGATGGAGCGCTGCACCAGCGATGCGTTGCTCCAGAGGCGGGCGAAATGTCGGGTGCTGTCGTTGTTGAACTGGAAGGCGATGTTGACGTTATGGCTCAGCGTCCGCTTCAGGTCGGGATTGTTGATGCGGGTGACGAGCGGGTTGGTGGTGTCGTCTACGGGCAGCAGGCTTTCGAGGCTGGGGCGGCTGGTGCTCAGGTTGTAGCCCAGTTGGCTCAGGCCCCGTTTGACACCCCATCGATACCAGTCGATGCGCGGATTGAAGTCCACGTAGCTTCGGCGGGCAACGGTGTCAAGATCGGCGTTGGTATAGTGCAGCCGTTCATGGGTGTTGCTGATGGGAAGAGTGATGGTGAAGTACTGCTGGTCGTCGCTGTGATAGATGTCCAGCTCTCCGCCGAATGTGCGGTTCAGGGCTATCTGAGTGTCGCTGTTGTCGTAGTCCTTCACGCTGAGCAGGGCGTCGCGTGTGGAGGGTAGCCACACCGTCTGCTGTTTGTCGGCGGCCACCTCCTTGAGCCAGTCGAGGCGGAAGTTGTCGTTCACGCCTTTGTTCCAGTTCTGCTGGTACCTCACCTCGGGGCTGATGAACCAGCGGTTGGGCATCTGGAAATGGTAGCCGAACTGGGCGTTGTAGGAGTAGCTGCTGCTGTGGGTGTCGTTATAATAGTGTCGCAGCCCCGTGCTGTCGGTCTGAGCGTAATAGGTGCGGCTGAGGCTGTAGCTCTCGCTGGGCTTCGATTTGTTGTAAGAGCCGTTGAAGGCGAACGAGAGGTAGTCGCCCCAGTCGAACTTGTGGTACATTCCGAGGTTGCCGCTGAGCCTCAGCGTGCGGAAGTTGTTGCGCCCGTCGTTCAGCGTCTGGTTGATGAGCGACGGGCGGAAGGTGGAGTCCTGGCTGCTGGTGTTGCGGTGGCCGTTGCTGTAGTTGAGGTAGACCCCCGTCCAGAGGGTGACGGGCACCTTGATCTGGAAGTAGTTGTTGGCGTCGAAGCGGAAGTCCTTCTGCCGGCTCCACGACTGGTTGCCGCTCATGATGTTGCCGCCGGTGGCAAAGCGTTCCGACGAGCTGCGGCTCAGGTTGTCGGCATCGCTCCAGTTGAAGGTGGCGTCCATCTCCTCCTCCCAGTTCTTGTCCTTGTCCTCGGTCTCTATGTGCAGGCCTGCCTGCTTGGTGGCCTGCAGTCCCTGCGGCATGTTGCTGGGGCTCCAGTCGCCCTCGCCGCCGGGCCGGCGGTTCTCGTTGATGTTGTTCGTGTTGCCGAAGACGGAGACGCGTGAGTGGTCGTCGTAGTAGAGCCCGAAGAGGCGTGCCAGGTAGCGCTCGTCGGTGCCCAGGCCACCCTCCACGTTGCCCAGCAGGCCGCGGTTGTACTCGCGTTTCAGCTGCACGTCCATCACGTAGTCCTTCTTCTCCACGTCGTGGCCAATGAGTTCGCTCTGCTTGGTCGACTTGTCGTAGACCTTCAGTTCCTTTACGGTGTAGTAGGGCAGGTTGTCGAGCATCACCTTGTTCTGGCCTTTGAAGAAGTCCTTGCCGTTGAGTGTCAGGTAGTCCACCTTCTTGCCGTTGATGTAGATGTCGCCGTTCTCCTTCAGCTCGGCGCCGGGCATCTGGCGGATGAGGCCGTCGAGCATCGAGCCTTCGGGCATGTTGAAGGCCGACGCGTTGTAGACCAGCGTGTCGCCGCGATAGGCCAGCTTCACCTTCGTGCCGGTGATGACCACGCCGTTCAGGTCTACGTCTTTGTAGACGTCGTCGTCGGAGCGCTGCTTCTTCTTGATGAGCATGCGGGGCAGCTCGAACCACGAGTTGCGGGCAATGTGGCGCAGCTGGTAGACCATCGTCGTGTCCTGGTAGCCGTCGGCGGTGGCTTTGATGATGAAGTCGTCGTTCTTGGCTGGAACCTTGAACTCGTAGTAGCTCGATGTGCCCCAGGTGTAGCAGGTCATAGTGTCGACCACGGTGCTGTCCTTGCGCATGAGCGTCATGAAGGCTTTCACCTTCGCCTTCGTGAACGAGTCGTAGATTTCGCCTGAGAGCTCAATCTGGCGTTCTTTCTTCTTATTGGTCTTGATGGAGTCGGTCTGGGCCGATGCCTGAACGGAGGCGAAAAGGATGCAAAGGAATGCGATGAATGTGTGTTTCATATAGGAAATAGTGAGAAAGGAGAGAGACGTTCGACGGATAGTCAGCTAATGGTAGTGAATCGTGAAAAATGCCACATCATGCGTAACGACGTGCTGAACTATCCTGCGTGAGTCGGCTTTCGCCATGTCTGCCGTTCCGAGCAGACACGCCATAACGGGGTTGTTTTAGCTCACCCTATCCTTCGGCGGCTCTCTCCTCAGATGGGGTGTTTAGAGCAGCTCGGTGGCAAAGTTGAGCGACTGAATCTCGATGTCGAGCTGACGCAGATGTTGCGAGTGGCTGTCTACCTGTTTGCGCAGCGCTGCGATGTCGATAGTGGTGACGTACTTGATTTCATTGCGCCCGTAGCGGTCCTGCGACTGCGTGGCGCGGTCGAAGGCTTCGCGCAGCACCTGAATGCGCTTGCCCAGCACCTCGCGCTTGGCCATCAGCTGCGTCAGCGTCTTGCCCTCAGCGTTCTTCGTGGCCATGTTGGTGGCGTTGATGCGGAAAATCATCTGCTCCAGCTGAGCCAGACAGCCGTCGAGCTCTTTCAGCAGCGCGGCGGGCTGCTCGGCAGGCTCGTCGCCTTCCTGCACTTTCATGTTGTTCACCAGTCGAGCCTTCAGTTGCTCTATGCGTGTCTGCAGATCCTTGCGGATGCTAAGTCCTTCTGCCAGTTTCATAATGCTTAATTTATATTTATGGTGCAAAGGTACGAAGAATGGCTGGAATAAAGGCGAAAAAAACATTGTTTAACTGTCCTGTGCGGAATGGGGGTGAGGCTTGAGGGGATGTAGAAGTGGTTTTGGGGGCTTTTGGGGGTAGGACTTTTCTTTCTCAAAAGTCAAGATTTTTCACGGAAAATTTTCTTCACGGCGGCAGAGCATTCTGGAGTGAAAAATGGCCGTTTTGGACCCTCTGACAGCCCTCGCCCGAGGAAAAAAGAAGGCGCAAAAGGCGAAAAATTGCACATAGACCCTACTTTTGTGCACGTTTTTCGCTCCTATTTTGCCACTTTTCGCGTTTTTGTAAGCACGCCAAATTTTCAAAAGTCAACGCCAAATTTTCAAAAGGCGTTGACTTTTTTTTCTCAACGAAGCCCATTTTTTTTGCATAAATCAGACCAACGAGCTGGCTATCAACTATTTAGCAAAATCTCAAAAAACGGGCTTTTTTTCGTCCAAAAGTTTTTTCGTGGAGAATTTTTGAAATATGGAGGCCAAAAATGGCCGTTTTGTCAAGATTGTTCAAAACAAAAGCAACGCACAAAGTAGGCCAACTGCGATATCTTTGCCTCCGCAAAATTCGCGCTTGCCGTATTTTTGTCCGTTGACCGCGGATTTTCGTCCGCTCACGTCGGATTCTTGCGAATAACGGCTCTTTCCAGGCAAAAACCGCTCGTTTCCGGGAGTAAACGGCGCCGTTTACTGGAGCAAACAGCCCGTTTTCGTCGGAAAACGGTGCCGTTTTCCCTTGGAACCGTTTTTTCGAGTTTCCACAAGGCACGCTGAAGCCCCAAAATGCAAACTTGATGTGTCAAATCCGTTTGTAAGTGTTTATGACAGACGATTTTTCGTTGACATAAATCAAAAACAAATATTTTTGAAACATTTTTGTTTGCACAGTTCGCGGCAACTCCGTAACTTTGCACCAGAAAAGAAATTTTTTTGATTTGTTTTAGTAGATTAGTTTTTAAGTAGTTTGTTTTGAAACTGGCTGTCGAGATGACAGCCAGTTTTTTTGTCGTTTGTTTGCACGTTTCGGGAAAAATATTTACCTTTGCACGCCGAATATGAATTGGAAATTTATTTTACAATGGGTCATCACCTTCACCGTGTGCCTGTTGGTATATGATTTTACAGGGAGCTTCTGGATGTCGCTTGGCATCCTCATTCTTTTAGTCGTAGCAAAAACCCTTGTCATGGACTGGATTGAGAAGAGGAAAGGGGGTGCGAAATGATGCGCCGCCTGCTGTTCCTGGCGCTGGCCGTGTGCTGCCAGTTGCCTGCCTGCCTGGCCCAGACGGTGGCCGGGGCGATGCCTTCCTACAACGAGCCGCAGAAGGGCGAGCCGCGCACCATGCAGTACACGCCCCAGGGCGATGCCTTCGTCTGCGAGAACGGCAAGAACCATTTTACGCGAGCGCTCTACGGCAGTCATACCGACTACCGTGTGGAGACGAGCGACGTGCCCCTGTTCGCCGTGACGAAGAAAGGCCACCACAAGACGGTGCGCTTCGAGATTGAGGGTGTGCCCCTCGATTCCACCGACTACTGCAAGGCGTGGTATCGCAACGGCATGCGCACCTATCTGCTAGGCGACCATCGCTGGAACAACCTGGGGCAGGGCATCGTGCGCGTTCACGTGGTGGCGCTGCCCGACGAGGAGGGCGCCATCTGGCAGTTCATCTGCGACAAGCTGCGCGACCGCCAGCTGGAGGTGAAAGTGCTCGTATGCGACATCGCCAACCCGAAGATGAAGCGCAACGGCGACCTCGGGGCCGATGAACCCGGCATCTTCGAACCCTCGCCCACACAGCAGGGACTCGTGGTGGGCAAGGCCACGCGCAGTAGCAACTTCGCCCATCTGGTGATGCACGGCGACAGCATCTTCTTCATGCACGATGGCGACGCTTTCAAGGCCTTCAACGATGCCGTCGACTACAACAAGGCGATGGCCAAGCGCGTGCAGTTCGACACCCCCGACCCGTTCATCAACACGCTGGGCGGAGCACTGGTGATGGCTGCCGACGGCGACTGGGACGGCCAGACGTGGCTGCACGGCTGCATCGGCTGGCGCATGCCGCTGGCTGGATGGCGTGCTGCATACGCCGGCGACGTGCTCGGATGGAACGACCGTGCCGTGAGCCACTTCGACGCCTACGCCAAGAGCCAGGTGAGGGACGTGGTGCCCACCATCGCCGCTCCCTCGCAGGATCCCGCCATGAACCTGGCCCGGGCCGAGAAGAAGTGGGGCACGCAGATGTACTCCAA
>ODAI012107187.1_pt1 | contig 18832 bp, 18 predicted proteins | sample 1539321 | NCBI WGS metagenome assembly ODAI01 (sample SAMN02144231, study PRJEB22623) | gut metagenome | biome: sheep rumen | host: Ovis aries | place: New Zealand
CAGCGCCCAGTAATAATTGCGCAGTGCATCGTCGATACGGCTTTCACGCTCGGCATTACGTGCACTTGCTATGTAACTCATAATGCGGTCTTCGCGTTCCTTGAACATACGCTGCACTTCGCTGGTCTTTATATATCTGAGTACATGTGCCTCTGGCTTTGTGCTTATTATCAGTTCGTGGGTGTTACTCAGATTTCCGTGGGCATAGGTTTTGACCACCGACTCCATGACAGAGTTAAAATCACCGCCCGCGGACGAATTGATTTCAGTCTCATCGATAGTGAATTCACTGCGCACGTTGACGCTAATCTTGCTGACAAGATTTGCCAATGCCTGTTGATTGGCATTGGCATAAGTGTCACCAAATCCCTCGCCCCATAGATATTCAGGGTCGTTCTTTATTTTCTCGGCCTTCTCTGCCGCCTCCTGTGCTTTCAGACATAGGGGTAGCAAAAGAAGCATAAGTATGAATGAGAATCTCTTCATTCGTCTTTGTCGTTATGTTTTGTTGGTGAAAGACGTGGGTTCGGATTGTCGCCGTTGTCAGGAGTTACATCAGGCCCAGGTTCCTGTCCTTGGTCTCTGCTATACTGATTTATGAACAGATTTACCTGCTGCGGATTCCGTGTGCCTGCCGTAACGATTACCACCGTCGGGCGCTCAATCTCACTTTCGTTAGGTTCGCAGAAAATTCTAAAAGTTCCGTCTCCCACACCCTGTTCAGGTTCTATATGAAGCCATTGACGTGATGCCTCAGGCAGATATATCCTCCATGCTGCATTGCATTTGACTGTGAACTCTCGTTCGCCACCGTAACCAGGGAATGGCTGTACCTCTGCCGGATCAACACTCAGGTTGATAAACGCCTTTCCATTTTGTGTGATGAGTATGTCCTGCGATCCTTCGCCGCTGACAAGAGCAGCAGTTATTGTAATATTTCGGTCAACGTCGTCCTGAATCTCGTCAGCGGTGACTGTGATATTGTTGATACCGCTGTTGCCGTTTAACTTTGACAAATGCAGCCAGTTGCAGGCATCGAGTCCGAGTATTTGCCACTTGTCGTTGCTTGAGATGGTGAAAGTCTGTGATTCGGTAGGCTCGGCAAGGAAGTTCATTGAGCGAGTATGTACATTGATGGCACCGCCTCCGAGAGTCTGTCGTACGTTTACTATTTCCCTTAGACCACCCGCAGTGGTAAGTGTCAGTAGTGCAGCACGCTCGCGAGTGCTTGTGTTCTGCGATGTCAGTACGACAATGGTTCCATTGCCGTCGCCTGAAAGCGGCTGTACTGTAAGGTCGGCCCATTCCGTGAGTGTTGAGTCGGGCGCCTTCTCCACATTTACAATCCAGTGACAGTCGGCCTTGACGTTGATGGCATATTCCGTCTGCGAAGCGGTCATAGTTATAGCCTTCTCTACATTGAGTAGTTCTGAGTGTGGCTCGGCAGTTAGTTCATCGTCCGACTTGCACGAGGTTATGGCAACGGTAAGTGCAAGCATTGGAAATACCACGTATAAAAATATTCTTTTTTTCATATCTTTCTATATAATAATGTGAAAATTAGAAGTTGAATATAACACCAATAGTGGTTTGGAATCCACCTGCACTGATGTCGCTTGCATCAGCAATGTTCTTGAAGTTGTAATCTTTCTGAACGGCAAACGACACTTCGGGCGCTGCAAAAAGATACAGACGTTGTATCGGTGCGTAGAGCAATTTTGCACCAATCGACAGACAACTGGCTGAAGCCTTGTCTCCGAAGAGATTTGTGCCGGTATTAACTGTTCCGGAAAGTCTCTCGATGGTGTAGCCTACCTGTGGCGTGAGTCCCAGACGGTTGGTCAACTCAAACTGATAGCCGTATTTTACAGCGAAGGTGCTGCGCTTGTAACTGATGCTGCTGAGATATGTGTCGAGACCGTCTGTGCTGTACCAGTGAACATCATCAGAGGCTGATATTCCGAAAGTGTAGCTCAGCTGGAGGTCATGTCTTTTAAATACTATGCCTGCCAGTGCGGAAATACCTCCGAGCGAACGTAGTGAATAGCCGGCGCCAAAGTAAAAAGCTTTTGGCTTGATATACTTTATTTTTTCAAGTTTTACAGTATCCACGGTGGTCTGGTTGCGCACAACTGTGTATTCGTGGTTCTGACTTATATAACCCCGTTTCTGCATTTCGAGCTGATATGTTCCGATGGGAAGCGTATGGCTCTCGCTCAAGTCGATGGTAGATGTCCCGTTGTATGTTGCCTGTACATTGTCAGGACGTGTGAATATACGTAACCGACCTGTCCATGGCGTCGGTGGCGCAGCTGAAATGTTGTTCTGCTGTTGGGCTACCACAGTGAACGATGTTTTCTCTGGGTCGCAGTCAACCTTACGTGTTTCAACTACATAAGAGCCTTCGCGTAGCTGTGTCTGCCATGAACCGATACCCATGCGCTTTCCTTCAAACCATATTTCAGCATTTTTCTCTACGCTGATGTTTACATTGCCGAAGTGATCGCTCATGTCGCGCATGGCAATAGGAATGACGCGGGTTTTCTCGTCATCGTTGGTAGTGATGTAGATAGTGTCGCTTCCTTCGTGTCGGTCTTTGGCGGCACGTATGATATGACGTCCATAGTTGAGATATTTATTGTATATAGGAGCCTCGCCGCATGGCTCACCGTCGATGTATATCTCCGATTTTGCAACCTCTGATGTTATTGTCGTGTATCTGCCTGTACCGATGTCAATGAGCATTTCGTATGTACGTGCTCCCTCAACAGGAATGGGGTAGAAATAGTCGCGGTTTACTCCGAACAGCGGATGTCTAACGATAAGCTTCTGAGCCCGGCGTGGCACGTAAAGCCATATTTCTCCTGCGTGTTCCTCTGTAGCAACAATACCGAGCGAACCGCCGTCGAAGATGAATCCTCGCTCGGGTGTAACTATCTTGATGAGGGCGGCGGTCTCTCCGTTCTGGTCGGTCTTTGATGTACCGTGTGTGGTTGCCGTCAGGTCTGACTCAAGTAGCTTGAAATCAATAATCTTCAGTCCTTGTGCCATCATGCTTGTCACTGCAAGGAAGGAGATAATAGAAATAGAAAGAAGTTTTTTCATATTATGATATTTTTCGTTATCTGTTATAGCATTATTCGAGAAGTATCACCTGTGCGTGCTGGGTATCTACGATGTCCATCTGCATTCCCACAGGAGCATCGAAATATGTTGGATCACAGGCTGTGAAGTGCTTGTTGTTTACTATATAATAGTCGCCTGGCACTTCCTTGTTGAAACACACGGCAGTAGAAAGGTGAGCGTTGGGAGCCGGATAGAACACCAGTACCACCTTCAGTCCTACGAGGTCGCGCACCAGTCGGCTGAACAGAATAGAGCGGTCCTCACAGTCCTGATACGGATAGTAGAGTGTCTCCTCGGCGAAAAATGCACGGTCGCCACCCCATACCTTGTCGTCGTACTCGTATGTAAATCCGTTTTGTACAAGGTCGAGCAGCATACTTACCTGCTCAAGTTCATCCTTGCCTGCGAGATGACTCTTCAACTGTGGATACAGCGACTGTTTTACACTCTCGTCGAGCGGCGTATTGGCATACATTGCCCAACGGGTAAGGAAGTTGTCGTCGATCATCGATGTGGGATAGTCGTTGTAGAACTTGATTAGGTTCTTGTTTACGCTTACCGTTACCTGCAGGTCTGGATATTTGGTGCTTCGGTATGTGCGCTCGTCAGCCTTTTCGTATTTCAAATCCTGGCTCGTATCCATACACAGGTCGAGCGGTTTCTCGCCTTTGAAAGGCATGTCGCATATAGACATCGAACTGGGATTTCCCGTCAGCAGGAAGAACGATTTTTGGTCGAGGAAGTAGTAGTTTTTGTCGTATATATGGTGCTCGCTGCCATAGAGCAGGTACAGTTTGTCGTTGCTGCGTCCGATGCGCACCTGATATCCCGACTGGCAGTAAATGTATGCTGTGAAAAACTCTGACTCGTTGGTATCTTTTCCGAAAATGGTATCGCCCAGACAACGGAGCATCTCGATGTAAGCAAAGTCGCATAGATGATGTTCGTCGCGCAGTTTCAGACAGTCGATGATAGTGTTGTTGTAGTCGTGCTTACTGCACCGCGTCCACATATCTGCAACCTCGTTGTTGTTGCATGTTGTGAACTTGTATTTCTGGCTGTCGTTGAACCTTACCTTTCCTTCAGTACCGTAGAATCGGAACGCGCGGTACTGCTGAATAGGAGCCGGTTTGGGATTTTCTACGGCGATTTCTTTTTTAGCGTCGGCAGGTTTTTCCACATTCTGTTCCTCCGGTTTTACTTCTGGAATGGGAGCCACGGGTTCGGGTGTCTTCGACTTCTTCTTTGATGAAAACAATTTGAAGAGGAAGAACGCCTCTGTCTTCAGTGGCTGTGACTTCTTTTCTGGACTGACCTGCTGCGGAGGTACTGTGATGGGTTCTTTGGGAGCAGGTTTTTTCTTTTTTGCCTCAAACTTCTTCCATCCTTTGCGCAGAAATTCAGCGTATTCCTGGTTAGCCTGGTCACGGAAATCTTCATACTCTTTTCTGGCGTATGCATTGAAGTTCTCATACGACGCTCCGAGATTTGCCAACGGGTCGTCTTTATCTTTGTTGTTCTGCGCATGGCAGAAACTCTGCGATGACAGCAAGGAAATGAATATCACTAATGCTTTTTTCATAATCGTCGGTTTTTACTTTGTTATGGTGTCGGTAGAAAGAGTGTCGGCTTGTATGGAGTCGCAGCAGAGGGAGTCACCAATGCCATGTTTCATACGTGTGATGGTGGCAGGGTCGCTTACCTTGCGTGCTACTGTTTCTCCTCCCGATTTTATTTGCCGTTCAACAAAGGCTAGATATTGTCCGGTGAGTTTGCGTGTTGTGTTTTTCTTGTTGGCTACAAGGTCTTTTACCTTTGCACTGCCCGGAACTTTCAGTATATGCTTTGTCTTAGTGGTCATGTCGAAGAGCTCAACGATGCAACCGTATGGTATGCTGATAATCGTCTCCGACGTGATTCGCTCGCGAGCCAGCAGCTGTCGTTTTTCTTTTCCGTTAATTACATTGATGTTTTTCCCCGAAACAGTGAGCACGGTATAGTCGTTGGCGTAAGTCTCAACTGCTGTGCTCAGCAACATCAGGATTGTGCATATAATAAACATTTTTTTCATAGTTACGTTTAATTCTTTTTCCGGTTAAACAAATTTGCGCATTCCGTATATACTTCGGTGGCAGTCTTACGCATTACCATGGCCGAATATGCCCATCCCACGTTAAAACTGATGTTAAACTGACAGAAGAGAATGAATGCTATCCACATGAACAATGCCCACCAAAAGAACAGAATGATACCATTGATGAACCCCGTGGATAATATTATGCGCACTGTAGTATTCTTGATATCTTTTACCTTTTTGCCTTCCCATAAGAAAAACGATATTACGAGCCATGCCAGTAAAAACGATGCAATAGCCATTGGGATTCCCGATACCTCAATTATGTTTTTCCTCTGAAGCATGGTGTTTACGGCATATCCGAGCAATTCCACGCCTGCAATCTTGCCTAACGGTGTGTAGTGCATGTCGTTTTCCTCTTTCATTGCTCCGAAGAGCACAATGCGGTCAACGATAAGTTCCGGATGTGCCAGGATTGAATCGCTGGAGAGTATTGTGAATTCTGTGGGAGTATAGTTGATATTGATGTCCTTGTCTTCCGTTTTTACGGCGGTGCCTGTGTATCCTTCGGTTACTTTCGTGATAAACGATGGTCTCACCTCGCCGTTAATTTCGTCTCCGATGCTTAGTGTGCGCTTCATTCCTCCGTACAGCTGGCGTGGCATGTTGGTGAATCCCTCGTTCAGAGCCGGTATGCTGTCGGCAAAGAACGAGTGTACGGTTTCTGTTGAGTCGTTACGGTTGCCGTAGAGGAGTTTGTATGAGAATACGATATTATCGTAAGTGCTTGCCACTTCCTGAATCATCAAGTCGCCGAGAGTGTCTTCTTTGAGGCCTTCAAAGACGATATCTATTCCTATTATTTTTGGATGGCATTCTTCTATTTGGTGTAACACGTCGGCAATATCGCTTCGGCGATACAGATCGGTCATGTCCACAATGGTGATCATGTTGTTTTGTTCTGGCTCGCTTGTGTCTTGCAGTATCTGGTAGTAGATGTCGGTCATTGAAAAGTCACTCAACACTTTTTTTATAGGGTTGAGCCACGATACGTTGATCGTGAAGAATGCAATAATCCCCACCACGGCAAACGATGTTGCCGTGATGAGGGCCGACCTTAGTTTATTCATTAGAGGGTACGAACGACTCTTCTGCTGTTTCCTTTACTATTTTCTTTATGTTCTCGCTGAATTGGGTTTCTTTTTCAGCAATCTCCAGAGCCCGCAGACGGCTGCGGCTGGCAGCCTCCTGGTCAACGATGTAATAAACCTGTACTTCGTATGTACCATTCTTCTCGTTTTTGCGTATCACGCCAAAGCTGAGGTGCAGGTCACCTCGAATGTCCTTCTCCACCTCTGAAAGGAATGTTGCACGGAATTTCTCCAGATCCTCGTTGTTGTTTGTGCCGTTATTCTCCAGTTCAGAGATTAATTTTCCGATGACGCGTGTGCTTGCCTGCGTTGCATAGCGGTTGCAGGCACTGGCGAGTGCGGCTGTAGAAGCCAGATTTTTCGATTTGGCAGTGGCATATCCTATCATGTCGAAAACCTTGTCTTCGCCTTTTTCCAGCTTCTCGTAGTGTTTCCAGAGTGCACGTTCCATACTGTGCGATGTGTCGAACACTTCCCATTTACCCTTCTTAAATTCTTTCATCTTTGTGCTTACTTCCTTTTTGATAGCTTTTTCGGCACTCTTTGAAAGTTCCTGGGCTTGAATGGCCGAAGGCATTGCCAGACATGCAAATAATAGTGAAATAAATAACTTCTTCATGTTGTAGTACTTTAGTTTGTTAATATGGTTTCGTTATTAAATTCATTTTGCTGCAAAGATAAATATTTATTTTGATTTTCCAATATAAATTAGGGAAAATTTAGTTTTGGATAGTGCTTATTACAAAGAAATTGCACACAAATGCGTAAATTTGTGTGCAAATAGTAGTGCTGATAAAATCTTTTATGCCTTTTTGTCTGTCAGTGTTATATCGAGAACTACCAGAAAGTCCTTGTCGTTGTCTAATGTTTGCAGAGTATAGTTCTTGCCATATATCAGATCCAGTCGCCGTCGGATGTTCGTCAGTCCGACTCCTCCCTGACGTGGCAGTCGCTTTGTAGCAGGATTATGGTTGTCTGATTCTATATGCACCTTGCTGTTGCGGCATGTCCAGTGCAGGCGCTTCTGCTTTCCTTTCTCGTCGGTCTGTATATTTAGTATTGCTTCGATGAACGAATCCTGTGAGTTGCTAACGCCATGCTTGAATGCATTTTCTATGAACGAGATGAAGAGCAACGGTGGTATGTCTATGCCGTTGATGTCGTCGGGTCGTTGGCGCACAATTTTCAGTCGGTCGGTATATCTGATTTTCATCAAGTCGAAATAGTTGTCGAGAAATTCCACCTCTTTGCTCAGTGGTACCGTTTGTCTCTCGCTGTCGTATAGCAGATAGCGCATCAGCTTGCCCAGTTGCAACACGGTTTCTTTCGCCTGCTCGCTGTCAATATCGATGAGTGAGTGGATGTTGTTGAGCGTGTTCATGAAGAAGTGTGGATTTATCTGATACTTCAGGTATTCCAGCTGCTGACGTATGGCCTCGTTGTGTTCTTTCTGCTGCTGCTCTAAGATATGCTGAGTCCTGAAATATAGTTTTATTCCGATGTTCATGCCAAACAACATTATCAGTACGATTACGGCAATTATGTCATGTTCGCCGAAAATGAGTGGAGGACGGTTGTCGGGTTTGAAGCTGTGCGGTTTGTGGTACGGTCTGCCGGGCATGTCGTCGTCCATCTGACCGTGCTTGTCTGGCGGCATCTGTTCGCGCATTTCCGGCGGCAAGTCTCCTCTCGGTCCTTCAGGGCGTGTGGAGCATTGGTAAATGGTGAAGAGTGCAACGATGATGCTTGCGACCACGAAATATAACACCTTTCGCGTCCTCGACAGAAGCAATGGGGTGAGGAAATAGTTATGGATGAGGAAGAGCATGAAGAATATGCTCAGGTCTTTCCATGCAACTAAAACTAAATCCCAATGAAATGAGCTGTCGGCATCATAAGGCTGATGCAGCAACATGCCCATTACTGGTGACAGAAAGAGGATGAGCCATATAACTATGTATATACCATCTTCTGTAGTAAACCGTCGTAATGTTGCTTTCATTGTTAGCATCAGAGTTAATTACCACTTGTGTTTATTTTATCACGACTTTCTTGCTCGCGCCGTTCTGCTTAAAAATATATACTCCTGCTGGCAGCTGTTGAGCAGCAGTGACAGTGGTGTAGGTTCCCATCGACATGCCTTTCAGGTTGTACACCTCGCATGTTGCGTTGGGACTGTTGCTGAAACTTATGCTTTCAATGCCTGATGTCTCGTTGGTGAAAGCCATCTTGCTAAGGTTAGACAATGGCAAGGTCGCAACTGTAGCTCCACCGCTTGTTGCCATGAGCTTACCGTCGGCAAAGGTGATGGTAACGTCGTTGGTGACGTCGATGGTTGATTCAGTATTGTCGCTCGCCGTCAGCAGCAGATACTTGTAGTCTCCTGCCTGCATGTTCAGTGCCGCCGCACAGAGCAATGCCATAATGAATAATTTTTTCATAATAAATCTCATTTCTTAATACTTCATTTTAAACTCTTACCTCAATAAATCACAACGTATTTTTTCTTTGTGCTCGTGAATGTTGTCGGTGTTCCGAGTGGGATGGGGTAGGTGTTGCTGTCGCCGTAGCAGCAAGCGTGGCTGTTTGCACTGGTGGCGGTTAGCGAGCCTCCGCTGATAATGATGTTGGTGTCGCTCTTCATCGTCTTTGGTGCCGAATTTTCCTTCTCTCCTGTCGTCGATGCTGTCAGCGAGCCTCCGCTGAACACTATGTCTCCGTCGCTGTTGATGCATTTTCCGCCTTCGCCTGTGCTTGAGAGTGTCAGTGTGCCTCCGCTGATGGTCAGCTGTGATCCGCATTTTATTCCTGCAGCACTTTTCCAGTCGGCTTCGGTCGTGTCATACGATGTTGCTCCAGTTGTGGTGATGTCGAAAGTGCCGCCACTGATGGTTATTGCACTATCTGTCTTCAGACCCTTGCAGGCAGCACCGCTGATGCTCATTTTTATCGTACCGCCTGAAATGATAGCTTGTCCGTTGAGATAGTCGGTTGCCGTTTTTGTCACTTCGATGTCGATGCCGTCGCCGTAGGTTGCAGTCAGATCAAGGTTTCCGTTGCGCATGTCGAAATACTGCCCGATGTGCATAGCGTCGCTTGCTGCTCCCGTGACGGTAATGGTTCCGGTGAAGCTTTTTTTCATGATGGTGTATTCATCACTGCGGTAGCCGTGTTTGTAGTTTCCAGTGATAGCTAATGAGCCGCTGCCGCTGAACTCCGCATGTCCGTTGATGAAGAATGCTGCTTTTTGCTGTGCGTTCGCTCCATTGCCGTCGATGAGCGTGTTGGTGCCGTTCACTTCCACATTGATGCGCTTGCCATTGTCAATACATATTGCTGCACTGTCGGGATTGGTGATGCTCACGCTGTTCAGAACCACTGTCGATTTGTAGTCGCCGTCCATGTAGAACGATCCTTTGGTAGCCGTACCGCTGAGAGTGTATGTCACCTCTTGCTGTAGCGACGGGTCAGCCACTATGCTTACGTGTGCTCCGTTTACCGTTGTGGTAAGATAAGTGGCAATGTTTCCTGCTACGGTGATGTTGGCTGTTGTACCGCTATACACGATGTTTACGGTGTTATCGGTTGCAATGCCGTCGGCATCAATGTTTATTGAGGCAATGTCGCTGATTGAGTATGTCTTTGCGCCTATTGTCAGTGACGTTCCTCCGCTGAAGGTCATGTCGCCTGTTGCCTCGGCTGAGTAGGCATCAGTTACGCTACCTGTGTTGACGTTCAGTGTCTGCGCGTTTGCACACACTGCCGATGTCATGATAATTGCTGTTATAACAAACTTTCTCATAATATCTATATGTTAGAATTTATTTCTATCTTCTTCCGGGGCCTCCGCCCATGTTGCTTCCGGGGCCTCCGCCCATGTTACCTCCTGTATAGGCTGAGAGCGTTACGTTGTTTCCGTTGCTGAACGAGCCGCCAATGTTTGCCATGCCTGCAAAATAGGAAGTGCCGCCGCTGACGCTGATTGCCGATTGTAGAGTCGGTGTGCTTGGTGTTGATACAATCATCGTTGAGTTTATCGACGTGCTCGACGGTGTTCTGAAGGCTATTACACTGGCTGAACCGTTATAGAGTGCGTACCATGTGTTTGCGCTCCATGCTGTTGTCTGATAGCATGTCTGCGTTATGTTTGAGCCTTGCTCCAGTCCGCCGATGGCTATCAGGTTTCCTCCCTGGAAGTATAGCTGGTAACCTCCCTCGCTGTTCGCGTCGATTGCCACCTCGGGCGAGCTTGCCCCGATGGCATACACCGTTCCGCCCTGTATATAGCAGTTGCCGTTAGCATCGATAGCATCGTTGTTTGTTCCTTGTGCAAACACGTATCCTCCGCTGATAATCATGTCGCCTGCCGAGTTGATGCCGTCGTCGTAGGCACTGACCGTTACTTGTCCTCCCTTTATGTACATCACTCCTTTACTCTCCATGCCTTCGCTGCCTTCGCCTCCGGTGGCGCTGATGGTTATCACGCCGTCGTTGATCACGATGTTTCCGTCGGCCTTGATGCCTTTAGCCTTGCTGTCGAGCGAGCTGTTGTATGTATATGTTCTTCCAGTTGTTGTGACGCTGACGTTTCCGCCGTTGAATGTTGCAGTGCCATCGGTGCTGATGCCCTTGCCTCCGGCTCCAGTGCTCTTGATAATCAGCGTGCCGCCATTGATGACGAACGCACTGTCTGCCTTGATTCCTGCTGCAGCTGTCACATCACCCTCGTCGGAGTCGTACTTGCCGCCGCCGGTGGTGTTGATGGTGGTTGTCCCGCCGTTCACCGTCACTTGGCCGTCGCTTGAAATACCTTTCTTTGCCGTTCCGCTGACGTTGATGTTCAGCGTGCCGCCCGATAGTGCTACAAAGTCATTGGCTTTCAGACCATGACCGTTGCCAGCGTTGATGGTAATCACGCCTCCTGCCATGTTCAGGTAGTCGTCGCTGCAGATGCCGTGCTTATAGTTTGCCGTCACCTGCAGTGTGCCACTGCCGCTGAAGATCAGCTGTCCCTCGCTGAAAATCGTGGCTTTCTGGTCTTCGTCGCTGTCGGCATAGCTGCTGCCGTCGGCAAGCGTGTTGACGGTTCCTGACGCCACGACCATGAAGTTGCGCTTCTTGCTCTGTATGTTTATTGCAGGGCCGTCGGTATTGGTGATGTTCACTCCGTTGAGCGTTGTGCCGAACTTATGGTCGCTGTATATCTTGAACATACCGTCGGCAGTTGTTCCGCTGAGCATGTACATGATGTTGTTCTCTGAGGTTGAGGTGACGATGACGTCAGCTCCCGTGATGTTTACTGCCACACCGTCGGCAGTTCCGGCAACGCTTGCTGTGGTGCCGCTGAATACTACGGCGATAGTGTCGCTGAACGTTGTGTTGTCAATGTTGTCGTCTTCACTCAATACTATTCCAGTGTCGGTATCGCCCGAGGTGGATGAGTCGCCTCCTGTGGTGCCACCTTGACTGTTTGTCCCGTCCTGATTGGGGATAACCCACTCGTTTGTGTTGTCCGAAGAACAGCTGGCAATCATTACAGCCGTTGCAAATGCCATTATAAACTTTGTTGTTTTCATATCAGTAATCGTTTGGTCGTTTATAATAATATTTGCAAAGGTAGTATTTCCTTGCCTTCTACACAATTTTATTCAGCGAATGGGCTCATTTGTTCAGTGAAAATGATATTAGTGTTTTAGAATATAATAATGTATTCTTTTTTTGTCTCTGTGCGCGTAGTCGGTGTGCCTATGATATTTGGAAAGGTGTTGTCTTCACCTATGGAGCAGGCCCAGCTGTCGGCACTTCTTGCCGTAAACGAGCCTCCGCTGATTGTTATGGCGGTATCGCTTTTCACGGCTTTTGGCGCAGAGTAAATCTTGTCGCCCGTAGTTTCGGCGTAGAGTGTGCCTCCACTGAACACGATGTCATGGTCGCAGTTGATACCTTTGCCCCCTTCGCCGCAGCTGTGTATCGTCAGTGTGCCGCCGCTCATGGTCAGCGTGCTGTCGCTCTTTATTCCTGCGGCACTACTGTAGTCTGCCAGTTCAGCATCATATTTGCTTCCGCCCGTGGTGGTAATGTCGATTGTTCCGCCTATAATCTCAGTGATGTCATCGCTCTTTATTCCCTTGCCGCCGTCGGCACTTACGTTTATGGTCAGCACTCCGTCGCTTATAGTGAATCCGTCGTTGGCTTTGATTCCGTTTCCTGCTGTTGACGCTATGTTGATGGTCTGCGGTGTGTTGATTACTATATAGTCGTCGCAGGCGATTGCGTTCTTGCAGTTGCCATTCACGTTCAGTGTTCCACTGCCGCTGAAGTACATCTGTCCTTCGCTGAATAGTGTGCCTTTCTGCTGGATTGTTGCACTCTCTGTGTAATTAGTGCCGTCGGTCAATGTGTTGGTCGTGCCTTTTAAAGTCGTAATCCACAGGCTTTTCTTACATTGGTTGTTGATGGCCGGTCCCGTGGGGTTGGTTATGTTCACGCCGTTCATAACTATCTCGTATTTCTTGCTACGGAACACTGTGAGCGAGCCGTTGCTTGTGCTGCCCGACAGTTTTATCACGAGGTAGTTCTCGCGCAGGCTGTCGGTGATGGTGACGTGGGCTCCGCTGGCTGTCGCGAATGCGGCATAGTTGCCGGCAAGCGAGACACTGTTCCCTTCGTAGTTTACGTAGATAGTGTCGCCATAGGCATTGCTGATTACCTGGTCGAGTGTCATTGTGTCGTCGTTGGAGCAGCTCACGTTAATTATGACTGCTGTCAACATGGCTGCGAAATTTATTATATTTTTCATTGTGATGGTCTCATCTTAGAATTTAAACTTATAACTTACTCCTACTGAATGCATGTCGGGGTCTTCGTCGTCCTCGTCGTCGCTGACGCTCTGGAAGCGGTAGTTCAGTCCGAACACGTGCTTCTTCTTTAGTTTATAGTCAACACCGGCCTCGTAGCGCATCTTCTGTATGCCGCCTTTGCCGTTGAACATCTCTACGCTTGCGTGAGGGTCGAACTTGAACTTGGGAATATCGTATTCCACTTTCAGACGGCTACGTAGCACGTTGGCACCCTTGCCGTTGACATCTTCCCAGCTGTAGGCATTTGTGAACGCTCCTTCGCCCGGCACTACCGTCATCTCGTCAAGGTCCAGTTTCTTTCCTTTCTGAGCCTTGCGATAGGTGTATTGCCAGCGTTCGCGCAGCGAGAATTCCAGACGGCCGGTTTTCACGGTAGCCATCAGTCCGATGTTGAAGCGGTGGCGGGCCATCCAAAAGCTTGGCGTCCATTTGTTTATGGTCACTCCGTCATCTTTATACGTGATTTTCTCTTGACGGTTATCCACGAGTAGCTGATAACCTCCGGTGGCTCTCAGCCAGGGTATTATCTTGTATTCTGCACTCAGGTCGATGTCGAAACGGTCTAAAGTGCGGCTGCTGTTGCGCGTTCTCAGACCGGCCTCTGCACTGACGTTGAATTTCTTGCCGAATTTTTTCTCGGCTCCGATGTTGTATCTCATGCCGAAGTCGCTCTGGGCATGCGCTGCCGTCGTAAGTAGCACGAGTGCTACCGTGGTAAGTCCTTGTCTGAATCTTGCCATTGTCATCATGTCTTTGTGTTTTATTTTTTTTCTTGCTTTCCTATTGTTGTGTCATAGTTGGAATTTGTCTAAATCGCCTTCCTTGCGGAGAGCCTTGCGCCGTTCGTCAAAACTAATGCCATACTCGCGCTTCATAGTCCAGTAGAGATTCATCTTAGTGCCCATACCGCAGCGACGTGCCACCTCGGCGTAGTCGAGGTCGGTATAGCGAAGCAGTTCGTCGGCCATCCTGACCATATAGCGCCTGCGAAACTCGTCGGATGGCAGGCCTGTGAACATGAAGACAAGCGACGACAGGTCGTTGCGGGCGATGCCGTATTGCTCGCAAAGCTTGTCAAACTGCTTGCTACCATTTGATAGCAGCACTACATAATCGTCGAACACCGGGAAGCCTGACGGCTGTTCGTTCTTTGAAATCGGAGCATAGCTCTTACCCGAATCGCTTTCTACAAGCTGTTTGCTGAAAGGAGTGATGTAAACCTTCTCTAAAGGAAAAGGAGCCTCATACTTCAATACTTTTGGCTTTGATACAGCCTTAAATCCCTTTTTGTTATAGGAACGCTGCCTCTTTTGCCATGAATTGCCGTTTCCCATTATATCTTATACTGACTTTTTTTATTGTTTTTGTGCAAAGGTAATAAATTTATTTCAAATTACAAAAAATCCCAATGAAAATTTATTTTTCATTTCTTTAGTAAGTTCTGTAAAGTGCAAGAATTTACTTTTCATTTCTTTAGTAAGTTTTTACCGAGTCGGAATTTACTTTTCATTTCTTTAGTAAATTGTGTTCGGGACAAAATTTATTTTTTCTTCAATGAGATGTGATTATTCGTATTTTATTGTTATCTTTGCACAATAAAGTGCATCATTCAAGAAAGAGCACGATGAAACACAGAATACTTTTTGTTTGTCACGGGAACATCTGTCGCAGTCCGATGGCAGAATTTGTGATGAAGCATCTGGTGAAGGAGGTAGGGATGGAAGCCGACTTCCATATTGAGTCGGCAGCTACGTCAACCGAGGAAATCGGCAACAGCGTCTATCCGCCAGCACGCCGAAAACTGGCAGAGCACGGCATAGGCTGTCAGGGCAAGACGGCCCGGCAGATGACGCGCTCTGACTATGACCGATATGACCTGCTGGTGGGCATGGACTTCTGGAACATCCGCAACATGAACCGCATCTGTGGTGGCGACCCTGACGGGAAAATCGTGATGCTCATGGATTATACCGACAGGCCTGGCGACGTAGCCGACCCTTGGTACACGGGCGACTTCGAGGCCACGTGGCGAGATGTGCTGGAAGGATGCCAGGGGCTGTTGAGTTCGCTTGTAGATTTATAACTTATACCAAGCCAAAATGTCGTAAAGCATTATGTATGCCATCATTGTCAACGGAAGTAGTTGTGTAGTCTGCCTCGTTCTTTAGTGATGCAAGTGCATTACCCATGGCAACACCGACACCGGCAGCTTTTATCATGGAAATGTCATTGCCACCATCACCAAAAGCCATTGTATGTAGCGGATTCAGCCCTAAGTGAGCTGATAATGCTAAGATACCTTCTCCCTTGTCTGCTCCTTTTGCCGTAATGTCCGTAAATGCAGGATGCCATCGGCCAGAGGTGCAGCTTGGGATACGCTCCATCATGTCACGCTCGTATGCTTCTGGAAAGAACGGTGTCAGCTGTAGGATTCGTTGCCCGAGAACCATATCCAAAGGTTTTGTCTTGTCAAGATTCTCCACGGCTATCTCTCCTCGGAAAATCCTGTCAACCTCTCCATGTGGGTCGAGTACTGCCACATCTTTCTCTCCAACCACAATCAGTCCATAGCTCTTTTGCTGCGCATCCTGAACGACCGTAATGACGGCCTCTTTCGGAATGTCCTTACAACAGACTATGTCACTGCCGACAAAACACAAGGCTCCGTTGATGGTCACATAGCCGTCTATCAGATGCTCGATAGCACCAAGATTAGTGATAATCAGCGGAGGACGGCCAGTTGCTATAAACACCTTATGGCCATTGGCCTTGGCTTGGGTTAGGGCAAATATCGTGGAGGCCGGGATCTCGTGTGTCTTGAAGCTTACCAGCGTCCCGTCGATGTCAAAGAATAGGGCATACATGATGCCCAGCTCCTTTCCAAAACATCTGCTGAACTCACTCTCAAAGTTCGGGGTCAGAATGTCTTTGCCCATTGCTTCACGAATCTCCTGCATTGTCCAGAAGCGTCCGCCGTCCAGTTCTTCCGCAGATGGGCGTATCTCTCCATCGTAGATAGTTTTGTTTACATACACCAGCTCCCGCTCTCGCTTACTCTCAAACACATATTTGTCAACGAATTCCGGAATGAAGTCTGTAATGCTTAATTCTTCACAAACTTCACGACGCAAAGCCTCTTCTGGTGTCTCACCATAGTCTATGTGTCCTCCTACGGCAGTGTCCCACTTGCCAGGCTGAATGTCCTTCCAGTCAGGTCTGCGTTGTAGATAAATATCGCCTTTGGTGTTAAAGACATGAAGATGCACGACAGGGTGAAGCAGTCTTGAACCGCTATGACACTCGCCCCTTGTGGCAGAGCCGATTACTTTTCCACTCTCGCTTACTATCGGGAATATCTCTTGCAGGTTATCCATATTACCATTATTCGTAGTGTCTAATCCTGACTTCAATATCTTCTGCTTTCAGTAATTCTGGAATTCCGCTTACGTCCGTTTGTCCATAATGATATGGAAACAGCACCTTGGGCGTCACCATCTTAGCCGCATTGACAAGTTGGTCAGTTGTCATTGTAAAGGGCTGGTTGCAGGGCAGGAAGGCAATGTCAATGTCTTTGATACCAGCCATTTCGGGAATATCCTCAGTATCTCCTGCCACGTAAATTCTCAGTCCGTCGATAGTAAGAATAAAACCATTGTCCCTGCCTTTTGGGTGAAACTTTTTGTTGACCTCTGTTGTATTGTAGGCTGGAACGGCTTCAATGCTAAAGTCATCGGATACCTTGAGGCTATCGCCATTAGCCATCACTATACCATATCCCAGCATATCGCCACACCGCTTGTTCGTAATCAACTGTGTGGTTTCCTTTGTCAACGTCTTGATAGCCATCATGTCAAAGTGATCAGCATGCTCATGGGTCACGAAGATGTAGTCGGCCTTTGGCATAACGGAGTAGGCAACAGTTCTGTCTCGTAGCTTCAGAACAGGGTCGATCTCTATCTCCTTGCCATCGTACTCAATCCTGACGCTGGCGTGCATGAGAGCGTAGAACTTGACTGTCTTTCCGCTCTTAGTCTGGAACACATCAACTTCATAGGTGTCAGTTGTTACGGGGCGTCCACTGTCTTTCCAAGCTGTGATGCCACCCTCCATGTTTACCACCTTGTAGCCATCTGACGCCAGCCGTTCTGCAGCATTGACCGACCTCTTGCCGCTTCTGCAATACACGGCAATGGTCTTGTCTTTAGGAAGACTCTTTGCTTTTTCCATAAAGTCGTCTTGCTTTACGTCAATGTTCAGCGCATTCTCAATATGCCCCTCCTTAAACTCTGCAGCAGTTCTCACATCAAGCAACACAACATCGGCATTGGTTATCAATTCAGCAAATTCTTCAGGGGCTGTGTTCTTAAAGTTCTGTTGACAACAGCCTGTGGTCAGTCCGAATGCTGCCAGTAAGCATGTAATAAAATTCTTCTTCATGTTGATAGTCATTAAAAATCGCCACAAAGTTACTAAAAAATGGCTTAATTCTATCGTTTTACAAGTGAATGTATGTTATTCCTTATTGCTCTTTTGTGTAATTAATGACCTTCGTAGGACAAGCCTTCTCGCATTTTCTGCATTTCAGACAATCTGGATGCAGGTAGCCCAACTGCTCGCCATGGCTGCTATAGGGAGTGAGCTGCATCGGACAGACTCGGGCACACAGTTTGCATTTCTCCTCACACTGGCTACTGACATGGATGCTCTTATAGACCTTCGGCAGTGGGGCTTTCTTTGGAGCCACCCATGATGATAGCGTCCCCATCGGACAGAAACTACACCATGTGCGGGGAGCATAGATGAACGACAGCGTTATCCCTACAACGGTAGTCATCAGGATTATTTTCCAGAATACCATACCCATCTTACCCCAGTCGCCCCATGCAAAATACATCTGGATGCCGAACATGGCAAAGATGAAGAACACCATGAACAGACGGAACCCAAAAGAACGGACGAACATGGGTATAGGACGATGGGGAGAATACTTCGACAGCAGGTGGTCGTACATATTGCCCCTGGGACACACGTTCCCACACCAGAAGCGTCCTTTCCATACAGATGTCAGTACTGGACCTATCATGCAAACAAGGGCTGCCCATCCTAGTACAGGGAAGAACCACCCAAGGATCAGGTAGGCGAAGATGATCCAAAACAGTTGCGGCCCTTTGACCTCGTAATGTCTGTGAAATCGGTTTTTTGTCATATCTTTACATTTATTATACACTATATTAATACCACTTATACCCATGTTCTTTGCAATAGTCGATAGCGGGCTGGAATCCCTGAAAGGTTGCCTTGTGAATCCACTTCAAGCCCTTGCGCTCATCCTTGGGAACACCCGTGCCAGTCATTAGGAACCAGCCTGTGGCAAACTGTGCCTGGGCATCGCCACCGTTGGCGGCAAGTTCGTACCAAAAGACACACTCCTCCAGATTCTTCTCCACACCATCGCCATTCCAATAGGCCGCTCCCACATTCTTCTGACTGAGAATATGCCCTTGGAAAGCGGCCTCACGATACCAGAGGAAAGCCTTGTGATGATCCAGCTCCGTACCGTTGCCGAGGTAATAGGCATTGGCCACATTCACCTGTGACTGCTCCTAACTAATGTTGCAAAA
>ODAI010405008.1_pt1 | contig 18830 bp, 17 predicted proteins | sample 1539321 | NCBI WGS metagenome assembly ODAI01 (sample SAMN02144231, study PRJEB22623) | gut metagenome | biome: sheep rumen | host: Ovis aries | place: New Zealand
CTGCGGTGAGGTCGCGGACAGTGATTTTTTGAAGTTCGATTTGCATAGTTTTATTTCTTTTTACGGATTAGAATTCTTGCATATATTTTTTTTCCCTTTATATATGGATACCCAAAGTTGTAATCATCTTTTTTTGTTGTTGCCATCTGTCCTACAATCTCAAATTGTTCAGGATTATATTTATCCAAAAAAGTGACAGGAACGCCCATTATTCCATCATAATCGACAGGTATTTCTGCCGTTTTTCCAACATCTATTGCATCATAATTGTCGTATTTTGGATATTCTTCAGGGGAATAAGTTTGATATAAAATTAATTTTTCGTGGCGTTTCTTTATATCAAGATTGGTAAACCAACAGATATTTCCGAAACTACGCCATTTTTGACCAGTTTCATCTATCCAAAATCTTGTACTTCTCTCTTCATAATTTGATGGTACTTTGAACTTTGCAAAAGACAAAGTGCTACCTAACCATAATAAATCATCTTTAATAAAACGAAATATTTCTTTATAAGTTAAAGCGTTAAGGTTTCCAATAATAATAAATTTCTTGTCATATTCCATCAACTGCGCCACATACTCTCGAAAGAGTGAAAACGGCGGATTGGTAACGACAATGTCCGCCTCTTTCAGCAGTTCGATGCACTCTTTCGAGCGGAAATCGCCGTTTTCTCTCAGCGTGGAAAGCACGTTTTTGTCGTTCTGAATCAAGTGGCGCACGTCTGCCAAGTCGATGCGACCGTCGCCGTTCGCATCCGTCACCTCAGTAATCTCCACCTTGTAGGCAATCTTCTTCGGCTCGTCCTGAAAATCGCCGAAGTCGAGCATCAACTCCGAACCCTGCACGGGCGAACCGTTGTAGCACGTCGCAATCAGTTTCTTCAGCCCGAAAGCGTTGAAATTGTTCGCAAAATACTTGAAAAAGTTGCTCTCGTAAGGGTCGTCGCAATTGCAGAGAATCGTCTTTCCCCGAAAATGCTCGCGATAGTGCTTCAACTCGTTTTCGATGTCGGCGAGTTGCGTGTAAAACTCGTCTTTCTTGGCCTCTTTGGCCGCATTCAAATTCTTGTTTGCCATACGCTATGCATCGTTTTTGGCGTATTGCTTATCTTCGGAGGTGTAGGCTTCGATTAGGACAAATAAAAACGTGGACGAACTATCCACGTTTCAAAGGCCCTGAGAAGCCTACTAATCCAGATAAATTACGCCCACGCACAACGCGGACGCCTGCAATTTATTCTTCGGATTAGTGCTTTCTTGAATTTCTCAGGTTCTTGAAACGATTCCGAATAACAGCAAACGCTTGTTAATATTATTTTCCCGCAAAAATTCGTGTCAGACTCTCGCTTGAGTAGTTTCCGACATCGGCACAAAGGTATGAAAAAATATTGAGAATATCTATTTTTAGTTGATTATTTATGTGCTTTTTCAATTTTCCTGCGTTTTGGGTCTTTTCTTGTTTGTTCCTTCGGGTTGTTTTTCAGATGTTTTTAGCTGATAATTTGGCGTTATCAAAACATTATTGTATCTTTGTAGCCTAAACACATTGTAATAACAGTAATTTTTGAAAAGATGAAGGACTTTTTTAAAAATGTACTTGCTACGGTTGTAGGTATTTTTGTTTTTTGCATGGTCTCTGGCTTATTCTTTTTGGTCGGTCTAGTTGGCATTATTGCTTCAAGTGGCGGCTCGAAGCAGCGTGTGTCGGAGAACTCCGTGCTGGTTGTCAATCTCTCAGGTGTAATTGAAGAGCAGGCAAAGGAAAACGTCCTTGGCCCATTGACCGGTGATGTCTACAACAATTTAGGCTTGGACAATATACTGTCTGCCATCGACAAGGCTCGTGAGAACGACAAGATCAAAGGCATTTATCTGGAGTGTGGGGCATTGAGTGCTGGGTATGCCACTTTGCAGGAAATCCGGGACGCGTTGTTGAAGTTCAAGAAATCCGGGAAATGGATTGTAGCTTATAGTGACACCTACACACAAGGCTGTTACTATCTGGCTTCGGCGGCAAACGAGGTGTTGATGAACCCTTACGGTATGCTCGATTGGCACGGCATCGTCTCACAGCCCATCTTCTTGAAGGACCTTTATGCCAAATTCGGCGTGAAATATCAGATTTTGAAAGTCGGTACCTTTAAAAGCGCGACGGAACAGTTTACCGAGGACAGGATGAGTGATGCCAACCGCCTGCAAGTGACGCAATACATCGAGGGATTGTGGTCCAACATTTGCCAAAGTGTGAGCGCCAGTCGCAAAATCTCCACAGACTCCTTGAACGCTTATGCCGACCGCATGGTGATGTTTGAGCCAGCCCAAAACCTGAAGAAATATGGCTTGGTCGACAACCTGGTTTATGTTGACAATGTGAAAAATCGGATAAAGAAACGTCTGAAAATCTCGATGAGCGACCGCATCAACACGCTGAGCGTGGAGGACATGAAGCAAGTGCCTGCCAAGAAACAAAATCATCAAGGCGACATTATCGCTCTTTATTATGCCTATGGCAATATTGTCCAGAACAGCATTTCGGGCAATTTCTCACAAAATCATGAGATTGCTTCGACGAAAGTCTGTCAAGACCTTGCCGACTTGATGGACGACGACGACGTCAAGGCCGTGGTGTTGAGAATCAATTCAGGCGGCGGCGATGCGATGGCCTCGGAATTCATTTGGCACCAGGTGAAACTTCTGAATCAGAAAAAGCCGGTCATTGTCTCTATGGGCGACTATGCAGCCTCTGGCGGCTATTACATCAGCTCGGCTGCAAGCTGGATCGTGGCACAGCCCAACACGCTGACGGGCAGCATCGGCATTTTTGCGGCCATTCCAGATTTCAGCGGCCTGGTGACACAGAAGTTGGGCGTGAAATTCGATGAAGTGAAGACCAACCGCAACTCAGGTTTCGGAAATGTGTTCGCTCGTCCGTTGAACAGCGAGGAAAAAGCTTATTTGCAAGGTTATATCAACCGTGGCTACGACCTCTTTTTGTCCCGAGTGGCAGAGGGTAGGGGCATGAGCAAAGAAGAAGTTGACAAAATCGGTCAAGGGCGCGTTTGGCTAGGCAAGGCAGCCTGTGATTTGGCTTTGGTAGACGAACTCGGCGGTATCAATGTCGCCGTGGCCGCCGCCGCCAAATACGCGAAGTTGAAGGACTATCATGTCCTGTCATATCCTGCCCCAAGCAATTTCCTAAGTAATCTTTTTGCCGATATGATGAGGCGCGGTACGCTCGACGAGCAGCTGAAAACGACATTAGGCGATTTTTACGTTCCGTTCATGCACTTGAAAAACATGAATCAGCGTGAGGTTTTGCAGGCACAAATGCCTTTTGTGCTCAATATTAACTAAAAGGAGAAAGACAAGGAAGAAAGAGGAGTGAGCGTGAGGAGAGAAGGCGATTTCATCAAAGTCAACAAATGGCTGAAGCCCCTGAGTTGGTGCTACGGCATAGGCGTTGGTTTTCGGAACCAACTCTTCGACTTGGGTGTTTTGAGAAGCCGCTCCTACGATGTTCCCATCATTTCCGTAGGCAATATTACGGTGGGCGGATCGGGCAAGACACCACATGTGGAGTTTTTAGTGGAATTGCTTAAAAACAGCTATAATGTGGCCGTGTTGAGCCGCGGCTACAAGCGCAAGACCAGCGGATTTGTCCTGGCCAGCAACGACACCATGATGCTGGACATTGGCGACGAGCCCTATCAGATGAAGATGAAATTTCCAGATGTAAACGTTGCCGTGGATGAAAATCGGCGGCGCGGCATCTGCAAGCTGATTTCCAACAAATACGTCAAGGACATTGATGCCATTGTAATGGACGATGCCTATCAGCACCGTTATGTTAAGCCGGGAATAAACATCCTGTTGATCGACTATCACCGCTTGATCATCCACGACTGCCTGTTGCCCGCTGGCCGGCTTCGTGAGCCTCAAGAGGGGAAAGCGCGTGCCGACATGGTTATCGTGACCAAATGCCCTAGAGACCTGAAACCGATGGAATACCGTGTCATCACGAAGGCGCTGAACCTGTTTGCCTATCAAAAACTGTATTTCACGACCCTGGATTATGCTTCTCCGCAGCCGCTTTTTGATGCCCCGCCATGTGAATTGGCTGAGTTGAAAGACCATCATGTCCTTTTGCTGACTGGCATCGCGTTGCCCGAGCAGATGAAGGCAGACTTGCTGCCTTATTGCAAGCACATCAAGCAGATGAAGTACAGAGACCACCACCAGTTTACAAAAAAAGACGTTGGGCACATCAACAAGACGTTTGCCACGATGGATGCCGACCGAAAAATCATCATTACGACCGAGAAGGATGCGGTAAGGCTGCATGCAACCAACGGCTTGAGCGACGAGGTGAGGCAAAACATCTATTCGCTGCCCATCAACGTCGTATTTATGCAAGATAAAGAAGAGGAATTTAACAATAAAATATTAGATTATGTACAAAAAAATTCAAGAAACAGCATCCTGGCTAAGGCAAAGGATGACAACAAACCCTGAAACAGCCATTGTTTTGGGTACAGGTTTGGGACAATTGGCATCTGAGATAACCGACACATACGAATTTCCATACGCAGAAATCCCGAACTTCCCCGTATCCACCGTCGAGGGACATAGCGGAAAATTGATTTTCGGCAAGCTAGGCGGCAAAGACATCATGGCCATGCAGGGGCGTTTCCACTTCTATGAAGGCTACAACATGAAGGAGGTGACTTTCCCCGTGCGTGTGATGTACGAACTGGGCATCAAGACCTTGTTCGTGTCGAACGCTGCGGGCGGCATGAACCCGGAATTCTCGATTGGCGACCTGATGATCATAACCGACCACATCAATTTCTTCCCGGAACATCCGCTCAACGGCCCAAACTTCCCGACGGGTCCCAGGTTCCCCGACATGCACGAGACCTACGACCATCAGCTCATCAAGCTGGCCGACGAAATAGGCGAGGAAAAAGGCATCAAACTGCATCACGGCGTTTATGTGGGCGTGCAAGGCCCAACCTTTGAAACACCGGCAGAATACCGTATGTATGCTATTCTTGGCGGACATGCCATCGGCATGAGCACTGTTCCGGAAGTCATTGTGGCACATCATTGCGGCATCAAGACATTTGGCATCAGTATCATAACCGATTTGGGCGGATTTGCCGAACCCGTCGAAGTGAGCCACGAGGAGGTGCAGATGGCTGCCAACGAGGCGCAGCCTAAAATGACAGAGATCATGCGCGAGATGATTCGGCGCTCGTAAAATGCGGTGTGGACAATGTTGATGATAACAGAAGAAGAATGACAGACATTTCGAAATTAGGTGAATTTGGGCTCATACGCCATCTCACCAGTGATATCACGCCTCAAAACAGCTCGACATTGCGCGGCGTGGGTGATGATTGCGCCGTGTTGCGCTACAAGGACAGCGACGTTCTTGTGACGACCGACATGCTCATGGAGGGCATACACTTCGACCTGACCTACATTGACATGCAGCATCTGGGCTACAAGGCGGCGATGGTCAATTTGAGCGATGTCTTTGCCATGAACGGCACACCGCGGCAGCTGCTGGTAAGCATTGCCTTGAGCAAACGCTTTACGGTGGAAGACACGGAGGCCTTCTATCGGGGACTGAGGCTGGCGTGCGACAAGTGGAACGTGGACTTGGTCGGCGGAGACACGACATCTTCGTATACAGGACTTGCCATTTCCATCACTTGCATCGGCGAGTGCCTTTGCGGGCAGGCCGTTGGCAGGGATGGGGCTAAGGAAACCGACTTGATCTGTGTTAGCGGCGATCTAGGTGCTGCATACATGGGCTTGCAGCTACTTGAACGCGAGAAAGCTGTGTTCTATGCACAAGTTGAGGAAGTGCAGAAGAAGATGAGAGCAGCTGAAAAGGCTGACAACAAGCCTTTGGTGGAAAAACTGTCCAAAGAGATGGAACTTCTTAATGACTTCAGGCCCGACTTTGCCGGCAAGGAATACCTTATTGAGCGTCAGATCAAGCCCGAGGCGCGCGGCGATATGATTACGAAGCTGGCAGCGTTGAACATCAGGCCAACTGCGATGATAGATGTCTCGGACGGCTTAAGTTCTGAGCTGCTCCATATTTGCCAACAAAGCGGCGTGGGCTGCCGAGTATATGAAAAAAACATCCCCATTGACTATCAGACGGCGCTGTTGGCAGAAGAATTCAACATGAACGTGAGCACTTGCGCCCTAAATGGCGGTGAGGATTACGAGCTGCTCTTCACAGTTCCCATTGGCGACCATGAAAAAGTCGAGAAGATGGAAGGTGTGAAAATAATAGGCCATGTTACCAAGCCTGAGCTCGGCGCGATGCTTGTCACACGAGACGGACAAGAATTTGAGTTGAAGGCGCAAGGATGGACAGCTTGTTAGGCTCGTTTTGCTTGGGAAATCGTTTGAAAAAGGTAATTGCAATAAGCGATTACCTTCATTTTGATGGATAAAAATATTATAGTTAAGAATGGAATACATTGCTGAACGTTTTGCGGACATACAGTTGTTGCGCTATTCGCTGCATGGTTTTGAGAAACTGTCGCTGCGGCAAAAAATGTATATCTTCTACCTGTCGGAGGCTGCAATTTACGGCCGCGACATCGTTTTCGAACAATTTGGTGAGTATAATCTGCACATCCGGAAAATCTTGGAGTTAGCTTATGAGAATTATACTGGCGACAAGGACGACCCTTCGTTTTCGGGCCTGTCTACTTACTTGAAGCAAGTGTGGTTTTCAAGTGGCATACATCACCATTACAGCTGTGAAAAATTTGCTCCTCAATTCTCAGAAGAATTTTTGCGTGAGGTTTTGGCAAAAGTTGACGATAGTCTTTTGCCGCTGAAAGGCTTTGAAAACCGGGAAAAACTGTATGAAAAGGTTATGCCGCTCATATTCAACCCCCATTTAAAGCCGAAACGTGTTTGTCAGGACGATGGAATGGACCTGGTCACAGCCTCTGCTTGCAACTACTACCAAAATGTTACCCAATCTGAGGTGGAGCAATTTTATCAGCAGCAACGGGAAAATTCGGCTGATCCGCGCTTGTCGTTTGGCTTGAATACAACATTGGTAAAAGAAAACGGTGTTATAACCGAGCGCATTTGGAGGGCGGACGGCATGTTTGGTAAAGCCATCAAGCGTATTGTGGAATGTTTGAAAAAAGCCAAGGAATATACTGAAAATGAGCAGCAAAACGTAGTTCTTGAACTGCTTGTAAGTTATTATGAGTCAGGAGATTTGTCTGTTTTTGATAAATATTCAATTGAATGGCTGAAAGAACAGGCGGGAACGGTGGATTTCATCAATGGATTTATTGAAGTTTACGGCGACCCTCTTGGCATTAAAGGTTCATGGGAGGGAATTGTAGAGTATCTTGATGCAGAGGCAACCCGTCGCTGCCAGGTCATCAGCGGGAATGCCCAATGGTTTGAGGATCATTCGCCCGTTGATCAACAGTTTCGCAAGGAGCAAGTCAAGGGCGTGTCGGCCAAAGTCATTTGTGCGGCGATGCTTGGCGGCGACAATTACCCCGCATCAGCCATCGGGATCAACCTTCCCAATGCAGATTGGATTCGTACTGAATACGGCAGCAAAAGCATAACCATAAGTAATTTGATTGAAGCATACGACGTGGCCGCGAAAGGGAGCGGGCTGGTGGAGGAATTTGCCTCGCCAAACGGCGAAATTGTTTCTTTGATCAAACGATTTGGCTGCCTCACGGGCAACTTGCATACCGATTTGCACGAATGTGTGGGACACGGAAGCGGCAAGACGTTGCCGGAAGTGGAACCCACAGCATTAAAAGCGCATGGAAATACGATTGAGGAGGCGCGCGCCGACCTCTTCGCCCTTTATTTTTTGGCAGACGAGAAAATGGTAGAGCTCGGGCTCGTCCCTGACAGAGAAGCCTATAAGGCAGAATATTATACTTATTTGATGAATGGACTGATGACCCAATTGGCGCGTATCAAAACCGGCGGGCAAATCGAGGAGGCTCACATGCGTAACCGTGCACTGATTTCGCGTTGGGTCATCCGGCATGGCAAAGGGATTGCGGAACTGGTGAAAAAAGACGGTAAGTCATACGTTGAGATATACGACTATCCGGCTTTGCGAATGCTTTTTGGCAAGCTGCTTTCAGAGGTTCAACGCATTAAGAGTACTGGAGATTTTGAGGCGGCCAGGGAACTGGTTGAGGATTATGGAGTACGGGTCGATGCAGAATTACACGCAGAAGTGTTGCGCAGATATGAAAAATTAGGCATAGCACCCTATAAAGGCTTTATCAATCCGAGGTTTTTGCTGATGGAAGACGAGAAAGGTAACGTGACGGATGTAAGTGTCGATTACACAGAGGGTTATGTGGAACAGATGCTACGTTACGGAAGGGATTATGCAACTTTGATTTAGGGAAGATGATGGAAAATGAAGCTATTATTAAGCAGGTAAGGGAGATCAAGCAATCGTTTCGGCTGCTGATGAACGGTGTGGCATCACATTCCATGCGCGAGAAAGGCCTCAATTACAAGTTGAACTGGGGCATTTCACTTGTTGACCTGAAAGAAATGGCAGGACAACACGTCAAGAACCTGGACCTGGCAATCGCATTGTGGAAAGAGGACGTCCGCGAGTGCAAGATGCTGGCAATATTATTGATGCCACACGAAGCGATGCCTCCAGAACTGGCAGAATTATGGGTTGAACAGCTGCCTTCGCTCGAATTGGCGGAACAGGCCTCTTTTCATCTGTTCAGGCATTTGAAGGAGGCGTCGGTTCTGGCATACAAGTGGATAGCCCTTGACGACGAATTGCCACAAATCTGCGGCTACCACGTGCTGGGCGGGCTTTTTCAGCAGGGGCGTGCCCCCGACGAGCGAGGCGTACATGAGTTTTTCGACCAAGTGGGCGTTGTCTTGCGCAGTGGAAGCATCCCTCTCAAACATGCTGCCATGAACGCAGTCTACCGCTTTGCAGATATAGACAAAGACTGTGAGCGGGTGGCTGAAAACATGATGAAGTCGATGGATGTGGAAATATTTTGAGGCGATGCGTCATTTTTTGAAAAGAAAATCGTATCTTTGTGAGGTTTTTTGAAGCAAAAATGGCAGACAAGGGGATAAAATCTGAAGTAAAAGGTATTTTGGAACGCTACTTGGAAACGAGTAAACATAGGAAAACACCAGAGCGTTTCGCAATACTAGAAATCGTATATTCGCTTAAAGGGCATTTTTCGCTGGAAACACTGGGCATTGAGCTCGAGAAAAGAAACTTCCGGGTGAGCCGCGGCACTTTATACAACACGTTGAATCTGCTGATGGAGCTACGTCTTGTCATCCGCCATCGTTTTCAAGGAGCTACGGTATACGAGGCTTGCTACCACAACAAGTCGCACTGCCATCAAGTTTGTACCGTGTGCGGGAAAGTCTCGGAAATTATATCCATGCCCATCATCAAAGCTGTCAACGAAACGCATTTGAAGCGTTTCAGGAAAGATGGTTTCACGCTGTACATCTTTGGTGTGTGCAGCACTTGCCAGGCGCGGATAACGCGCCAACAGCGTATGCAGAGAAAAAGGAAACAATAAAAAGGAATAAGATATGATGAATACAGGAAAGGTTGATGTCCTGCTGGGTTTGCAGTGGGGCGATGAAGGCAAGGGAAAGGTGGTCGATGTGCTGACCCCCAGATACGATGTGGTGGCTCGTTTTCAAGGCGGCCCCAATGCCGGGCACACTTTGGAGTTTGAAGGCCAGAAATATGTATTGAGGAGCGTTCCCTCGGGCGTTTTCCAAGGAAACAAAGTCAACATTATCGGCAATGGCGTGGTTTTGGCTCCAGACTTGTTCATGGAGGAGGCAAGAAATCTTGAGAAAAGTGGGATAGACCTCGTCAACCGTTTGCATATCTCAAGGAAAGCACACCTGATCTTGCCGACACACCGCTTGTTGGATGCTGCCATTGAGCGGCAGAAAGGAAAGAAAAAGGTTGGGACCACGGGAAAAGGTATTGGGCCAACTTATTCCGATAAAATCGGCCGCAACGGCTTGAGGGTAGGGGATGTTTTTGAGGACTTTGAAAACAAGTATGCCGTTTGCAAGAAACGTCACGAGGACTTGCTGAAATACATGGACTATACCGACTACGACCTGACGGAGATAGAGAAGAAATGGATGGAAAGCATCGAATATCTGCGCCGATTCCACATTATTGACAGCGAACACGAAATCAACGCCTATCTCAAGGAGAACAAGTCGGTGCTGTGTGAAGGAGCGCAAGGCACCATGCTGGATGTCGATTTTGGGAGCTATCCATTCGTCACCTCCTCGAATACCATTTGTGCCGGAGCTTGCACAGGGCTTGGCGTGGCACCCAACCGAATCGGCGAGGTGTATGGAATCATGAAGGCTTATTGTACGCGCGTGGGCGCCGGGCCTTTCCCAACGGAGCTCGACGATGAGACGGGAGCCAGGATTCGTGAACTTGGGCATGAATTTGGAGCTGTGACGGGACGTGATCGGCGCTGCGGATGGATCGACCTGGTGGCATTGAAATATGCCATCATGGTCAATGGGGTGACTCAACTCATCATGATGAAAAGCGACGTGCTCGACACATTCGAGACCATCAAGGCGTGTGTGGCCTATCAGTGTAAAGACGGGAAGACGATTCGTCATTATCCTTATGACGTGGAAGAGGTGAAGCCAATTTATGTGGAGATGAAAGGATGGCTGACAGACATGACACGGTTTATCGAAGAGGGCCAGTTCCCGCAAGCATTTAAGGACTATGTGGCTTTCCTGGAAAAAGAATTAGAAACGCCGATAAAGATCATTTCAATCGGACCAGATAGAAAACAAACCATTATCAGATAAAAGATGGCACAAAAACCGAGCATACCTAAAGGAACGAGAGATTTTTCGCCTGTAGAGATGGCGAAGCGCAACTATATTTTTGACACCATCCGTGAAGTTTATGCACTTTACGGTTATCAGCAGATAGAGACTCCTGCGATGGAAACCTTGCAGACGCTCATGGGAAAGTATGGAGAAGAGGGTGACAAATTGCTCTTCAAAGTGCTCAACTCTGGCGACTGCATGTGTAAAATCTCAGACGAGGAGCTTCTGGCACGCAATTCGACACATCTCGCGGCCAGACTGTGCGAAAAAGGGCTCCGCTATGATTTGACCATTCCCTTTGCACGCTATGTCGTGATGCACCGCGAGGAACTTCTGATGCCTTTTAAGCGTTACCAGATTCAGCCGGTTTGGCGTGCAGACCGCCCACAGAGGGGACGCTATCGGGAATTCTATCAGTGCGATGCCGATGTCGTAGGTTCCGACTCATTGCTCAACGAGGTTGAACTCATACAAATCATGGACACCGTGTTCACCTGTTTTGGCATACGCGTCCAAATCAAGATTAACAACCGGAAAATCTTAACAGGCATTGCCGAAGCCATCGGTGCGGGTGATAAGATTGTGGAAATCACGGTTGCCATTGACAAACTTGATAAGATCGGGATTGAAGGGGTCAATAAAGAGCTTGAGGCCTGCGGGCTCGGCGCCGAGGCAATGGAGAAGCTGCAACCGATAATTTCACTCTCGGGAACCAACGAGGAGAAGCTAGACATCATTGCGCAAGTATTGAAGGACTCTGAGTCTGGCATGAAAGGCATCGAAGAAACCCGTTTCATCCTTGACACTCTGGAAAATTGCCAGATAAACAACGAACTTCAGCTCGACCTCACTCTCGCTCGAGGGCTGAACTACTATACAGGCGCCATTTTTGAGGTGAAAGCGCTTGATGTGCAGATTGGAAGCATCACGGGCGGCGGACGCTATGACAACCTGACCGGCATCTTGGGCTTGCCGGGATTAAGTGGAGTAGGAATCTCTTTTGGTGCCGACCGCATCTTCGATGTGCTCAACCAACTGGATCTATATCCGGAAAACGCACTTGAAGGGACGCAAGTCCTTTTCATCAATTTTGGAGAGCAGGAAACCGCCTTTGCCCTGAAATCGCTGGCTGAGCTGAGAAAGGCCGGCATACGGGCGGAGATCTATCCAGACGTGGTGAAGCTTAAAAAACAGATGAATTATGCTAACGGCAAGCAAATCCCCTTTGTGGCATTTATTGGTGAGCAGGAAATCAAGGACAATACGCTAACGGTAAAGAATATGGCAACGGGCGAGCAGTCGGTCATGACTACGAAGGATTTGATAGACTTCCTCCAATCATAAGTCTCTCGTCGTCTCGCACCCGATAAAAGTCAATCCTGCATCAATCTTTCAGGATTGACTTTTTGATTTTAGGAATGGAGCTCAAAATTAGGATACGGCGCAATGACATGATGCATTCTCATTATTAAAAAAATAAGAAAACGCGGAGCCATTCCATTGACCCAAATGGCCTCAATCCTTTTTCAAGAGTTGTTCGTAGAATTTCTCGTACTGTTGAGCCACGGTTTCGTAACGATGGTACCGGCTGATGTATTCGACGCTTTCTTCTTTCATTTGCTGCATTTTTGGCGGATTCAAGATGATTTTTTCAAGTTCTTCGTACACGCTGTCAAATGTTGGCTGTACGTTGATGATGGGACGTAGCCGCTGTTCATGGATGATTTCATAGTTTTCAGGCTCGCCGCCGCCGCAGACCACAATGCCTTTAGACATGGCGAGCAGTGCGTTCATCGACGGTGTATAGCTGTATAGTTGGTCGAGGACGATGTCGCTGTTGTCCATCATGTTGTTATATTGCTCAAACGGCACTGACTCTGCGATTTTCAAAATAACTTTGTCCGGATATTTTTCTGCCAACCGTTGTGCTGCCGCCAGCATGATGTCAGTGCCTTTATATTCGTTTCTTGTCTTGTTAATGCCGATAAAGATGTTTGTTTTTTCGCTTGTCTTTCCCTTTGTCGTTTGTTGTTGGTTCATTTCGATGGGATAGGGGATGAAAATCGTTTTTTCTTTGAAGTGGGGATGATAGCAGATCCAGTTTTCATACAATCCGGCGACGATGCCGTCGCATTCACGGGCAATGGTCTTGTTCAACCTCTCTTTTCCTGTTCCCAGCCATTCTTTGCGTTCTTTTAAGGCATCTTTGGTGTCGCGCAGCTTGTCGCCGATGTTAAAATCGCTGTACCGCAAAGGTTTTTCTTGACAGCAGACACTTACCCAGTAGTGGTCCATGCCGAAGGCACCGAGCACTACTTTTTTGTTGCGCCGCTTCAAGTAACGGTAAATTGGAGTGATGTGCTCTGCTTTTAGTTCGAGGAATATGGGATTGATGAGCTGTATAATGTCATATCCTTTTAGCCGGGGCAGCGCTCGGCACAATTTGGCGAGGTAGGAAATCGTCCCGAGCGTTCCTGTCTTCCGGGCCAAGTCGATGTCCCTCGGAAAATTTTTCCAATGGTCGCCATCCGAGGCAACCGTGACGGCATGCCCCAGCTCTTTTAAACCCTTGGAAAGCGTATGATGAACGTTGCTGTATTCGCCTAATAAAAGTATTTTCATGTTTTAGCTTTTGTATTTCAGCACCTTGAACAGTAGCTTTCTACCGATGCCGTAATTGGTTGTTTTTCTAAAAATACTGTATTTGAGTGTGTAGTTTTTGTTGGGCAGTGGAAAAAATCCTTTCTCGGTCAGTATTTTGACATTATCTTCCACGAATTGCTCGTTTTTGGTCAATGTGATGCAGTCGTATAGGTAGTCCATGGTCAATTGTGCCACTCTCCTATTCATGGCGGCGCGGTCGATGCCAATCATTGTGTCGCCCTTTTCTCGGAGGTTGATGATGACTTGCAGCTTGTCCTTCAGCCTTTTTTCTATCACTTTTAAATCCTTGTGCCGGGTGATGGAATTCTTCCTTTCCCTGTAAAAATAGGCTTCGGCTTGTGTGACATAAAGTCTTTCAGCCCTCAAAATCAGCTGTGGCGTAAATTCTTCGTCCTCATGATAAATGCCCTGTGTGAACCTCAGGTTCAATAGTAAATCTTTTTTGAAGAAAAAGCCCCAGGCCGTCGCCCTGAGATTGTGGTGTAGCATGTACTCCTCGCCCGATGTCGGCGTTTCTGTCATTGCAGGTACAAAACTTCTGTCTTTTCGTGTCTCCTTGAACATGACCATGTCGGCATCAACGTCTTGCACGCGGACGATGTTCAGGCAATGCCCGTAGGCTTGAGGCAGGAGATAGTCGTCTCCATCTACGAATTGGATGTACTTGCCCTTGGCGATGTCTATGCCCACGTTGCGGGCGGAGCTTAGCCCTTGGTTGGTCTGCCTGAAATAAACGATGTGGTCTTGTATGTCGTTGAGGCATGCGATGGCAGGTGTGTCAGACCCGTCGTCGATGACAATGATTTCCCGTTCCTCTGCCGTGAGACGTAGGCTGAAGATGCTGTCGACGCACTCTCTGATCATCTCGTGCGGGAGATTGTAACAGGTGACGATGAAGCTGATCAGTGGTTTCTCCATATTGACAAGTTGTGTATGAGTTGGTTGAATTGGCAGAATTTTCGTATTCCAATGATATTGTTGAGCCTTGTCTTCCAAGTGACAGGCTTCACTTTTATCCAAGGCAGTAGGATGTTTGCCGTTTTTTTGTAGACATCAAGCTGAATGTTGAGGACATGGGCATAATATTGGGCGAAAGCCACGCTTGTTTTGTCAATTCCCTCCCCATTCTCATCCAAGTATTTTAGATGTGCTTCCAGTAAGTTGGCCAAGGCTCCGCCATCAGCCTTGTAGGTGATGCCATCGGGGTTAAAGCAATAGTGGTAGCAACCTTGGGCGCAGGTTGCCACGCTTTTTGCCTGTTTCAGGATCAATGGCAGAACGTGGAGGTCCTCAAATTTTTTGCCGACAGGAAACCTTACTTGTTCAAAAACCTCCCGGCGGTATATTTTGTTGCAGGCATAGGCATGGGTATAGGCTTTCCCTTCAAACCAATATTGCTGCATGTTCGTGTACACCTTTTCTTTGAACTTGAGCATTTTTTCTTGAGGGGCGCCATAGAATTTGAAAATAGGGAACTCCAGTATGGCCCACTCCTGGTGCTCATCCATGCGTCGCACCAACGCCTCTATGGTTCCATCGGCAATGAAGTCGTCGGAGTCGACAAACATGAGGAACTCGCCGCGAGCCTTCTCAATTCCCATGTTCCGCGCTGCGCTAAGCCCGCCATTGGCTTGATGCACGACTGTAATGCCTTGATTCTCTTGTGCCCATTTATCGCAAATACCCCCGCTTTTATCAGTCGAACCGTCATCTATCAACACGATTTCGGTATCAGGAAAAGAGCTCTGTCTGACAATGCTTTCAAGACATCTTTCAAGTGTGTCTTCCACCTGAAAAACGGGAATGACAATGGTTAGTTTGATGCTCATATCAGTTGCAAAGATATAATTTTTTTTTGTTTTTGGACAGGCTTCACCCAAATATTCTGCACTTGAACTCTGTTTTTTCAAGTTTGCCGGGAAAAGCAGTGTGTAAATCTTCTGGAATCATTCGTTTTTCTCAATGTTTCTTCGTATTTTTGCAACGTTTTTCAATAAAATAGAATAATTCAAATCATAAAAAATATGAAAGCATTTGTTTTTCCAGGGCAAGGAGCCCAGTTTGTCGGAATGGGCAAGGATTTGTATGACAACAATCCTAAAGCCAGAGAATTGTTTGAAAAAGCTAATGAGATTCTAGGGTATAGAATTACGGACATCATGTTTTCGGGCACTGACGAAGAGTTGACACAGACGAAAGTGACCCAACCCGCCGTCTTTTTGCACAGCGTCATCAGTGCCTTGTGCATGGACGAAGAGTTTAGGCCCGACATGGTTGCCGGACATTCGCTGGGAGAATTTTCAGCACTTGTGGCGGCAGGTGCGTTGAGCTTTGAGGACGGCTTACGTCTAGTGTATGCCCGTGCAATGGCGATGCAGAAAGCCTGCGAATTGTCGCCGTCGACCATGGCCGCCATCGTTGGGCTGGAAGACGCTCAGGTTGAGACCATTTGCGGCGAGGTCAACAAAGAAGGACATATTGTCGTTCCTGCTAATTATAATTGCCCGGGTCAATTGGTCATTAGCGGCGATGTCGATGCCATCGCAGAAGCATGCGAAAAGCTGAAGGCGGCAGGCGCCAAGCGGGCTTTGCCGCTGAAAGTGGGTGGCGCATTCCACTCACCTCTGATGCAACCCGCAAAGGACGAGTTGCAGGCGGCCATAGAGAAGACAGAGATAAAAGAGCCAGTTTGTCCGATTTACCAAAATGTGGACGGGAAGCCGCACGCTAATCCGGTCGACATCAAGCAAAACCTTATTGCGCAGCTGACCAGTTCGGTGCGCTGGACGCAATGTGTGCAAAATATGGTGGCCGACGGTGCCACAGACTTCACGGAATGTGGCCCCGGCAAGGCGCTGCAAGGCATGATAAGCCGTATCAGCAAAGACGTGACGGCACATGGAATAGCCGAATAGGGAAAATGAACGAGAAAGTCATTATATATCAGCTGTTTCCACGAATTTTCGGCAATCGCAACCGCAATCGCAAACCTGGCGGGACGATTGCCGAAAACGGCTGTGGGAAATTTGATGACTTTTCCCTACAATTGCTCAGAAAGATTAAAGACCTTGGTGTCACACACATTTGGTATACGGGGATTATTCGCCATGCCTCAACCACCGACTATTCTGTTTATGGCATTCCCCGGCAACACCCGTCCGTCGTGAAGGGCAGGGCGGGGTCGCCGTATGCGATTGCCGATTATTACGATGTCGACCCAGATTTGGCCACTGATGTTTCCAAGCGCATGATGGAGTTTGAGAGCCTCATAGAGCGCACACATCGCGCCGGCTTGAAAGCCATCATCGATTTTGTCCCCAATCATGTAGCACGTCAATACCATTCGGTTTGTCGACCGTCGCGAGTGGCGGATCTGGGAGAGAATGATGATGCGAATCTGTATTTTTCGCCTCAAAACAATTTCTATTACTTGCCCGGCGAGGCGTTTTGCCCACAATTTGACCTTCAAGGCTATACAGAATATCCGGCAAGGGCAACAGGCAACGATTGTTTTGCGAGAAATCCATCGGCAAACGACTGGTATGAGACAATTAAGCTGAATTATGGCGTTGATTATTGTGCTGACGGCACTCGACAGGCGCATTTCGAGCCTCTGCCGGACACTTGGGGGAAAATGTTGCAAATATTGCAGTTTTGGGCATCAAAGGGTATTGACGGCATTCGCTGTGACATGGCAGAAATGGTGCCTTTGCCTTTTTGGAAATGGGCCGTTGAAAAGCTCAAAATGCAATTCCCGAATTTGGAAATCATCGGTGAAGTCTATCAACCAGGACTTTATGAGCAGTTCCTGGCAGCCGGATTTGACTATCTTTACGATAAAGTCGGCATGTACGATTGTCTTCGTGGCATCGTCGAAAATCATCGTCCGGCGGCAGACATCACTTGTCAATGGCAGCGAACAGACCATTTTCGCAGCCAAATGCTCTATTTCCTGGAAAATCATGATGAACAACGCATCGCCTCGGACTTCTTCTCCAAGGATGCCCGAAAAGCGTTTCCGGCAATGACGGTAATGGCTTTGCTGGGGAAAAACCCGTTGATGATCTATGCAGGACAGGAGTTTGGGGAACGGGGCATGGACATTGAAGGATTTAGCGGCGAAGACGGACGGACGACAATTTTTGACTATTGGAGCCTTCAGACGTTGATCGATGGTTATTTTGAACCAAGGAACCAAAGTGATGAAGCCCGAGAAACAAAGGCATTCTATCAAAAAATATTGTTCCTGGCGACAACGGAAAAAGCTGTCTTTGCAGGCGAAATGTTTGACCTGATGTACGTCAATCCGCACTTGGCGGCACGTCAGTTCGTTTTTTTGCGTAAAAAAGACGACGAATTGCTGCTCGTTGCGGCAAACTTCTCGAGCGAAGACACAACGCTCGACATCACCATCCCACCGCATGCTTTTGAACATTTGCAGATGAAGGAAGGCCTTTGGAAGGCAACGGAACTAATCACAGGCGAGGCGACAGACCTTTGCCTTAAGTCAAACCAGCCCGTTGAAGTAGTCCTTTCGCCGCTGGCATCGTCTGTTTTCAAGATAAAATTTAATTCAAATGAAAGAAGAACCGATGAACTACACGCTCAATGGGCATGACAAAGAAGAATTTCCGCCCGCACACACCGCAGAGCACCTGCTCAACCAGCTGATGATGCGGATGTTCGGATGTGAACGCTCGAGAAATGCACACATTGAGCGAAAAAAGAGCAAAATAAGCTATCTCCTCGACGCGTGCCCGGACCGTCGCGCCGAGCGTGAAATAGAGCGGCGCATGAACGAGTTGATTGCGGCTGACATGCCGGTGAGTTTTGAGTTCGTAGACCGGAGCCAGCTGCCTCCAGAGGTGGATGCAAGCAAGCTGCCGGAGGATGCCTCCCCAACCATCCGTCTAGTCAGAATAGGTGACTATGACGTGTGTCCGTGCATCGGCAAACACGTCCGTTCAACGGCTCAAATAGGGCGTTTTGAAATGCTTGGAACCAACTGGGACGAGGAAAAGCGCTCGTTTCGCATCCGTTTTAAAATCGTCTGAGGTGAAAGCAATGCTCAATAAAGGATTCGGAGAATAATAAAAACCCAATTTCTTGCGTTATTATATGAAATAGTTAGTTGTGCCGTCTTTCGATAGGCTCGCCGTATGTCAAAAACGAATTATACTCACATATTGAAGTATGCAGGCTTGTTCGGTAGTGTTCAAACCTTGGGTATCGCTGTCAATA
>ODAI014711418.1_pt1 | contig 18827 bp, 10 predicted proteins | sample 1539321 | NCBI WGS metagenome assembly ODAI01 (sample SAMN02144231, study PRJEB22623) | gut metagenome | biome: sheep rumen | host: Ovis aries | place: New Zealand
TATGGCAGATCAATTTGAGGCAATAAGAGAAAAAGGATTATATAATCCTTCGTTTGAGCATGATAATTGTGGTATCGGAGCAGTAGTTGATATAGAGGGTAGAAAGAGTCACAAGATAGTTGATGATGCGCTTTTCATAGTTGAGAAGCTTGAGCACAGAGCAGGTAAGGATGCTGACGGCAAGACAGGCGATGGCGTCGGAATACTTACACAGATTCCACATGCATTTTTTGTAAAGAAGATGAAGGAAGCAGGCTGTGAGCTTTCATCAGAAAGAAGCTATGGTGTCGGCATGTTCTTCTTCTCGCAGAACGATCTTGAGATGCGTCGTGAAAAGTCCATGTTTGAGATCATCGTAAAGAAGGCAGGATTAAAGGTTCTTGCATGGAGAAAGGTTGATACCTCTCCGGATGTGATAGGCAAGAAGGCAAAAGAATGCATGCCGCTTATATACCAGGTATTCATAAAGAGACCTGATAGTGTTAAGATTGATCTTGAATTCGACAGAATGCTTTATATCATAAGACGTGAGTTTGAGCAAAGCTCCGTAAGTACATATGTGACATCCCTTTCATGCAGAACGATCGTGTATAAGGGTATGTTTTTGGTAGGAGAGCTTAGGCTTTTCTTCAAGGATCTTCAGGATCCTGATTATGTATCTGCTATCGCTATGGTACATTCTCGTTTTTCGACGAATACCATGCCAAGCTGGAACAGAGCTCATCCGAACAGATTCATAGTTCACAACGGTGAGATCAATACCATAAAGGGCAATGCAGATAAGATGCTTGCAAGAGAAGAGACTATGCATACATCTATCTTCTCCGATGAGGATATGACTAAGGTCTTTCCTGTTATTTCACAGAGCGGATCAGATTCAGCTATGCTTGATAACGTCCTTGAATTCCTTGTTATGAGCGGCATGCCGCTTCCTCTTGCTGCATGTATCATGATACCAGAACCTTGGGCACATAACGAGACCCTTACACAGGAAGAAAGAGACTTCTATCAGTATTATGCAACCATGATGGAGCCATGGGATGGTCCTGCATCTATACTCTTCTCTGATGGAGATGTTATGGGCGCAATCCTTGATAGGAACGGCCTTCGTCCTTCAAGATACTATATCATGGATGACGGCAGACTGATCCTTTCATCAGAGGTAGGTGTACTAGATCTTCCTGAAGATCATATCCTTAAGAAGGAGAGACTCCATCCAGGAAAGCTTCTCCTTGTTGATACGAAGGAGAAGAGGATAATCTTAGACGATGAGATCAAGGAAAAGTATGCTCATGATAAGCCATATGGTGAATGGCTTGACAGAGGACTTGTAACACTTTCATCTCTTAAGATTCCGAACAAGAAGCCTTATGAGTATAGTGAAGAAGAATTAAAGCGCCTTCAGAAGAACTTCGGTTATACCTGGGAGAATTATCATGACAGCATACGAGTTATGGCTTTATCCGGAGGAGAAGCAATCGGTTCTATGGGTGTTGATACACCGATCGCAGCGCTTTCAGGACAGTATCAGCCACTCTTTTACTACTTTAAGCAGCTGTTTGCACAGGTTACTAATCCGCCTATTGACGCACAGCGTGAACAGATAGTAACATCAAGAGCTGTATATCTTGGCAAGAACGGTAATCTTCTTGACCAGTCACCTGATAACTGCCGTGTTCTTAAGATCAACAATCCTATACTTACAGATACAGATCTTCTTAAGATAGAGCATATGAACAAGGACGGCTTCAAGGTTGCCAAGGTTTCAACACTTTTCTATAAGAGCACTCCGATGAAGAGGGTATTGAATCATCTTTGTGTAGAAGTTGATAAGGCATATAAGGAAGGTGCGAATATACTCATCCTTTCTGATAGAGGAATCGATGAAAACCATGTAGCTATCCCTTCACTTCTTGCAGTAGCATGTGTTCATAAGCATCTTGTTGACACAAGAACATGTACAGCTATGTCTCTCATCGTTGAATCCGGTGAACCAAGAGAAGTACATCACTTTGCTACACTGCTTGGATTTGGTGCATCTGCAGTTAATCCTTATCTTGCACACTCATGCATATCACATCTTGTTAAGGAAGGTGTTCTCGATAAGGACTATTATGCAGCAGTAGAGGATTATGACAATGCTGTACTTTCAGGTATAGTGAAGATCGCATCTAAGATGGGTATATCTACGATACAGTCATATCAGGGCAGCAAGATATTTGAGGCTATAGGTATTTCTGAGGAAGTTATTAATGATTATTTCACAGGTACAGTAAGCCGTATCGGTGGAATCACACTTGAAGATATAGGAAAATCCGTTGATGCACAGCATAGCAGAGCATTCGATCCGCTTGGCCTTAAGAGTAACATGGAGCTTAATGCAACAGGCAGACATAAGGAAAGATCGCAGGGTGAGCATCACAGATATAACCCTGAGACCATACATATGCTTCAGGCGTCCGTAAGAGAAGGCAGCTATGACCGATTCAAGCAGTACACTCAGATGGTAAATGCTGAGGATACCGGTTACTTAAGAAGTCTCCTTGAGTTTAAAGAAGGAACAAAGGCTATCCCGCTTTCAGAGGTAGAATCTGAAGAAGAGATAGTAAAGAGATTCAAAACAGGTGCTATGTCATATGGCTCTATATCAGAAGAAGCCCATACAACACTTGCTATAGCCATGAATCATCTTCATGGAAAGAGCAACAGTGGTGAGGGTGGTGAAAGTGACGAGAGAATCATGTCTGCAGGTACCGATAACGACAGAAGCTCTGCCATAAAGCAGGTAGCCAGCGGAAGATTCGGTGTTACAAGCCGTTATCTCGTTAGTGCGAAGGAAATCCAGATCAAGATGGCACAGGGTGCAAAGCCTGGTGAAGGCGGACACCTTCCAGGTAAGAAGGTATATCCATGGATTGCCAAGACGAGACACTCTACACCGGGTGTGAGTCTTATATCACCTCCACCTCATCATGATATATATTCGATCGAGGATCTTGCTCAGCTTATATATGACCTTAAGTGTGCCAACAAGGAAGCAAGAATCTCTGTAAAGCTTGTATCAGAAGCAGGCGTAGGAACAGTCGCTGCAGGTGTTGCCAAGGCAGGCGCCGCAGTAGTACTTATCTCTGGATATGATGGAGGTACAGGTGCAGCACCACTTTCATCTATACATAACGCAGGTCTTCCTTGGGAACTTGGACTTGCAGAGACACATCAGACACTTCTTGCTAACGGTCTTCGTAATCGTGTTATCATAGAAACCGATGGTAAGCTCATGTCAGGTAAGGATGTTGCCGTAGCTGCTATGCTCGGCGCTGAAGAGTTTGGCTTTGCAACAGCTCCGCTTATCACACTTGGCTGCGTCATGATGCGCCAGTGCCAGTCTGATACATGTCCTATGGGCGTAGCTACACAGAATCCTGAGCTTAGAAAGCGTTTTGCCGGAAAGCCAGAGTATGTCGAGAACTTTATGCATTTTATAGCAAGAGAGTTAAGAGAGATCATGGCTTCTCTCGGAATCAGAAGTGTGAATGAACTTGTCGGAAGAACAGACCTTCTTAGAGTAAGAGATGAGCTTTCTGCAAGGGAAGCAAAGCTTGATCTGTCGCGTATACTATATACTGGTGAGTATCAGCCTGTTACACATGATAAGAGTGATATGTATGACTTCGCACTTGAGAAGACGAAGGATGAAAGTGTTCTTCTTAAGAACAAGAAGATCAAAGCAGCTATAGAAAAGGGTGAGAAAGCGTCGCTTAGCGTAGAAACCTGCAGTATCGACAGAACATTTGGTACACTGCTTGGTGCGCAGATAACCAGACTTCATCCGGAAGGACTTGAGAGTGATACGATCACGATAGACTGTACAGGCGCAGGTGGACAGAGCTTTGGCGCATTCATACCAAAGGGTCTTACTCTGAAGCTTACAGGTGACAGTAACGACTACTTTGGTAAGGGTCTTTCAGGTGGTAAGCTTATATTGTCAGCTCCAAAGGAGGCTACATATGATCCTGCACAGAACATAATCGTAGGTAATGTTGCTCTGTATGGCGCTACATCAGGCGAAGCTTACATAGCCGGTATGGCAGGAGAGAGATTTGCTATACGTAATTCGGGTGCTATAGCAGTAGTTGAAGGCGTCGGAGAGCATGGCTGCGAATATATGACCGGTGGTATAGTTGTTATACTCGGAAGTACAGGAAAGAACTTTGCAGCTGGTATGAGCGGCGGTATAGCTTATGTTCTTGATGAAGACAATACGTTATACAAGAATCTTAATAAGGAACTTGTAAGCATGGAGAATATCGCATCTAAGGAGGATGCTACAAAGCTTAGAACACTTATAGCTTCTCATGTTGAGGCTACAGGCTCTAAGAAGGCTAAGGATATACTTGATAGATTCGATGAATATCTTCCACACTTTAAGAAGATCATACCAATCGATTATAAGGAAATCTTGAGACTGATAGCTAAGGAGTCAGAACGCGGAGCCGATCCTGAAACAGCTAAGATAGAAGCTTTCAGAATCTTTACAGGAGGTGCTGAATAATGGGAAAAACAACAGGTTTTTTGGAATATGACAGAATAGAAGGACCGGTACGCAGCGAGGAAGAAAGGATCAAGGATTTCTTCGGATTTCATGACAGACTGCCACTGAAGGAACAAAAAGAGCAGGCAGCTCGCTGTATGGACTGTGGTGTACCATTTTGTCAATATGGCAAGATGATAGCAGGTATGATGAGTGGATGTCCTCTTCACAATCTGATCCCGGAGATCAATGATCTCGTATACAGAGGACGTATGGCTGAAGCTTATAACAGACTGTCAATCACACACAGTTTTCCGGAATTCACATGTCGTGTGTGTCCTGCACTTTGTGAGGCAGCATGTACATGTGGCGTTCACAATGCGCCTGTATCGACTAAGGAAAATGAAAAAAGCGTCATAGAATATGCTTTTGAAAACGGTCTTGTCAAGGAGGAAGTTCCATCAGTCAGAACAGGTAAGAAGGTTGCTGTCATAGGAAGTGGTCCATCTGGTCTTGCTGCTGCACTTTTGCTTAACAGGAGAGGTCATGACGTGACAGTCTATGAGAGAAGAGACAGAATCGGCGGACTTCTTAGATATGGAATTCCTAACATGAAGCTTGATAAGAAGGTCATAGACAGACGTCTTAAACTGATGGAGGACGCTGGGATACATTTTAAGACAGGTGTTGATGTGGGAAGAGATGTATCGTCTAAGGAACTTGAGAAAGGATATGATGCAATCGTACTTGCGTGCGGAGCATCATATCCAAGAGATGTGAGTGCTCCGGGAAGAGACGCAAAGGGCATAAGATTCGCTGTTGACTTCCTTACTGAAGTAACCAAGACTTTGCTTGATAGCGATTATACTAAGGTTCCTTATGAGCTTGCCAAGGATAAGGATGTAGTCATAGTAGGTGGCGGTGATACCGGCAATGACTGTGCGGGAACATGTATCAGACTTGGTGCTAAGAGTGTTACACAGCTTGAGATCAATCCTATGCCTTCAGAAAAGAGACTTCCATCAAACCCATGGCCAGAGTGGCCAAGAGTCCTGAAGACCGACTACGGCCAGGAGGAAGCTATATGGAAGTTCGGACATGATCCGAGACTCTATAAGACAACAGTTAAGGAATTTGTGAAGGATAAGAACGGTGACCTTAAGGAAGTGGTTCTTGTATCACTTGAGTCTAAGAAGGATGAAAAGACAGGAAGAAACATGATGGTTCCTGTAGAAGGTACAGAGAAAAGAATCCCTGCACAGCTTGTACTTATCGCTGCAGGTTTCTTAGGAAGTGAAAAGTATGTAACGGACGCTTTTGGCGTTGAGACGGATTCTCGTACTAACGTAAAGACTCTTAAAGGACAGTTCAAGGCTTCTAAGAAGGGCATATTTACTGCTGGTGACATGCATAGCGGTCAGTCGCTTGTAGTCAGAGCCATCGCCGAGGGACAGAAGGCAGCAAGAGAAGTTGATGAATATCTGATGGGATATTCTAATCTGTAAATATTTTTTGATACATTTTCGAATAAGTGGTATAATGCAAAGGAGACAATATGGCCAGAATAAATCATAACTATCTGAAACTTCAGGGAAGCTATCTTTTTTCTACGATTGGAAAGAAGATAAGAGAATATGAGCAGGAGCATCCTGACAAAAGAATCATACGTCTTGGCATAGGCGATGTGACACAGCCCCTTGCTCCCGAGATCATACAGGCTTTGCATACGGCTGTTGATGAGATGGGCAGTAAAGACAGTTTCAGAGGATATGCGCCGGATCTTGGATATGAGTTCCTGCGCAGTAAGATCGCTGAAGTGGATTACAGATCACTTGGATGCGATATATCGTCAGATGAGATATTTGTTTCGGATGGTGCGAAGTGCGATTGCGGAAACATACAGGAGATATTCGGCACAGATAACAGGATAGCAGTTTGCGATCCTGTTTATCCTGTATATGTAGATTCGAATGTTATGGCAGGACGTACTGGTGTATATAACGAAGCGCTTGGTGGATTTGAAGATGTGATATATATGCCTTGTACTAAGGACAATGGCTTTATTCCAGAGATTCCTAAGGAAGTACCGGATCTTATATATCTGTGTTTTCCGAATAATCCTACAGGTACAGTGATCAAGAAGGACAAGCTTCAGCAGTGGGTTGATTATGCTAAGAAGAACAATTGCGTCATACTCTATGATGCAGCATATGAGGCTTATATAAGCGAAGCGGGTGTGCCACACAGCATATATGAGTGTGATGGTGCTACTGAGTGTGCCATAGAATTCAGATCATTTTCAAAGACGGCCGGATTCACAGGCTTGAGGCTTGGCTTTACGGTCATACCTAAGAAACTGAAGGTTGAGGGTGTAGCTTTGCATGATCTGTGGGCAAGAAGACATGGAACTAAGTACAACGGTGCACCTTATATCGTGCAGAGAGCTGGAGAAGCAGTATATTCAGAAGCCGGACGTAGTCAGGTGAATGAACAGATAGCTTATTATATGGCTAATGCCCGTCTGATCACAGAAGGACTCAAAGGTGCAGGTTATGAAGTGTATGGCGGCACGAATGCTCCGTATATATGGCTTAAGACACCTGACAATATGACAAGCTGGGAATTCTTCGATCTGTTGCTTGAAAAAGCGAATGTAGTAGGAACACCAGGCTCAGGATTTGGTCCTCATGGTGAACACTACTTTAGACTTACTGCCTTTGGCAGCAGAGAAAACACGATAGAAGCGATGCAAAGAATCAAAGAAAGATTATGATTTCAATCTGCCACTGATGGCAGGATGGGAGTGGCTATTATGTCAAAGTATATATTTGTGACCGGAGGAGTTGTCTCAGGTCTTGGAAAAGGAATTACGGCTGCCTCTTTGGGAAGACTTTTGAAGGCACGTGGACTTAAGGTAACTGCACAGAAGCTTGATCCATATATTAATGTGGATCCTGGAACGATGAGTCCATATCAACATGGAGAGGTGTATGTGACAGAAGACGGAGCTGAGACCGATCTTGATCTCGGACATTATGAAAGGTTCATAGACGAGGATCTTACTAAGTTTTCAAACCTCACATCTGGAAGAGTGTACTGGAATGTACTGAATAAGGAAAGACGCGGAGAGTACTTGGGTTCTACAGTTCAGGTTATCCCGCATATCACGAATGAAATCAAGGATTTCATATATCGTGCCGGAAGGGAAACGAACGCGGATGTCGTTATCACTGAGATAGGAGGAACTATAGGTGATATAGAATCCCAGCCTTTTCTTGAGGCTGTAAGACAGGTATCCTTGGAGGTTGGTAAAGAAAACAGCCTCTTCATCCATGTGACACTTGTTCCTTACCTTCATGGCTCGAATGAACACAAATCCAAGCCGACACAGCATTCTGTTAAGGAACTTCAGGGTATGGGAATCAATCCTGATATCATAGTCTTAAGGTGCAACGAACCGCTTGAGAGCAACATATTCAAGAAGATCTCCATGTTCTGCAACGTCAAGGAAGACTGTGTTATCGAAAACAGAACTCTTGATTCTTTGTATGCGGCTCCACTTATGTTAGAAGACAGTAACTTTTCTTCAGTAGTCTGCAGGGAGTTGTCGATACATGCTCCGTCGATAGACCTTACGGAATGGAGACAGATGTCTGAGCGTATTGCGAGTGCCGATAAGACTGTTAAGATAGGATTGGTCGGCAAGTACACAGAGCTTCATGATGCATATCTATCAGTTGCAGAGGCTCTTCGTCATGCTGGATATGCTGCCGGGGTTAAGGTTGATATAGATTGGATCGATTCTGAGTCACTTGATCTTGAGAATATAGAAGAGAGGCTTGGCAGTGTCTCTGCTATTATCGTTCCGGGCGGTTTCGGTGACAGAGGTATAGAAGGCATGATATATGCTGCTTGTTACGCAAGAGAGCATAAGATACCTTACTTTGGTATCTGTCTTGGTATGCAGATTGCTGTTATCGAATACGCAAGACATGTATGTAATATTGCGGATGCCTGTTCGGGAGAATCGGAGAATCCGTCGACTCATAAGGTTATAGATCTTCTTCCGGGACAGAATTCGGAAACCGAAAAAGGTGGTACACTTCGTCTGGGAAGCTATCCGTGTGTTATCAAGCCGGATACATTGATGGAGCGTTGCTACAAGAAGAAGGAGATTGCCGAGAGACACAGACACCGCTTTGAATTTAACAATGATTACAGGGAAATCTTAGAAGATAACGGTCTTGTATTATCGGGACTATCACCGGATGGGAATCTTGTTGAGACGGTTGAGATCAAAGATCATCCGTTCTATATAGGCGTTCAGTATCATCCGGAGTTTAAATCGAGACCTAACAGACCGCATCCTATCTTCAGAGAATTTATTAAAGCTGCTATCGCAATGGAGGAAAAATAAGTGAAACCTGATAAGAAGATAATCTTAGAAGACGGAAGTGAATATTATGGATATGGCTTTGGCGCGAATAAGACCATAGTTTCGGAGATAGTTTTCAACACATCTATGGTCGGGTATCAGGAGATAATCTCTGATCCGTCATATACAGACCAGGCTGTGGTGATGTCCTATCCTCTGATAGGTAATTATGGAATTACCGATGAGGATTTTGAGAGCAGAATGATTGCACCTTCTGCATTTATCGTGAGAGAGGTCAATGACAGCCCTTCGAATTTCAGATGGGCAAAAACCCTGCCGGAACTTCTGTCTGAAGCAGATATCCCTGGAATATCAGGAATAGATACCAGGATGCTTGTCAGGAAGATAAGAGATAATGGTACGATGAGGTGCCTTATAACCGATTCATCTGTTTCGGCAGAAGAGGGCGTTGCAATCATTAAGGGTACAGCAGTACCAAGGGATGCAGTAAGAAGATGCAGCTGCAAAAAGAGATGGTACAGCCGTACATCCAACCCTGTTTATAATGTTGTTGCGATTGATTGTGGTATGAAGTCCAACATCGTCAGGATGCTGAATAAGAACAGATGTAACGTTACAGTTGTCCCTTTTGATACAACGAGCGAAGAGATTATGGCTCTTAAACCAGATGGAATATTCATATCAAATGGTCCTGGAAATCCTGAAGATGTTTCAGAAGTTATAGAAACTCTGAAAAAGCTTCATGGCAAGGTTCCTATGTTCGGTATATGTCTAGGACATCAGCTTCTTTCACTGTCATACGGTGCAAGAACCTATAAGCTTAAGTTCGGACATAGAGGTGGCAATCATCCTGTTCGTGATATCCGCACAGGAAGGATAGACATCACGAGTCAGAACCACAGTTATGCGGTTGATGATAACAGTATCGAAGGAACAGGACTTACAGTAACGCATATCAACATACTTGACAATACTGTTGAAGGTATCGAGTGTGTGAAGGATAAAGTATTCTCAGTGCAGTATCATCCGGAAAGCGCACCTGGACCAACTGATGCAAGTTATCTTTTTGAAAGATTCACAACTCTTATGAAGGAGGCCTCTACAAATGCCTAAAAGAAATGATATAAAAAAAGTTCTTGTTATAGGTTCAGGTCCTATTGTTATAGGACAGGCTGCCGAGTTTGATTATGCCGGAACACAGGCTTGTCTTGCTCTTAAGGAAGAGGGATATCAGGTTATTCTTGCCAATTCTAATCCTGCTACTATCATGACAGATAATTCGATTGCAGATAAGGTATATATGGAGCCGCTTACGCTTGAATATATGGCGCGTATATGCCGTTATGAAAGACCGGATGCTATCATACCTGGACTTGGCGGACAGACAGGTCTTAACCTCTCTCTTCAGTTATTTGACAAGGGTGTTCTTGATGAGTGTGAGATAGAACTTCTTGGAACCGATGCAGAGAGTATAAGAAAAGCTGAAGACAGAGAGAAGTTCAAGGAACTTTGTCTTGAACTTGGTGAGCCGGTTGTTCCTTCATGTATAGCAGAAAGCATAGAAGAGGGACTTGAAAGCGCAGATAAGATCGGCTATCCAGTCATCTTAAGACCTGCTTTTACTCTCGGTGGAACAGGTGGCGGTTTTGCTTCAGATCCTGAAGAGATGAGAGAGAAGATGAAGACAGCTCTTGCGCTTTCGCCTGTACATCAGGTACTTGTTGAGAAGAGTATCAAGGGTTATAAGGAGATAGAATACGAAGTAATAAGAGATGCTAACGATACAGCAATCACTGTATGTAACATGGAGAACCTTGATCCTGTTGGTATTCATACAGGTGATTCAATTGTTGTGGCACCTAGCCAGACACTTACCAACAAGGAATATCAGATGCTTCGTGACAGCGCTCTTAAGATCATAAGAGCACTTAAGGTTAAGGGTGGATGTAATGTTCAGTTTGCTCTTGACCCTGAATCATTTGGATATTATGTTATCGAAGTAAACCCAAGGGTATCCAGATCTTCAGCACTTGCTTCTAAGGCTACAGGATATCCGATCGCAAGAGTATCTGCTAAGATTGCAGTAGGTATGACACTTGATGAGATCAAGCTTTCTAACACACCTGCGTGCTTTGAACCAGCGCTTGATTATGTCGTTACTAAGATGCCTAGATTTCCTTTTGATAAGTTCACACTTGCTTCGAATGTTCTCTCTACACAGATGAAGGCGACAGGCGAGATTATGAGTGTCGGAAGAACTATGGAGGAAAGCCTTCTTAAGGCCATAAGATCACTTGAAGACGGAAAGAATCATATCCATATCGAGAAGTTCGATGTTCGTTCTCTGTCAGACAAGGAAGGCGAAGAAGGAAGAAAAGAAGCTATAGAGAAGCTTCTTACATACATAGAAGAAGGAACCGACGACAGAATATATGCCATATCTGAGCTTTTGTGGCTTGGAGTGGATCCTCAGATCATCAATATGAGAACCGCTATCGATATGTTCTTCCTTGATAAGATCAAGAGTATCGTGGATTTTGAGAAGAAGATAGAAGAAAACTGCGAGAACAGATCAGAAGGAAGCCCTATCATGGATAGAGAACTTCTCTATGACGCGAAGAGAATGGGCTTCTCGGATTCATATATCGCAGAACTTGCAGGCTGTACTGAAGATGATATCTGGAAGCTTCGTCGCGAGTACAGCATATATCCTGTCTATAAGATGATAGATACCTGCGCAAGCGAGTTTGAGAGCTATGTACCTTACTTTTATTCAACATACGAAACTGAGAATGAATCTATCATCTCACAGAATAAGAAGATCATAGTATTAGGTTCAGGACCTATAAGGATTGGACAGGGTGTTGAGTTCGATTACTCGACTGTACATGCAGTTAAGACTATACGTGAACTTGGCTATGAAGCTATAGTTATCAACAACAACCCTGAGACTGTTTCAACAGACTATACCACAGCCGATAAGCTTTACTTTGAGCCACTTACAGTAGAGGATATCCTGAACATAATCGAGCTTGAAAAACCACTTGGAGTCATCACCTCACTTGGTGGTCAGACTGCAGTTAATCTTGCAGGTCCGTTAGCGGCTCGTGGCGTTAAGATCATAGGTACAGATAACGATGCAATCTTTAAGGCAGAAGACAGAGATGCTTTCGAGGAAGTTCTGAAGGAGCTTAATATACCTCATCCAAAGGGAATAGCAGTTACTACTATTGAGGATGGACTTGAGGCAGCTGGAAGAATAGGTTATCCGGTTCTTGTAAGACCTTCATTCGTACTTGGTGGTCGTGCTATGGAGATTGTTGCAAATCCTGAGACACTTGTGACCTATCTTAAGAATGCGGTTGAGATAGATAAGGATCGCCCTGTTCTTGTTGATAAGTACATAGTCGGCAGGGAAGTTGAGATAGATGCTGTATGTGATGGCAAGGATGTATTTCTTCCTGGAATCATGGAGCTTGTCGAGAGAACCGGTGTTCATTCGGGCGACAGTATGAGTGTTTATCCTCCATTCTCAATCTCAGAGAAGGTTAAGAATACTATACGTGAATATACTGAAAAACTCGGTGTAGGTATCGGAATAGTAGGATTATATAACATCCAGTTTATCGTAGATAAGCAGGACAATGTATTCATAATCGAGGTAAATCCTAGAGCTTCGAGAAGTGTACCTTTCCTTTCTAAGTCTACAGGTGTTTCGCTTGTTGATATAGCTACGAAGGTTATGCTTGGTGAGACTCTTGAGAGTATGGGTTATGCTGGCAAGTTGCTTCCTGAGAAGAACTTCTGGTATGTTAAGGCACCTGCATTCTCATTTGAAAAGCTCAACGGAATCGATGCATATCTCTCTCCTGAGATGAAGTCTACAGGCGAGGCGATAGGATATGATTCAAGTCTTAAGCGCGCATTATATAAGGCGCTGCAGGCATCTGGCATCAAGATGAAGGAATATGGAACAGTTATGGTCACTCTTGCTGATGAGGACAAGGAAGAAGCATTGCCTCTTATAAGGAGATTCTATGAGCTTGGCTTTAACATCGAAGCAACAGCCGGAACCGGTACTTTCCTTAAGGAGCATGGAATCAGAACCAGGATCAGGAAGAAGATCAGCGAGGGAAGCGACGATATCCTTAAGACTATAAGGACTGGTTATGTCAGCTATATAATCAACACCCGTGCCATACTTTCAGGTATTCACTACAGTGATGGCGTGGAGATAAGAAGATGTGCTATACTGAATGGCGTGACTATGTTCACATCACTCGACACAGTAAGGATACTTCTGGATGTACTTGAGGATATATCTCCAAGGATAAGTACAATCTGATCAAAAGTTCACACAATAAGGAGAAAAAGCATGTATTATACTTTTGAAGATGTTATGAAGTACATCGAAGAGGAAGATGTTAAGTTTATAAGGCTCGCATTTTTCGATGCATTTGGCGTACAGAAGAATATCTCGGTTATGCCGGGTGAGATGAAGAAAGCGTTCACGGATGGTATACCTGTGAACGCAAGGGAGATAGAGGGATTCCTCGACTGCCCTTATGCGCAGCTTTATCTTAAGCCGGAAGCCGATACCATGGCCATACTTCCGTGGAGACCGGACAGTGGCAAGGTTCTTCGTATGTTCTGCGGAATCTATACACCTGATAATACCGTATATGTAGCAGATACAAGAACAATTCTTCGCTCTGCTGTTGAAGAGGCCGAGAAGGCAGGTATAGAATTCAGATTTGGTAATGAAACAGAGTTCTACCTCTTCAAGTGTGATGAGGACGGCAATCCGACTAAGATACCTTATGACAATGCAGGATATATGGATATAGCTCCACTTGATAAGTGTGAAAATGTTAGACGTGAGATAGACCTCACCATAGAGAGGATGGGGTTGACCCCTGAGAGATCCTTCCACGAAAGAGGACCTGGACAGAATGAGATAGACTTCCACTATGCCAAGCCACTGAAGGCTGCTGATCAGATGGTCACATTCAGGATGGTTGTAAGCATCCTTGCCAATCGTTATGGCCTTGTATCTGATTTCTCGCCTATGCCTCTTAAGGATCAGCCAGGTAACGGATATCATATCAACATCTACGCGGTAGACAAGGATGGCAATGATGTTGTTAAGTATGCTGCTGCTGGTATCATGGAGAAGATCAGGGAGATAACACTGTTTTTAAATCCTACAGAAGCATCCTATAACCGTCTTGGTTCTAACAGTGCTCCTGATAAGGTTAACTGGTCAAGCGAAGGCGCATCAGAGCTTATGTATGTAGAAAGCTATAAGGGTAAAACCAAGGTGGAATTAAGAAGCCCTGATGCTTCTAGTAATCCTTATCTTGTATATGCACTCTTGATACGTGCCGGTCTCTATGGAATCAATAACAGATTAAGCCTATCTGAAGAGCCGGATGTTGGGGAACTCAGGCTTCCAGGCTCCAAAAAAGAAGCATCTTCATATGCGCTTGAAAGTGAATTCGTAAAGACATATGTTCCTGACGGAATACTTGCTGCTTATCTGAAAAGGTAAGGGGGGATGGTATGGCCGAAAAATATAACAATTATCACTCGGTATTGATCGTGTCTGCATCCGAAAAGTTCGACCAGATTATAAAAAGAGCGGTAAATGGCTATGCGACAACCGATATTAAAAAAAGCGGATCACTTGCCAGAAGGAGCATACTTGAGAGATACTATGATATCATAGTTATAAATGCTCCGTTAAGCGATGAAACCGGAGAGGATATAGCTTTAGAAGCTGTCGAAAAGCTGAGTGCATCAGTTTTACTTGTAACACCGAATGATGTTATGGATGAAGTGATATCGAGGGTATCGGATGCAGGTGTTTTAGTCGTTGGCAAACCATCGCCTGTTGGTAGGATAGATAAGGCTGTCAGATTCATCATGGCAATCCAGAACAAGATACACGAACGCGATAAAAAGCTTGTGGCTATGGAGGAAAAGTTAGAAGAGATGCGTATCGTAAGCAGAGTTAAGTGTATGCTTATCGAAAAGAAGGGAATCTCAGAAGAGGAAGCACACAGATATATAGGAAAGCTTGCGATGGACAACGGAATATCACGAGCAGCTGCAGCCAGAAAGATACTGGATGATTAGACTTGACAACCCCCTTTTATTATACTAAAATATAATTTAGTAAAATATGTTTTACTAAAACGTGTTTTAGTATAATCGCAAAGGGGGATTTGTTATGTTCATAGGCAGAGAACGTGAATTGAAAGTACTCGAAGATACTTATAATACTTCGGGTTTTCAGATGACTGTCATATATGGCAGGCGTAGGATAGGTAAATCTAGGCTTATAACAGAGTTCATAAAGAATAAGAGAGCTTCGTATTATGTGGCTTGTCAAACTACCCTTGAAGATAATGTTCATAAGTGGTCAGCACAGGTTATGGCTGATCTTAATTCGGGTATGGAGGGTGCGTATTTTGAAGACCTTGAAGGATTCTTTCGTTTTATAGGGAATAATTGTACAGAAGAAAAGACAATAATAGCCCTAGATGAGATACCATATATTGCACAAACAGATGAATCCTTCTTGTCAAGATTGCAAGTAGCGATTGACACTATATTTGATCAAAAGAATATCTATCTTATAATATGTGGGTCTGCAATCAGCTTTATGGAGAAAGAAATCCTTAGTGGGAAGAGTCCATTATTTGGCAGACGGACTAATCAGGTATTTTTGAAACCTTTTGATTATAGGGATTCTTCTAAGTTTACGCCCAATTATACGCTTGAAGAAAAAGCGATAGTGTATGGAGTTACAGGTGGCGTTGCTAAGTATCTTACTTTGTTTGATGATCAATTATCGCTTGATGAAAACCTGATCAATAACTTTTTTAAACCGACTGGTTATCTGTACGAAGAACCAACTAATCTTCTTGTTCAGGAATTCAGAACTATCAACAATTACAACAGTGTTATAGAAGTGTGCGCGGGTGGTGCCAATAAAATTAACGAGATTGCTGATAAAACTCATATGTCTACGGCAGCTGTTTCATATATAATCAAAGGTTTGTGTACAATAGGTGTGATATCTAAAGAGACGCCTATGACAGAAAAGGATAGTTCTAAGAGAAGTCTGTATAGAATCTCGGACGGGATGTATCGCTTTTGGTATAACTTTGTTCCTATGGCTAAAGCATCGATAGAGATGGATCATGGTGATATATATTACCATTCTTATGTTAAGAATAAGCTTCATTCGTTTATGGGAGATATCTTTGAGCAAATGTGTAGGCAGTTTGTGTTGCTTCAGGGGCTTGAAGGAAACCTAAGATGTATGGTGACCAACGTAGGCAACTGGTGGGGACCTGGCAATGACCATAAGCCAACTGATATAGATGTGGTTGGTATCGATAACATTCATAAAAAGGCGGTAATAGGAGAGTGTAAATTCAAGAATGAGAAAATAGACAAGTCGGTATATGATGCGCTTATGGCAAGACGTGGATTAATAGATAGAGACTATACAGAAGTTCAGTACTTATTTTTCGCCTTGTCAGGATATTCAGATTGGATTTTGAAAAATGCTGATAAAGAATTGGTAGGATTATTTACATTGAAAGATTTGTATTAGCTAGAGTAAAGTTTACCCTGTCTTGATAACTAAAATACCTTGATAAAATTGCATATTTTTGGTATCATAAAAGGTAAATAATATAAACTGGATGTATCTTGTGCTGAAAGGAGCTTGTGATGGGTGTATATTTGAATCCGGGCAATTGTGAATTTGCTGAGATTGTCAGTGGAAAATATATAGATAAGACCGGTATGATAGAATTGATTAACGGTCGTATTGGTACGCCTGATAAGCTTGTTTGTGTCAGCCGTCCCAGAAGATTTGGTAAGTCATATGCTGCAAAGATGATTTGTGCATATTATGATTATACCTGTGATTCTCATAGGCTTTTTTCTGGCCTTAATATAAGCAATCGGGAAAGTTTTGAAAAGCATATTAACAGATATAACGTTATCAATCTTGATATGGCTCAGATGATTGAAGAAGCATCTGGAGCCGATATAGTTTCATATGTTAAGACAAACTTGATAGAAGAGATTAAAAACCAGTATCCTGAAGTAAGCATAGACATTTCGTTTTCAAAAACTCTTGTGAATATGGTTGAGGCATCCGGTAAAAAGGTCGTCATGGTAATTGACGAGTGGGATGCGCCGATTCGTGAAAAACCTCAGTATCAGGACGAATATTTAAAATTCCTAAGAACACTTTTTAAGAGCAGTACGACAACTGCCAAGATTTTTTCTGCGGCATATATGACCGGAATTCTGCCTATCAAGAAAGATGGATCAGAATCAGCTGTATCTGACTTTGATGAATATACGATTCTTGAACCAGAGGAATTTGCTAGATATACCGGTTTTACAGAGTCGGAGGTTCAAGTGCTTTGTGCCGATGAAGGTATAGATTTTAATCTCATGAAGAGATGGTATGATGGCTACAGGGTTGGTGATGGAGAATCTGTTTATAACCCATATTCTGTTATGAAAGCCATCGGTGGCAAATTCAAATCATATTGGAGGAAGACATCTGCTGCAGAAAATCTCAGTACATATATTAATATTAATCAGTATGGAATTAACGAAGAAGTCGTAAAACTTGCTGCTGGTGAAAGCATAAAAGTCGACATAACCACATTTAATAATGATTTCACCTCTTTTACATGCAAGGATGATGTACTGACTCTGATGATACACTTAGGGTATCTTACCTATAACGAGGAAACTAGCGAGGCCTGGATTCCCAACGAAGAAGTAAGACTTGAGTATAGGACACTTGTTAAAAAGCCAGGTAAATCCCCTCTTGCAAGTTTGATCAAGGCTTCGGAAAAACTTCTGAACGACACTCTTGCTTGCAATGAAGATGAGGTTGCAAGGGCGATAGAGAAAGTAAGAGAGACAAACTATGCACCGCAGTACTATAATAATGAGCAGGCGCTTCGGTATTGCATTAAATTTGCCTACATCGTATGTGTGGACCGATTCCTAAGAATAGAAGAGTTGCCTTCTGGACGCGGGCTTGCAGATGTTGTGTTTATTCCGAAACAAGATACAGCCTATCCAGCTATCATCATAGAACTCAAATGGGATAAGGATGAGGAACATGCGATAAGTCAGATTGATGAAAAGAAATACGCAGCAGTCCTTAGTGGATATGACGGAGATATCGTGAAGGTCAGAATTAACTATGACTCTGAAAAGAAGATTCATAGCTGTAGAATAGATAGGATTAAGCGATAAAACTAATATAAGCTACAATCTACAAGTGCGATAATTTGATAATAACAGAGGAGGATTTTATGAAGAAGAAGGTAATCATCGGAGTATCAGTAGTAGCTGTTGTTATCATCGCAGTAGTTTTATGTTTGTTCTTGAATAAGGATAAGAAGGTTGTTGATACTGCTAAAGTAAAGAGTGTCGAAGTCAGATTCAAGACAGAGAGTGTAACACTTGAGAGTGATAAGGCTAAGGAACTTACAAAGGCTATAGATGATGCAAAGCTTAAGTCTAAGGATGGAGATATCCCTAAGGGTTGGGTATATCAGATAACCATCGTACATGATAATGGCGACAAGGACGTGCTTACTATCGTAGATGATACTACTTTGGTTTATAATGATAAGCTTTATTCGGGAAGTGGAATTACACTTGAGCTTCTTCACAGATTGAGTGGAATCAAGAGACAGTAATAATTATTGATTACAAAGTGAGGCTGTAAAAAAACTATCACTAGGACACGTCAAGATTTCTATCTTTTTGCAAGTCGCCTATTTGCATCAACAGTTACTGCTTGCAATCTTAGGATAATAATACTCTCAGTAATGCGTGCTTGCA
>ODAI013698372.1_pt1 | contig 18824 bp, 10 predicted proteins | sample 1539321 | NCBI WGS metagenome assembly ODAI01 (sample SAMN02144231, study PRJEB22623) | gut metagenome | biome: sheep rumen | host: Ovis aries | place: New Zealand
CTACCAACACCTTTTTTGTGTGCCATATTGCTTTTTTGTTTTTAACGGTTAGACAATTAGTTGATGCTGTCAATCTTGATCTGGGTCAGATAGTCGCGATGGCCATTCATCTTCTGGAAGCCTTTACGACGGATTTTCTTGAACACCAGAACCTTATCGCCCTTAAGGTGGCGGAGGACGGTGGCCTTGACATTAGCACCTGCAATGTAAGGTTTGCCCACTTCAACCTTGCCATCATTGTCTTTAAGCATCACGGTGTCAAAAGACAATTCGCTACCCTCGTCATTGTGGAGACGGTTGACGAAAATCTTCTGATCTTGGGCGACCTTGAATTGCTTGCCTGCGATTTCTACGATTGCGTACATTTTGTTATTTATTTGTTTTTTAATTACTTTCACCCAATTTCAAGGTATTTCTACCCCATAAATCGGACTGCAAAAATACGACTTTTTCTAAAACCGGCAAAATGTTTTTGACTTTTAACACTTTTTTACCCTTGCGGCTTTCTATTGACCAAGCAGACTCTTGGCCGCCTGGTCCACCTCGGGAGGAGGTGCTGTGGCAGGAAATCCGGGAACACTCGCGAGGTCGAACTGGTAACGTCGTTTGGCACTGCCGGCAAAGATACCCAAGGCTCCGTCCACATTGGTAAACACCCTTCCTTGTTCGGCAAAGAAACTGGTCATGCTGTTCTGCGACGAGGCCGAAAGGATGTATCGGAAACGTGCGGGTGTAACACTCTCGATATCGACGGTATATTGGTGACGGAAGGGCTGTACCTCGGTAGTGTCCTTCAAGAAGATAATCCATAGCGGCACCTGTACCTGCTGGCCGTCAATACGCCTGTCAAGGAACATCAAGCGTCCGCCGAGGGGTGAATATGAGGCCACTTCGCTGGAAGTGATATCAGGACTATTGGGAACAGTGAACATGGCCGAATGGACAGTATCGACCGTGTCGAGCCGACCCAGCCATTCGTTGAATCGTGCACCGCTGTCGCGTACGGTGACAGTGATGTTGTAGTACTCGTCGCGGCCCGCATGGTCGTCGAGATAAAAGTTGGCTGCCAGGAAATTGAAAGTTTCCGAAGCCAGATACAGGGGCGAGAATCCGCTGACGGCAGGATAGAGCGGCACATAGGTCTCCGCGTGCACTGATCGGCCGCCAGCCTCAATGTCGAGGCGCAAACGGTCATCGGGTCGCAAGGTGTCGGCAAAATAATAGAGGCTCTTCTCCATGCTGACAAGCGGACGTACCGTGTCGTTGACGTACAGCGTGAGTTGTGCGCCGGGGACAGGCTGGTCATTATTGTCGTCGAGGAAAAATCGCGTGTAGGCGAAATGCACGAAAGGCTGTCGGCCAGCTGCAGGCACTGCATTGAGCACCAGCTCTCGGTCGGCAGGCTCCTCAATGTCGAGGGTTTTCTCGCATGCTGCAAACAGCAGCGCCATACACAACGTCATCAATATTATCCTGTTCTTTTTCATATTGAATCTTCTTAATCCTTAAAAATACAACGTATAAGCCACCGATGGAAGTATGGGGAAGATGGAGAGCTGGCGGAAGGAGGAGGGGTAGTTCTTGTAGGCCACCTGCGAGCTCTGATAAACCATGTAGGGATTTTGGCGGTTATAGACATTGTAGATGCTCACATTGATGGTGCGGTGGGGCCGGAATCCGTGGCGGGTAGGTTTGAATTCGCGGTGGAAATTGGCTGCCAGGTCAAGCCGGTGGTAGTCGGGCATCCTGTAATTGTTGCGTCCCTCATAATGGGTCAGTGTTCCGAGAGACGACTGTCCGTCGTGGCTCCCGCCATAATCCTCGGGGTCTTCCGAGGCCATGGTGTAGGTCTGTTTGGCAAGAGTGGCGGTGTTGCCGGTGGAATAGACCCACGTGGCACTGACATCGCAGCGGTCGCTGAACTTGTAGTTGAGCACAATACTCAAATCGTGCCTCCGGTCATACTTGGCCGGGAAAGGCTTGCCATCATTGATAATCTGGTTTTCGCGGTCGAAGAGGCGCATGGTGCGGCTCCACGTGTAGCCGACCCAGCCGGTGAAACGGCCGATGTCGCGTTGCGCCAGCAACTCGAGACCATAGCTCCACCCACGGCCGGCATAGACGAGGCGTTCCCAATTCTCACTTGAGCCGAAATAGGTGGCACCGTCCTTGTATTCGATGAGGTTGTTCATGGCCTTGTAGTAGGCTTCAACCGAAAAGTCGGCGATGCCGCCAAGGGTATAGAACACTCCGCCGGCCACCTGATGGCTCTCCATGGGCTTCACATTCTCAGTCACCGGCACCCATAGGTCGGTGGGCAGGGTAATACTGGTGGTGCTGAGCAAGTGTACATACTGGCGCATCCAGGCATAACCCACCTTGACAGAGAGGTCGGGGGTAATCATCACTCGGCCCGAGACACGGGGCTGCAGCGAGGGATAGAGCGAGTCGCCGGTCTTGAAGGCCGAGAAGTGGAGCCCATAGTTGAGCTTCACGCTCTCGGTGATGGACCAGTCGTCCTCGGCAAAGGCCACAATCTCGTTGGCCAACACCGAACTGGAGGCAAGCTCTATCGTTTGGTGGATACCGGAGTTCATCTGCACAGGGTCATAGAAATCAACACTTCCGTTAGCCACTTCGGGGGAGAAAATATGGCGCACAAAATAGGTGCCGAACTTGGCATTGTGGTCCGGATCGGGCACATAGTCGAGGTCGGCACGGACGGTGATGTCCTGAATGCCCGACTTGTAGTCGCCCGAAATCTTCGAAGTATTGGTGTCGCCGCTGAGCATCAACTTCTCAATGTTGCCCATCAGGTCGTTGTCATACTGCGTATAAGCGGCCGAGAGGTTGAAGAAGAGCTTAGGGCTGAGCTCGTAGTTCCATCGCAGTTGACCCACCATGTTGCCCCACCGGTTCTTGAATCCCAGACGTATGTCCTCACCCATCGCATTGACGGTGTTGATAGTACCATATACCTGGTCCTCTCCCATGTAGAAACTGCCGTAGAGGCGGCTCTTGTCGCTGAACTTGTGCGTCAGCTTGGCGTTGAGGTCATAGAACCAGTAGCCCGCCTCAAACTTGGCGTTCTGGGCGGTGGCCGACTTCATCTGTGCTGCCGTCATCTCGTCGATTTTCAGTATGATGGGGATGAGGAAAAGCTCAGCATAGGTGCGGCGGGCAGAGACACTGAAGGTGGTGCGTCCTTTGTTGATAGGGCCTTCGATGTTCACTTTGGCCGAGATAAGGCCAATGGAGACATTGCCCTGCAGATGCTGGTCGTTGCCGTTGTTCTGCGTCACGTCCAGCACCGAACTCAACCGTCCGCCGAAACGGGCGGGGAAGCTGCCTTTGTAAAGGGTCACATTCTTGATGGCATCGGTATTGAAGGCCGAGAAGAAACCGCCGAGATGCGACACATTGTAGAGCGACACGCCGTCGAGCAGGAAGAGGTTCTCGTCGGGACCGCCGCCACGCACATACATGCCACTGTTGCCCTCACTTCCGCTCTGCACACCCGGCATCAGCTGCAAGGCCTTGATGATGTCGGCCTCGCCGAAGAGCACAGGCACCGCCTTGATTTTCTCCACCGGCATGTCCATGGCGCTCATCTGCGACGACCGCACGTCGCCCGTGCGTTCCGCGGTGATGGTCACCTCGTCGAGGGTCACACTCTGCCTCATCTTCACATTGAGCTCCACATTGCGGCCGAGGGCCATGTCGTAGGTCTGCGGTTCATACCCCACGTAGGTGACGCGCAGGCTGACGCTGTCGGTCTTGAGGGTCAGCGAATAATGGCCGTAGAGGTTGGTCACGGCACCCTTGCCGCTGCGGGTGTCGAGCACCGTGGCGCCGATGAGGGTCTCGCCGTTGCGCTGGTCGGTCACCGTGCCGCTGACAGTATAGCTCCGCTGAGCCATCACACCCATCGGCAGAAACAATAGCAGGAGCAATAACGATTTACAATTCATATAGCAGTTCTTTCACTGTTTTTTTCAACACAGGGTGGCGGTAACCGGGGATGATTTCCGCCAAGGGTTCCAGCACGAAACGCCGCTGGTGCATGCGCGGATGCGGGACGGTGAGGTCGGGGGTATCGATCACCTCGTCGTTGTAGAAGATGATGTCGATATCCATCGGGCGTGAGTGATAGACACGCTGGGGCAAGTCGTCACTCTCGTGCACCGCTGGACGCAGACGTCCCAGCACGGCCTCAATGGCCAACGCCTCCTCCAATACCTGACGGGCCGTGAGTTCCGTCTCCACCACCAGGGCTCGGTTGAGAAAATCCTGCTGCGGTTCCTCGGCGAAATCCCCCCACGGCTTGGTCTCACAGATGCGCGACAAAGCAACGACAGAGCCGATACGCTGACGTATCTGCTCTGTCGCCTGTTCCATCAGACAGTACCGGTCTCCTTGGTTGCCGCCGATCAATAACACTACTCTGTTCGTCATCACTTGGGGCGATAGGAGATAAGGATTATCCGCAATGGATAAAGCGCTCCACGAGGGCGAGGGTCTTCTCGCTGTCCTTGCCTATCTCGGCACGCAGGGTGCGGTCGTCGAAGGAACGCAGCTCCTTCAGCAGGCCGTCGATGAGGGCGGGGGCGAAGATGCCGTCCTGCTCATACAAGGCACGGTCGCGTTCCAGCAGGTCGGCACTGGCGGCGCAGCTGTCGGGCAGCACATCCAGTTTGGCCAGCACATCCTCGTGCTCGAAGATATTCACGCTCACATAGCGGTCCTTGGCATATTGCACGGCGTTCTCCATCTCGAAACCGTGGCGTGCCGCCACAGCCATGCCGGCCAGCAGCAGATAGACGTTGGCCGAGCCGTCGGGCGTACGCAGCTCGATGGTCTGCTTGTGGCTGAAATCCACCTCCTCGTTCTCCTCCAAGGGGTTGCAATGGGCCATCATGTTGCCGCTGCCTTTGTTCCAGCCCAGCGGCACACGCACCATGGCGCTGCGGTTGCGGTCGCCCCAGCAGATGTTCGTGGGAGCCTCCTGATGCGGCACCAGACGGAAGTAGCTCGTGGGGTTGGTATTGCCAAATGCCGTCAGCGAACCCGCCATGCTCAGGATACCTGCCATGGTCTTCATGGCCACATCGCTCAATCCGTTCTCTCCCACGTACATGTTCTTGCCATCCATCGACACACGGGTGTGCACATGCATGCCGCTGCCCGCCTTGCCCACGGTAATCTTCGGGGCGAAGGTGACGGTGACGCCGTACTTGTAGCCCAGCTCGCGCATCATCCATTTGGCGATGACCAGCTGGTCTGCGGCATCCTCCAGACGGGTGGGAAGGAACTCGATCTCGTTCTGCTCGTACATCAGGTCGCCGTGGGTGAAGTTACCCACCTCGCTGTGGCCGTATTTGATTTCGCCACCCGCGGCGGCAATCATGCGCATGGCCTCCGTGCGGAACTCCTCGAACTTGCAATAGGGCATGCTCACATGGTAGCCGTGCTGGTCCTCGGGCATATAACTCTCCTCCTTGGGGGCGATGGCGTAGTACTCCAGTTCGCCCATCACCTCGAACTCCATGCCGCCCGTGGCCTCGCGGAAAGCGCGGCCGGCCTTCTGCAATGTGTATTCCGGAGCCATCTCGAACGGCTCGCCGTCCTTGTTGTAGAACGAGCACAGGATGTCCAGCGTCGGCACATCGGTGAAGGGGTCGAGAAACGCCGTGCGGAAACGCGGGATAACGTAAAGATCCGAGTTGCCGGCCTCCAGGTAGGGGAACAGCGAGCTGCCATCCACGCGCTCGCCGCTGGTCAGCACCTCATTGACATGCTCCAGGCTCTGGATGACGAAGTTCAACGTGTGCAACTTGCCGTCGTCCGCCATGTAGCGGAAGTTGATCATCTCGATTTGGAATTCCTCGATGACCTTGAGGATATCTTTCTTGGTGAATTCGCTCTTCGGCTTCTCCAGAAACGTCACCAAGGGGTTGGGGTTGAACTGTATCTGTTCGTGTGTCATGATATATAGGGTTTTAAACAATTGGTGCGGATATAACGCACAACAGATTATTTTATTGTATATACTCAAAAAGAAAGGGGCGCCCGGATGGGCGCCCCTGGTTATTGCGGTGTTACACGCTCGCTTAGCGGGTCACGACGACACGCTTGGCGGCGGCGGTGCCGACCTTCACGAGATAGACACCGGTGTTGTTCATACGGAACTCGACGCGCTCACCGGCCTTCGGGGCGGCGTTGATCACGCGGCCGTTCAGGTCGTAGAGATAGACGCTCTGACCCTCGGCGCCCATCACGTAGATCACGCTTTCGGCGCTATAGATCTTCACGTTGCTCATCTCGACATCCTCGATGCCGGTCTTCACGGCGAAGAGGGCGACCAAAGTCACGTTGTCGGAGACAGAGTCGATGGTATAGACAGCGTTGTGTCCCACGGTGTCCTCACCGATCATCCAGGCCACGAACTTGTAGCCTTCGAGCGGGTTGGCCATCAGAGTCACAGAGGTGCCGGCGGCGACGGGGCCTTCGGGAACACCAGTCACATTACCCATCGTGGCATCCCAGAGGACTCTCACTTCGTAGGTCTCCACAGCGTTGGCCTCGAAGGTGGCGGTCAGGGTCATGTTGCTGTTCACGGTCACGCTGATGGTAGCGGTGGTCTCACCGGTGCTCCATTCCACGAAGTGGTAGCCTTCGGCGGGAATGGCGGTCAAGGTCACCACGGTACCGGCGGCCACAGGAGCTTCGGGGATACCTTCCACAGAACCCATCGTGGCGTCGTATGCCACAGTCAGGGTGTAGGTGTCGGCAGGGTTGGCGGCGAAGGTGGCGGTCAGCACGGTGTCGCTGGTCACAGTCACGGTGATGGTGGCGGTGTTGGCGCCGTTGCTCCAGCTCACGAAGTGGTAGCCGGCCTCAGGCACTGCGGTCAGGCTGATCACCGTGTTGGCGGTTACAGGAGCGGTGGGGACACCGGTCACATGACCCATCGTGGAGTCGTTCACATTCACGGTCACGGTGTAGGTCGTGGGGGCGACGCTGTCGGCGGCGAAGACCGCACGCAGAGTGACGTTGCTGTTCACAACAAAGGTGTAGGGGTTGTCGGTGATGACATTGCTGCCGGCATCCACCCAGTTCACGAAGTGATAGCCCTCATTGGCGGTAGCGGTGGCGGTGAAGCTGCTGCCGTCGTTGACAACACTGTCGCCTTCCGGATTCACAGTACCCATCTGGGGATTCATCGACGTCACGGTCACCGTGTGGGTCGTCGGAATGACACCCTGGAAGATCGGGGTCACATTGATGATGTAGCCATCCAGCATCGGACCCACAGCGGGCAAGTCCTCGAAAATATCGAAGAAGTCGGTGACATTGGTATCGGCATATTCGGCGTCAACAACCGTGTCGCCGGTAGGATCCACTACGGTGTACATCCAGTCGGCAAGCATGTAGCCGGCGGCGGGCTGAGCCGTCAGCGACAGGGTCTGGCCGGTGGTGAAGTAGTGGGTGCCGGGAGCGGGAGTGGTGGTACCTCTCGTCGGGTCGGGCACGTTGACAATCAAGGTCAAGGTGTCGAGCTCGGGTTCACCGGCGGCGAAGTTGGCCGTCACAAAGAATTCATAGATGTGGTCGCCAGCCTCCACTGTGTCATAGCCAATCAGAGTGAACACATCGACCTCGGCAATATTGAGGGTGGTGTCAATTATAGCAACTACGGTATCGTAACCATAGGACGAGTAATCCATCGTAACACGGATGGTCCAACCCTCGAGGTGGTAGCCGGCTGCGGGCTGAGCCACAACGCTGGCCACATCACCCTCATAGAAGTAGTGTACGCCGGGGGCGGGCACGGTGGTACCCATCGTGGCGTTGTTCACGGCCACAGTCACCTTCACGCTGTCGAGAATCTGAATCGGGGTATTGCTGCCGCAAGCGTCGTTCACGGTCAGGAACGCAGCGCCGTCGGTCAGCATGCTGGCATCGCTCACAGAGATGAGCACGGTGTCGTTGCCGTCCAGAATCTTGAAGCTGGCCTCAGAGTCATATTCGCTGTTGCTGTTCCAGGTGAAGGTCACGGGCATGCCGCTGCACACATTCACGGTGAAGGTGTCGTAGATAGTAGTATTGCTCAGATTCTGGCTCTGCATGCTGTAGGTAGCCACAGTGGCGCCGTTCTGGCTGATGGTGATGTTCGAATAAGCAGCACCGTACTCGTCAGCCCATCCGTCGCCGTACTCGTCCTCGGCATAGATCTTGATGGTGCAGCTGCCACCCGCGCAGTCGGTGCGGGCGGGCACGGTCACCACGTCGCTCTGGTCGCTACCGCATACGGAAGCCACACCGAAGGTGTAGTTGGTGCTGGCGGTGAGGCCGGTCACCTCGTAGTTGGTGGTGGTGACACCGGTGGCCACCACATCCCCCGTAGCGCTGTAGATATTGTAGGCAGCGGCGGTGCCGGTCCAGCTCAGGAAGACGCTGGTGGCGGTCACGCTATCCACCGTCAGGCCGGTCACAGGCATACAGGCGGGAGGCTCGGCAAACACCATGCTGTCGATGTACAGACCATACTGGTCATTGGCAGTGTATTTCACAGCCACATACTTCACAGCACCGGACAGAATCTGGCTGTACTCGGTGTAGGAGGTGCTGGTGATGTTGTTCACCTCGGCAAGCCACGTGAAGTCGGCGTAGGCGTTGGTGGTGGTGGAGTAACCCAGCTGGAAACTCTCCGAGTAGTAGTTGTTATAAGCTTTGTACCGGAAACTCACCGTCAAACCGTCGGTGACGCCACTCAACTCGGGCGAGACGAGGTACTGGGGAGGATTGGTGCTATAGTAGAAGAGGAAGGCATCGTTGCTTAAGCCGGTAGAAGACACACCATCCACAGTCCAGCACTGGAAGGTCGAGCTGGTGGTCTCGAAGTTCTCGGTGAAGGGAACGGCGATGGCTGCACAAGCGGTGGTGAAGGTCACAGAGACCATGTCGCTCTCATCGCTTCCGCAGACGGAGGTCACACCATAGGTGTAGTTGGTCATCGGGGTGAGGGTGTTGAGCAACACGGTGGTGTCGGTCACGGTGGTCACGAGCTGGGTGTCGATGGCGCTGATGGCATAGACATTGTAGCTCGTAGCATCGCCCTCCCAGATCAGTCTGGCGCTGTCGGTAGCAACATTGATGGCGGTCAGGCCGGTGACAGCAGGACAGGAAGGAATCTCGGTGACGCTGAAGTCATCGATGTAGAGAGCCAGCATGTCGTTGGCCGTGTATTTGATGGCCACATACTTCACGTCGGCGGGCAGAATCTGGCTGTAGGGTTCATAGGTCTGGTTGCTCAAGCCGGTCAGCTCGGTAAACCAGGTGAAGGCGGTCACATCGTTGGTGGTCGTCGAGTAGCCCAGGGCAAAACTCTCCTGCCAGGTGCCACCCACGCGATACATGAAGCTTACAAATGCTCCAGCCTCGGTGCCGGTCAGTTCGGGCGAGATGAGGTACTGGGGAGGATTGGTGTTGTAGGCAAACTTGAAGGCATGGGTGCCGGTGTTGGCATAAGTGCCGTACGCGGTGTTCTCTACCACACCGGTGCTGGAAGCGCAGGCGGTAAGAGTCCAACAGTCGATGCCATTCTCAAAGCCCTCGGTGAAGGGGATGGCGACGCTCGAGCAGGCAGTACGGAAGTTGACGGTAACCATGTCGCTCTCGTTGCTGCCGCAGACAGAACGTACACCATAGGTGTAGCTGGTCATGGCGGTCAGGTCGCCAATCTCTATAAAGGTATTGGTGACGTTGTCAACCAAGGTGGTGTCGGTGCCGGCGATGGAATATACATTGTAGCTGTCGGCAGTTCCCTCCCAGGTCAGAGTGGCGCTGTCGGCTGTGACGTTGATGGCGGTCAGGCCGGTGACGGGATAGCAGATGTCGCCGGTGCTCTCGTCAACGCTGATGTTGTCGATGTGCAGGTTGTTGTCGCCGCCCGAGGTGGTCGATTGGGCGTAGAAGGCTATGCGGACGGTCTCGCCGGCATAGTTGGCCAGATTCACATACTGGGGGATGTAGGTAAGGCTGGCAATCGTGGACAGGGCGATGTCGCTGGCCACGGACCAGGTCTGGCCGTTGTTGATGCTGACAAGGATCATGAACTTCTGCGAGGTGTTGCTCTCGAAGCCGCTAGCGACCGCAGTGCCGCTATAAGCCGTAAAGGCTGCGTCGAAGGTCAGCAGGGGGTTGGTGGCCTCGGTGAGGTCAATCTCCGGGGTGATGAGCCAGTACTGGCAGCCGGTACCATAGATGTTCACGCGGTAGTGACCGGCTTCAATACCATTGCTAACGCTGCTCTGATAGCTCCAGTTAGAAGGGATGTTACCCATGGTCACCTCTACGTTGTCAGCATAGAGGATACTGGCGCCGCGCCAGCAAGGATCGCTGGACAGGCTGGCGGAGAAATTCTCGGTGAAGGGCAGGGCCTCGGCACCGCAGTTGGTGCGGAAGGTGACACTCACCATGCCACTCTCATCGCTGCCGCAGACAGAAGTCACGCCGAAGGTGTAGCTGGTGTTGGCGGTCAGGGTGTCAATCACCAGGGCGGTGTCGGAAACGTTGTCAACCAAGGTGGTGTCGAGACCGGCGATGGTATATACATTGTAGCTGTCGGCGCTGCCTTCCCAGGTCAGGGTGGCGCCGGTAGCGGTGACGTTGCTGGCGGCCAGGCCGGAGACGGGATAGCAGATCTCGCCAGTGCTCTCGTCAACATTGATGTTGTCGATGTGCAGGTTGTTGTCGCCGCCACTGGCGGTCGACTCGCCATAGAAAGCTATGCGGACGGTCTCGCCGGCGTAGGCGGCCAGACTCACATACTGGGGTATGTAAGTAAGGCTGGCAAGCGTGCTCAGGGCTATGTCGCTGGCCACAGACCAGGTCTGGCCGTTGTTGGTCGATACAAGAATCAGGAACTTGTCGTCAGCGATGTTGGAAACATTTGCGACGGCAGTGCCGCTGTAGGCTGTAAAGGCAGCGTCGAAGGTCAGCAAGGGGTTGGAAGCCGTGGTCAGGTCAATCTCCGGGGTGATGAGCCAATGGTTGCGAGAAGTACCATAGATATTCAAATAGTAGTGACCGGCTGCAATACCATTGTTTGCACTGCTGGCGTAGGTCCAGTTGGTGGGGTTGCCCATGGTCACATTCACACCGTCGGTATAAAGGATCGAAGCGCCGCGCCAGCAAGGATCGCTGGCCAAGGTGGCACTGAAGTCTTCGCTGAAGGGCAGAGCCTCGGCGACGCAGCTGGTGCGGCCGTTGACGAGGGTGTAGGGGGCGTCGCCCGCGGGGCAGTTGGCCTGGACGGCGAAGACATACGGCGTGTTGGCGTCGAGGTTCTCGACGGTGTAGGTGGTGCCGGTGATGTTGGCCTGCTCAAGGACGGTGTCAATCACATCGCCGGTGGTGGTGATCCTATAGACGCTGTAGGTGGCGCTGGCGTTGTTGGCATCGGCCCAGGTGAGGGTGATGCTGTTGGCAGTGACAGCGCTGACGGCGAGGTTGGTGACCTCCACGCAGGAGGGCATCTCCTCGAGGGTCACATCGTCCATGTAGAGGGAACCGCTGCCTTTCATCACGGCGAGCACCAGGTAGGCGTCGGTGGCGGGGGCGGAGGTCAAGGAAACACTATACTTCGTATGGGTGGTACCGGTAACCTGAACCGAATCCACAAGCGTGGCGGTGGTGATGTCGGTAGGATCGGTCACAGTATAAACATACACGTACTTGCTGTAGGAGGTGCTGCCCATCTTAGCCCAGAAGGTCACGCGGTTGGCGTTCATCGGGTAGGTGGCTACGTCGAGCTCGGGCAGAATCCACGCCATCATGTCGGGATAGGAGGAACTGGTAGAACCATAATAGTAGAAGCTGCGGCTGCCGGTGCGGACATTACCGGCGTAGCTGTAGGGATAGTTGGTGCCGCTGGTAGCGCCGGGCGTGACATAACGCTGGCTGCACCAAGGCAGAGCGGTGGCCTGGGTGGTGTTCACAATCTCGTCGGCCTCAAAACCGCAGGTCCAAGGCAGGCTGATGGCGCCGCAGGCGGTGCGGCCGCTGACGGTAGCAAGGTCGGTGACATCGCCGCCGCCGCAGTCGGTCATCACGCCGAAGGTATAGCCGGTGTTGGCGTCAAGGCCAGTGACTGGGTAGGTGGTTCCGCTGACGTTGGAGGCGACAACGGTCTCTCCGTTATAGATGGTGTAGGTGGCGCCGGTGTTGCGGGCATCGGTCCAAGTCAGCGTCAGGCTGCTGCTGGTGGTCTGACTGGCATCGATGGCCAGGTCGGTCACCTTGAAGCAGGTGGCAGGAGCACCAATGCGGATGTCGTCAACAAAGATTGCACCACTGCCGTAGTTGGCTGTGGAGAAGAACTGCAGGATAATCGACTGGCCTGCATAGGCAGCCAACGAGATTTCTGCCTCGGTGAATTCACCGGGATTCGTGTAGTCATTACTACCCGTGCTGGTGTAGGACTGCAACTCGGTGAAGGTCGTGCCGTTATCGGTCGATACCTTCACGGAGAATGCACCGCAGCTCGCACGGTGTGAGTAGCTGAATGTCAGGTCGTACGACTCGCCTGCCGGCAGATCGAAGGTAGGCGTGTTGATGAGCGCTGTACCATTCTGGACGTAGTAGTTGTACATGCGAATCATCTTGTTCCCGCTGTAGCTGTACACACCCCAGATGCGCTCTGGGTTGCTGGTCAGCGTAGAGGATCCAGAGGCAGAATTGTCCCAGCAGGTGGGTACCGTGCTGGCATCCATTGCCTCGAAGTTCTCCGTCCAGGGGAATGTGGTGATGTCACCGCATTGCGCCTGCGATGCAAATGGCAACATGAGTGCCAGAAGCATCAAAGTTCGTAGAAACTTTTGCATGATGTTTTGATTTTTGGTTAATAAATAAGGTTTGTTATACATTTGTTTTTCTTTCAATTACATTGTCTCCGGCATCTTGTCTTGTCTTCAACTGGCTCTCTCTCTGATCATCTTCCCGGCCGTTTTTCCTGCGTCGTTTGTTCTCTTATGTCTTACTGTCTGTTTTTGTTGGGTTTGCTTTTATGGGGGGTGATACAATCCAATGTGCAAAGGTATGAATTATTTTTCATCCAGCCAAATAAAAAAAGCCTAACGCCGGAGTTATTAACATATCAAGCATTGACAACCTGCGACTTAACAAAAAAACTTTAACTTTTCCACCGAGCCCCTCCCCGCTCCTGCCCGCCCCTTCGCCGCTGGCTTGCCCCCACCCCAGGCTTGCCCTAGGGGTACCCTAGTGATACCCTAGTGATACCCTAGTGGTACCTTAGTAGTACCTTAGTAGTGCCTTAGTAGTGCCTCCGTACATCGTACCTGGGCAATACCAGGGCAATACTAGGGCAATACTAGGGCAATACTAGGGCAATACTAGGTCATAAGGGTTCCAGAGCTGATTGTCAGCCGGTTGCAAAACATCCTTTCCCGAGGGATAAAAATATACCTGCGCGGGACAATAAAACGGCCCCGTTTGCGTTAACAAGCATGCTGTATTTTTACTCGGAAAAGAATCAAACAAAAAACAAACGATATAAACATGTTCAGTAAAGAGACTTACATCGCGCGGCGCGAGCAGCTGCGCAAGGACGTGGGCCACGGCCTCATCATCCTCCCGGGCAACCACGAGGCCCCCTGCAACTACAAGGACAACACCTACTGGTTCCGCCAGGACAGCACGTTCCTCTACTTCTTCGGCCTCCAGCGCGAGGACCTCGTCGGCGTGCTGGATTGCGAGACGGGCAAGGACTATATCTTCGCCAACGACTACGACATCGACGACATCATCTGGACGGGTCCGCTGCCGAGCGTCAAGGAGCTGGCGGCCAGCGTGGGCGTGGAGAACACCGGCACGCCCAAGATGCTGCGCGACATCATCGCCGCCATGAAGTCGCCGGTGAACGGCAAGCCGATGCCGCACTACCTGCCGCCCTACCGCGCCGACATCCGCGCCGACCTGACCGACCTGCTGGGAGTGCCCTACCCTCAGGTGAACCGCCACGCCTCGATGGAGCTCATCCTGGCCTGCGTGAAGCAGCGCATGATCAAGAGCCCCGAGGAGATCGCCGAGATAGAGAAAGCCATCGCCACGGCCTACAACATGCACGTGGGCGCCATGAAACTGGCCATGCCCGGCCGCTACGAGTACGAGCTGGCGGGCTTCATGGAGGGCGAGGCCTGGAAGGGCAACGGCCCCGTGAGCTTCCCCGTCATCATGACCGTGCACGGCGAGACCCTCCACAACCACGGCCACAACAACCGCCTGGAGGTGGGCCGCATGCTGGTGATGGACGCCGGCTGCGAGACCCCCATGAACTACTGCTCCGACATCACGCGCACGGTGCCCGTGGGCGGCCGCTTCGACGAGCGCCAGAAAGCCATCTACGAAATCGTGCTGTCGGCCCAGCTGGAGGCCGCCGCCGTGACGCGCCCGGGCATCACCTACAAGGAGGTGCACCAGGCCGCCAGCCGCAAGCTGGCCGAGGGCTACCGCGCCCTGGGCATCCTCAAGGGCAGCGTGGATGACATCGTGGAAGCCGGCGCCCACAGCCTCCTCATGCCCCACGGCCTGGGCCACATGATGGGCCTCGACGTGCACGACATGGAGAACTACGGCCAGATCAACGTGGGCTACGACGACGAGACCCGCCCCAGCGAGCAGTTCGGCCTGGGAAGCCTGCGCTGCGGCCGACGCCTGATGCCCGGATTCGTCATCACCGACGAGCCCGGTTGCTACTTCATCCCAGCCCTCATCGACAAATGGAAGGCCGAAGGCAAGTGCCTGGACTTCGTGAACTACGACGAACTGGAGAAATGGAAGGACTTCGGCGGCATCCGCATCGAGGACGACGTGCTGGTGACCGACACCGGCAGCCGCATCCTCGGCAAACCCATCCCCAAGACGGTGAAGGAAATCGAGGAAGTGATGGCGTCGTGAATATGCCTCGTGAATATGGGAAGTTATAGAAGTTAAAGAAGTTATCGCGCTACGCGCTAGAAGTTAAAGGCAATACCCAATTATGACAAATACGTTTGAGGATCTTGTCGCATGGCAAAAGGCCAGGGTATTTATCAAACACACCTATCAACTGACAAGCCGGTTCCCCCATACGGAGCAATTCGGGCTCACATCACAGTTCAGGCGTGCCGCCGTATCTATCGCTGCCAACATCGCTGAGGGATATAAACGCATGGGAAAAGACGACAAACTCCGATTCTTTAACTATTCCCAGGGAAGCCTTGAAGAATGTAGATGCTATATCATCTTGTCGCAAGACCTCCAATATATTACAGAAGAAGAAAGCGCATCGCTCCTTCAAGAAATCGAAGACACAAGCCGACTGCTTAACTCCTACTGCAGCGCCATAACAACAAGAAAGACCTGGGACGCCTGATGCATTTGATTTAACTTCTTTAATTCTTTAACTCCCAAGAAAAAAAACAGCAGAATAGAATAAAGTCGCCAAAAGCATTTGTCTTTAACTTCTTTAATTCTTTAACTCCCAAGAAGGAAAACAGCAGAATAGAATAAAGTCGCCAAAAGCATTTGTCTTTAACTTCTTTAACTTCTTTAATTCTTTAACTCCCAAGAAGGAAAACAGCAGAATAGAATAAAGTCGCCAAAAGCATTTGTCTTTAACTTCTTTAACTTCTTTAATTCTTTAACTCCCAAGAAGAAAAAAAATGAACAAAGTCGAAATCGTGCTCGCGAATACGGGCGAACGGATGATGGTGGAGCCGGGGACGCAGGTCTTCGAACTGGCCGCCGATTACACCAAACAGCGTACCGACCAGGACGGAAAGGCCCCGTGGCCCATCCTCGGCGCGCTGGTGAACAACAAGGTGGAGCCGCTGCAATACCGCATCTACAACCCCAAGACCATCCGGCTGCTGGATATCACCAGCCGCCAGGGATTCCGCATGTACCGCAACGCGCTGTGCATGATGCTCTACAAGGCGGTGCACGACTGCTACCCCACGGCACGGCTGTCGATAGACCACTCGCTGCAGAACGGCTTCTACTGCCGCATCAACGAGGGCTCGGAGCCTGGCGGGCTGCCGACCGACAGGATGGAGGTGTGCCGCACGGTGCGCGAACGCATGATAGCGCTGCAGGAGGAAGACCTGCCCTTCGTGGCCAAGACGATGCTCATCGACGACGCCATCGAGCTGGTGCGTCCGCTGCATATCGACAAGACCCTCTACGTCCTGGAGCACCTGAAGCAGCTCTATGTGGAGATGAACTTCCTGGGCGACACCGTGCACAAGATCAACGGCAAGCTGGCCCCGAGCACCGGCTGCATCTCCACCTGGGACTTCCGCACCTATGAGGACGGATACCTGCTGCTCTGCGCCGACCCCGAGCATCCCGACAAGCTGTCGATGTTCACCGACACCCCGAAGCTCTTCGCCATCTTCCGCGAGCACTACCAATGGACCGACCTGCTGCACACCTCGACGGTGAGCGACTACAACCGCATCGTGTATAACGGCGGCGGACAGCAGCTCATCCTGCTGGCCGAGGCGCTGCACGAGAAGAAGTACGCCGAGATCGCCGAGCAGGTGAAGCAGAGCGGCGCCAAGATGGTGCTGCTGGCCGGCCCCTCGAGCAGCGGCAAGACCACCTCGTGCCGCCGCCTGAGCGTGCAGCTCTCGGTGCTGGGCTACGACGTGAACCAGCTCTCGCTCGACGACTACTTCCTCGGTCGCGACCGCACCCCCAAGCTGCCCAACGGCGAATACGACTTCGAGAGCATCGACGCCCTCGACATACCGCTGCTCAACGAGCACCTGAACGCCCTCTTCCGCGGCGAGGAGGTGAAGATACCCACCTACGACTTCATCAAAGGCGAGCCGTTCTACAGCGGCAAGACGCTGAAACTGGGGCCCCACAGCGTCCTCGTGGTGGAAGGCATCCACGCCCTGAACCCCAAGCTGACGGCCGAAATCGACGAAGGCTTGAAGTTCAAGGTCTATGTCAGCGCCTTGACCCAGCTCTCCATCGACGACCAGAACATCATCCACGGCACCGACAACCGGCTGGTGCGCCGCATGGTGAGGGACAACAACTTCCGAGGCTGGAACGCCTACCAGACCCTGAAACGGTGGCCCGAGGTGGTGCGCGGCGAACGGATACACATCTTCCCCTACCAGGAGAACGCCAACGTGATGTTCAACAGCGCGCTGCTCTACGAGCTGGGCGTGCTGAAACGCTATGCCGAGCCGCTGCTGAAGCAGGTGCCCGAAGACTGCGAGGAGTACTCGATAGCACGCCAGCTGCTGACCTTCTCGGAGTTGCTGCTGCCCATCGACGACAAGTTCATCCCCTACAACAGCATCATGCGCGAGTTCCTCGGCAACAGCGCGTTCGAGTATTAAAGCGGGACTGCCCCGTCAAGGGGCACAAGAGAATTACAAGACGGGATTCAGACCGTCCAAGACCACGGGAGCCTGAAGATAGAAGGGCTCCCGTTCCTGTAGCTGACGCTCGATGGTGGCGCGCATCTCGGACGCAGGCAAGCCGTGCATCAGCGGCCGCGGGTTGCGGCTGCGGAGGGCCCGCTCGACCAATGCCTCGACGGGCATGCGGAGATAGACGGCGGTGCCGTGGGCAAGGATGAAGTCCATGTTGCCGCTGTGGCAGGGGGTGCCGCCGCCGGTGGCGATGACGTGGTTGTCGAGGTCGGCGGTGGAGCGCAGGAGCTGGGTCTCCAGCTTGCGGAAGGCCGCCTCGCCGAAGCGTGAGAAGAACATGGGGACGGTGTAGTGGTAGCGAGCCTCGAAGGCTCGGTCGATGTCGAGGAACTCCATGCCGCGCTCGGCGGCCAGCTTGCGGCCGAAGGTGGATTTGCCGCAATACATATATCCCACAAGGTAGTAGTTCATTTTCAGAAGTTAAGAAGACAGTAGTCAGGGCAATTGCTATCTCTCCATCAGTTCCTTTGCCGTCTGCAACGCCGCGGCTGTCGGAGGGTCGCTGCTGAGCATGGTGGCCACCTCGGTGAGCCGGCCGTCGGCATCGAGCTCGCGGATGCGCGAGACGGTGCGGTCGCCGTCGGTCTCCTTATAGACCTTCAGGTGTTGCTGCGCCCGGGCGGCAATCTGGGGCAGGTGGGTGATGGCGATGACCTGCATGTGCTCCGCCATGCGGCTCATGGTGCGGGCGACGGCGAGGCTGATGTCGCCGCTGACGCCGGTGTCTATCTCGTCGAAGATGATGGTGGGCAGGAGGGTGCGTGAGGTGAGCATGCTCTTGATGGCCAGCATCAGACGCGACAACTCGCCGCCGCTGGCCACTTTGGAGAGGTCGCGCATCTCGGCGCCGCGGTTGGCATTGAAGAGGAACTGCACGGAGTCGTGGCCTGTGGGGCCGTAGTCGGACAGGGGGGCGAGGGCAACGCTGAAACGGGCTTCGGGCATGCCGAGCTCGCGGAGGGGGGGCAGGATGTCGCGTGTCATCATCTCGCCGGCCTGACGGCGGGCCTTGGTGAGGCTGTCGGCGGCCGACTGAACACGGGCAAAGGCTCGATCGACCTGCTCCATGAGGTCGTGGATGCGGTCGTCGAGGGTGGCGATGCCCTGCAGACGTCGGTCGAGGTCGTCGCGGAGGGCGATGAGGGCTTCCACCGACTCCACGCCGTGTTTCTTCTGCAGGCGGTAGAGCAGCGCCAGCCGGTCATCGACCTGCTGCTGGCGTTCGGGGCTGTAGCTGATGCCGTCGGCGGCACGTTGCAGTTCGCGGTTGATGTCGTCGATTTCTATCAACGAGGAGTCGAGCCTGGC
>ODAI011400594.1_pt1 | contig 18820 bp, 14 predicted proteins | sample 1539321 | NCBI WGS metagenome assembly ODAI01 (sample SAMN02144231, study PRJEB22623) | gut metagenome | biome: sheep rumen | host: Ovis aries | place: New Zealand
AGCAGGGAAATGACGACAAGCACTACATAGACCGGCGTGTAGCTTCCGAACCGGTCCGCCATGAGCCCCGGAACTGGTCCGAAGACCAGCGACCCGATCATGTAGATGATCTGCAGCTGCTTGACGGCATCGGCGTAATACTCGGGATGAGCAAGACCGCCCGCCAGCTCCGACAGGCCAACCGAGAGCATCGGAAAGCCGAGACCCAAAAGCGCCATGGCGAAGCAGGCCATCACCGAATTTCCCGGCAGGCACAGCGTGCAGATCAGGATGGCGGCGACAAAGCATCCGTGGAATACATTTCCGGCTCTGACCCTTCCGAGGACGTCGACCGCTTCGCCGTAAACGATCTTTCCCACCATCAGGGCGACCCCCATGAAGCAGAGGAGCCAGCCGACCGCGGCGGCGTCGAAACTCCTCTCCCGGAAGAGCACCGACAGATACGGCGAAACATTGTAGCTCATGCCGCAGAACAACACGCCCAGGACGAGAAGCATCCATTCTCCGTGCGTGATCGCGAAGACTTCATGGTGCTTCTTATCCGCCAGCTTCGCTCTCCTGATTTCCTCGACCTCATGTTCTTTCTCCAGACTCGGATAGTTCCGGATCAGCAGGAACAGCAGCGCAGCGACGGCCGCCATGAAGATCGCTTCCATGCGAAATGCAAACCGCATGGAAAATTTCTCCACCATCCAGGTGATGACGGGAGAACCGATGACCGATGAGAGACCCGTTCCTGCGGTGCAGATCCCCAGCGGAAGCCCGTCGTGCTCGGCAAACCAACGGCGTATGATGACCGAGACGGTCACCATGCCGCCCAACCCGTAGGACAGGCCCGAGAGCGACATGCCGGCGACGTACATCGGAAAGTTTCCCGCCGCAGAGAGAACCAGAAAGGCAGCTGCCGCGACCAGCACCGCCGCGGTCATCCCGAGCCTCACGTCCAGTTTCCGGATCATCGGAACGACCAGGAACATGGCGATCAGGGTAAACAGGTTCCTCACCATGAGGATCAGAGAGACCTGCGCGTTCGTCAGGCCTCCCTCAGAGATCAGATAGGGTGTATACACATTAAACCCGGTCACCAGCAGTCCGCCGGTACAGAAGAGCGCTAACGTACCTGCGCCGCAGATGAACCATTTGTAGATTTTGGAGTTCATTTAATCAGCCTTTTCACATTAATCCGATGCCGAGTTTCGTCAGCAGCATGCACAGCGGGACCTGGATGAGGAATGTGACCGCCACCGGACAGATGACCGTGCAGAAGCAGACATATTTATACGCGTCCTTGTGATTGGTGCCGCAGACATTGAAGACCGCCAACAGCGCTCCGGAATGCGGAAGGGTGTCGAGTCCCATGGCTGCCTGCGACAGGATACGGTGCATGAATCCTACGCTGAAGCCCTGCGCGCCGTACTCGAGGAACACATTTCCCAGGGTCTGCATGGTCAGGTTGATGGAACTGGTCGCGGAGCCGAGAATCAGGGAGAAGACATTTGCCGCGATCGCCGCCAGAAGGTACGGGTTGATGCGCGTATTGGAGACCCAGTTGAGCGCCGCCTCATACACCGGCGTGCGGAGCACGACCGAGCCGAAGCCGACGATGACCGCCGTATTTACGAGGACCATCACGGATGTTTCCGCACCCTCACCCCAGGCGCTGATCCATTTCTTCACATCGAGCCTCTTCCAGAACAGCAGCATCGAAAGGACAATTCCCAGGAAGAGCGCCGCTTCTGCGGAAAATTTAAGCAGGTTGAAAGAAAGAATGATCACGGCGATGGGCAGCATGGCCAGGACGACATTCGGCAGGTGCTCGTGGTCTTCATTTTTAAGGATTCCCTTATCTTCAAACACGATGCCCGCCGCGGTCAGCTTTCTGGCATGATAGCTGATATAGAAGCTGTTGATCACAGCGACCACGATGGCAAATACAAACCCCGGGATTGCGCCGGCCATGGCGCTTGTGCCGAGGATCTGCATGGGAATCAGGTTCGGGGCCTGCGCCGATCCCGGTGACACGGTCGCCACGGTCCAGACGGCATAGCAGAAAACCGCCGGAAGAAGACGCTTGCTGATATTGGCCTTTGCAAACAGCTGGATCGCGATCGGGTATACGCAGAAAATCAGCACAAACGAGCTGATGCCCGACATCGTCAGCAGGTAGGAGGCGATCAGGATCGGAATCACCGGATTCTTCTCTCCGAAAATCTTCGCAAGCGCATCCGCGATCGATGTCGCCGCCCCCGTCTCCTGATAAATCTTGCCGAAAATCGATCCTTCCGCGAAAAGCATGAGCCAGGTAGCGACATATGTGCCTGTTCCGGCTGCCCAGCTGTTCTTCAGTCCATCCCATACATTGATACCGCAGAACAGACAGATAATGACTGTGGAGAGCGCACTGTAGATGATGATGTTCCAGCCTTTATAGGCCAGCCACATCAGCACGGCGATCGCCACGATAAGACCGGCTATAGATAATGCTAATTTCCCGCTCATGTTTTTAATCCTTTTCTATCCGTGATATTGTCAGTCCCTGTTTATGACTGTGCCTGCCGCTTCAACCTCTGTGATCGCTTCCTTCAGGATCGGAACGCCCATCGTGATCGCATGGATGCCGAGCGTGCTGACGATTTCGAAGACTTCCGCGATCTCCTGCCAAGTCGCACCGGCGTCTAGAGCCCGCTCGATATGGTACTTGAGCTCCGACTTGTGCAGAGTCACCGGAGCAGCATGCACCGCGATGTAGAGAAGTTCCTTCTCCTTGACGCTGAGCGGGCCGCTCTTCTTCGGGACATCCTCGAACCGGCTGAATGTCTCAAAATAATCCGGATCCAGGCGCAGGACATTTTCCTTCTCCTCTGTCCAGTAGCCGTCGTGGTCGTCCATATAAGCCTTTTTCAGCGCTTTCTGGCGGTCCGTGAGTTCCATCGCGGCCAGATAGATGCCTCTGTTCTCGCAGGCTTCATAGAGAAGCGGGACGCCGAGCGCGTAGCTGCAGGTGCCGACCATGCTGGTGATCTCCAGCGTCTCAAGGATCTCCCGGACGCTGATGCCGAGCTGCAGGCTGTGCTTCATATGGTTCTTCAGGCCGTTTGCGTTGAGGCAGCCGGTCACGGAGTCGATCGCCACGCAGATCAGCTTGCGCATCTTGATGTCAAGGATCTGTCTCTTTTCGGCGACAGACGAATAATCCGCATAGGCGTCTACAATCGCCGCGTCCAGTTCAAGGATCGTATCCCACATGGCGCTCCATTTCCAGGCGCCGCGTGCTTCAATAAAATGCTGTTTTGCCTCCTCCTGATAAGGGGTCCACTGTCTTTCCATCGTCATCTCCGTTCTGCCGCTGTGCGGCTTTTCATTTTCTGATAAATATCAAAACTCCTCCGTTGCCCGAACCGGCCAGCGGAGGAGCCGTCATGTCTTAATCAAAGGCTGAGTCCGACAACCGTTCCGTTGTAGATCGCGTTCACGCCGTTGGACGCCTTGTTCGCATCGCCGAGCACGATCAGTTTGCCGCCGAAATCCTTCATCTCCTCCTCAAGCGGGTTGTAGGAGCCGAAACCGAAAGCCAGGATGACGGAATCGAAACCGCCGAGATGTACCAGCTCGCCGTCCTTCTCGTAATCCACGCCGTCGGGATATACATGCTTGACGGTCGCGGAGGTGATCAGTTTCTCGCCGTGGGACAGGAGACGCTCCACCAGAAGCTTCCTGACAGCCGGATGATCCTGTACCGCGATCGTGTCTCTCATCTCGATGACGGTCACATCGTAGCCGTGTTCGCCCATGAAGTCCGCCGTCTCCGCGCCGTGAAGGCCGCCGCCCAGCATGAGGACCTTCGGTCCCGGGGCGATCTGCCCTTCGAGGATCTCGCGGTTCGTGAGGCAGCCCGCTTCGCGAAGTCCCGGGATGCCCGGACGGAGCGGCTGGCCGCCGGTAGCCAGGATCAGGACATCCGGCTTGTACGCATCGACCATCGCTCTGTCGGCGACAGTATTGTAGAGAGTCTCAACGCCGTACTTTTTGCACATATTGGCGTAGTAGACGACGGCGCGCGCCAGCAGCTGCTTGTGCGGCGGCACGCAGGCCTGGCGGAACTGGCCGCCCGGCATCGAACCTGCCTCCACAAGGCGGACCGTATGGCCGCAGGCCGCTGCGGTCCCGGCTGCGTCGAGGCCGGTAAGACCCGCGCCGATGACCATGACCTTCTTCGGCTCTTTGGCCGGTGTGATCTTCATCGTGGTCTCGCGCATCGAGAACGGATTGATCATGCAGCCGCGGAAGATCCCGCCGTGGCCGTAATTGTCGTAGCAGCGCTGCAGGCAGCCGACGCAGGGAGCGATCTCCTCCTCGAGGCCGGCAGCCGCCTTGTTGATGAAATCGGGATCCGCAAAGAGAGCGCGCCCGATGGTGATGAAATCGACCTTGCCCTTCCTGAGGAGCATCTCCATGTACTCCGGCTCATTGATGCGGCCGGCGACCGCGACCGGGATATTCACGACGGAACGGACTTCCTCAGCCGGATCGACGTTGTAGCCTGTCTCCACAGCCGCAGGAGCGATGCCGTAACCGACGCCGTTCATACCGCCGGAAATGTTGATCAGGTCCGCTCCGGCCGACTCAAAGACCATGGCGATCGCCGCCGTGTCTCTCGCGTGATTGCCGTCGGAGACCATGTCGTCGCCGTTGAGGCGCACACTGACCGGATAATCGTTTCCGCAGGCTTTCTTGATGCCCTCGATGATCATGACCGGAGCCTTGGTGCGACCCTTGATGCTGCCGCCGAACTCATCGGTGCGGCGGTTGGCGCTCGGTGAAACGAAATCGTTCAGGAGATAGCCGTGGGAGCAGTGGACCTCGACCATGTCGAAGCCGGCCTTCTTCGCGCGGACGGCAGCGGCGATAAAGTCGTCGATCAGGCTGTAGACTTCAGCTGTCGTCATCTCGTCCGGCGTGATTCTCTCATCCTGCTTCGGGATCGGGCTCGGCGCCATGACCCTGACGATGGACCTGCGGCCACCGTGCTGCAGCTGGAGGCAGATCTTAGCACCGGCCGCGTGGATCGCGTCCGTGAGCTTCCTAAGGCCGGGGATCATGTCGTCATTTGCGACGGAGATCTGATGATCCGAGGAACGTCCTTCCTCATTGACAAATGCATACTCTGTGATGATCAGGCCGATGCCGCCGTCGGCTCTCGACTTCAGGTAAGCGATCAGCTCGTCGCTGATTGTTCCGTCCGGATGTGCAAGCGCCGCGGACATGGGAGCCATGATCGCCCTGTTCTTTATTTCCAGATTTCCGATTTTTCCGGGAGAAAGTAATTTTGTATATTTGACCATAATCTGCCTCTCTTCCTTTTATTTGACCTTCATGTCCTTGCACTTTGAAACGATCTGGTCGAGTGCGTCCGCGATGACCAGCTGGTCCGTGTTGAGGCACACGATCGAGCTGCCCTCGTCGATGACCTTCTGCACATGTTCCGGTTTCTGGCCGGTGGCCGAAGCCGACGGACAGGCCATGAACCAGATGTTGTGTTTGCGGCAGATCTCGATCGTCTTGAGATAGCCTTCCTGCACTTCCTCCGGGAATGTTCCGTCTTCCCTGAGGCCGCCCAGAGCCTGGCCGAAGTCCGCCTTGCCGAACATCACAATGTCTCTGCCCGGCTTCAGGACGGAAATAATTTCCTCAAGATGATCGACCGCTTCCGGATCCTCGATCATCGGAATGAAAGAGACCTCGGCGGCTTCCTTCATATATTCCTGCCAGTTCTGCGGACGGAAACCGTCAGCGTGATTCGAGCGGCAGGTGCTGGCCGTGCCGTTCGGCGGATAGCGGAGCGCTCTCTGCGCTTTAAGGGCTGTCTCACCGTCGCGGACGTGGGGGATCAGGACACCCTTGACGCCCATCTCCACGAGGCTGCGCATCTGCCACGGGATGACATCCGGGAGACGGACCAGCGGGGTCACGCCGTTGAGCTCCGCCGCCATGACCATGATCTCGACAGTCTCCCTGTCCATGATCGCGTGCTCGGTGTCAATGATCGTGAAATCCATTCCCACAGACCCGGCGATGTACTGGATGGTGGGATCCTTCAGGTAGTTGAAAAATCCAATCGGTGCTCTGCCTTCCGCAAGCGCTTTGAAGATCTTATTTTCTCTCTTGATCATTTTTGTCACCTTTCTCTGCCCTTATCAGTCTTCTGTCGTCACAACATCCTGATAGAAAAATCTGTGCTCGTCCAGCACCGCCTGCCACTCGATGCCGGTGATCTTTGCGATCACGACCGTGAAATGGCTCGGAAGCTCCGGATCGCCGGAACCGACCTTCGTGCCGGGCATCAGATGTCCGCAGACTGTCGCGTCCTTGTTGCTGGCGGTGCAGTGCGCGTGCACGTACGGTGTGCCGTCGCCGCCCATTGAGCCGAGCATGTGCCATTTCTGTTCCACTGTCTCAAGATAGCCGGGGATCGTCGGATACATGCTGTCGATCACTTCATCCGCGTTCTTGCCTTCCGGCAGCTTCACGACGGTGGTGCCGATCGTGCCCTGCAGGCTCATCTCGCACTTGCCTTCCATCGTCGCGATGACGACATTCAGTCTCGGATCGATAAAGCTCTTGTTGAACGGGAAATGCTGATAGGTGAAATCGACACCCGCTCCGCTTCCGTCCAGGATCACGCCGGTCCTGATATCATATTTCGCACAGATCTCGTAGATAGCCTGAAGGATATCCTCCCCCGGCAGCAGCCTTGCATAGTAAACGTCTGAAATCTTTCCTGCCTGTACCAGTCTTTCCATGATTTGCTCCTTTTCTCCGAATTATTTTGATGGAACCAACAAAATCACATTATTTATCGGCGGTGATGCCGCAGAACGTCGTGCCGGACCATGCTTCATACTTGTGCTGGACCTCGATGCAGTCCGCCTTGCCGCCGCACTCCGCGATCGGGATATTCCAGACCTGCGCGGTTGCCTGGGAGAAGAACGCCGGAACGTTGAGCTCCTTGGCGGTGGAAGTAAAGAGGTTGATGTCCTTGTACATGAGCTCCAGCGCGAAGTTCCACTTCTTGCCCTTGAAGAAAAGGTTCGGGAACTTAGCCGTCGCCGCATTGGAGGATCCGCCGGAGGAGGCGATGACCTTGATCGCGGTCTCGGGATCGATGCCGGCCTTGCCGCAGACGGCGACCGCTTCGGTCGTGGCAGCAGCGCAGAGGGCGGAAAGGAAGTTGTTGGCGCATTTGATCATGTCGCCGGCGCCGCTCGGGCCGATGTACATGACTTTCTCCGGATCGCCGAGCGTGTCGAGGATCGGTCTGCAGTATTCAAATGTCTTCGGATCGCCGCCGACCATGATCGTCAGGGTCTGCTTTGCGGCTCCGCCGACACCGCCGCTGACCGGGCAGTCGATGATGTCCATATCATGCGCCCGTAAAATCTCCGCCAGCTTCTTCGTGCTCATCGGGTCTGCGGACGTGCAGTCGACGATGACCGTGCCCGGCTTGCCGAGTGCAAGGATGCCTTCCGCACCGAGAACCATATCCTCGACCTGCTGGGATTTCGGCAGGGAGAGAACGAACATATCGCACTTTTTGATCATATCAGCCTGGGACTCGGAACCTTCCGCTCCGTTTGCCAGCATCTCTTCCACAGCGGCCTGCTTCTCCGCCGTTCTCTGCGGGCGATAGGTCGGGAGAACGATCTTCCACCCATCTTTCACCATGCCCTGGCACATCGGCATGCCCATGTTTCCGAGTCCGAAAAATCCGATTTTTTTCTCTCTAAGTTCCATTTTGACCCTCCATGAATATATTTTTGTAACAGCAGTGGTTAATAAAGTTCTATGCCTGTATAAACAGCAATTTCCATGCCAAATTGTATTTGGTTCAGCACCCCCTGCAAAGCAGCGGAATCACGGACGGAATGCTCGCATTCCGGACTGATTCAGCTGCTTTTCAGGGGCGGACAAGGCGCGCAACGCTTCTGACCGCCTCATGAAACAGCCGCGAAGCGGCTGTGAATGGGGGTGCCGAACAAAAAATATGACACACTCAGCTGTGCCGGGTGTGCCATTTTCCATACTGTGTATTAAAAATCGTAGATCTTTACCGCAGGTTTTCTCTCGACCGGCAGCCACTCGAGGATCCGGTAGAGGTTCCTGTCCCAGAACGCCCAGTCGTGCGCGCCGTGATCGAGATGGAACTCCATTGGAGCCTTCAGCTCCTCGAGGTAGTCCCTGAACTTCAGGTTGCCGTCGAGCAGAGGATCGTTCTCGCCGATCGCCATGTAAATCTTCGGGAATTCCTTCCCGGAAGCCTTCAGGTCGGCCGCCAGCTTGTACGGGTCCATGCCCGAACCGCGGTAGTCCGTTTCCTTGCCGAAGATCTGCTCGAAATAGGCCCTGTTGCTCAGGAGATACATGGCAGGGTTATCGTCCGGCGGGAAATTTTCCCCGAGGAACGCCGTTGAGAGCGCGCCGACATAGCCGAATGTTTCCGGATAGCGGAACGCAGTGTAAAATGCACCCATCGCGCCCATCGAAAGACCGCCGATAAAGGTGTCCTCCCTCTTCTCGGAGAGGCGGAATATCGTGCGGGTGAAATTGACCAGCTCTTCCCCGACGAACTTGCCGTAATAATTGTGAGTGGCCGCCTGGTCGGAATAGAAGCTGTTCTCTCCTGCCGGCAGGATGACTGCCAGGTTGCGGTCCTTCGCCCATTTGAAAAGACGCGTGCTTGTGATCCAGTCATACTCGCCGCCGTAGATGCCGTGCAGCAGGTAGAGGGTCTTCATCGGTTTGTCCTTGCTCCGGAGACCTTCTCCGTCCATCTCCCTCTTATCGACCGGGATGACGCACATCAGGTTGACCATGCGGAGAAGTGACTCGGAAAAGAAATTAACCTTTACAATAGCCATAATATAATCCTTTCTTCTCTGGGATCCCCTGCGGGATCCGAAACCGGTATCGTCAGAAAAAGAACCCGCCCAGCTCCGTGTACGGTGCCTTGCGGGTTCTTAAATGCCTGTCTGTCATAAGGACATATAGCCATCAGTCCCGGCAGGTGTTTCCGTTTCCTTCTATATGTCCCCGCTATTCTGATTACAGATAGCAGCCGCAGTCTACGCAGAGGACTTCGCCGTTCACGCAGCGGGACATATCGGAAGCCAGGAACAGAACAGCGTAAGCCTGGTCGATCTCCCACGGATGTACGGTGCGGACGGTGCGGGCGTTGCGGATGTCGTTCATGTAGCCCATCTCAACGGTCTTCGGGCCGCCGTCGTCATGCGCATAAGCCGTCGGGCTCGGGGTATGTCCCGGAGCGACTGCGTTGCAGCGGATGCCGGTGCCGGTGCAGCGGATCGCGACGTTCTTGGTCAGGGGGTTCAAGCCGCCCTTTGTGGAGCAGTAGGCAGCGCCGCACATCGGGCGAACGCCGTTCGCGGAAGAGATGTTGATGATGTTGCCCTCATCCTTGGTAAGGAAGTAGCGGACAGCTTCACGGCACAGATAGAGGGGGCCCTTCATGTTGGTGTCCACGACCTGGTCGATCGTGTCATCATCCACAGCGTCGATCGTGATCAGCTCGCCCTTGCCGGCGTTGTTGATCAGGACGTCGATCGTTCCGTAAGCTTCCAGAGCCTTCTCAAAGACCTTCTTGCAGTCTTCCGGCTTGGAAGAATCAGCCGTGATACCGGTGATCTCGCCGCCGGTCTTCTCGCGGATGTCTTCGATTGCAGCCTTCAGCTTCTCCTCACCGCGGGCGGTGACGAAAACCTTGGCGCCCTGCTCAACCATGACCTGGGCGAACATCTTGCCCATGCCGTAGGAAGCGCCGGTGACGATGACGACCTTGCCTGCCATCATCTTGTTGAAATCGGTGATCCTGAAATTCTCTGCGTAACGGGATCTTGCTGCTTCATCAAATGTGTGTGCCATAACTTTCCTCCTTATTTTTAAGTTTTACAACATTGATAACATTTTGTTCTGCCTCAGCCGGGGGTCCCGGCTGAGGATGCGGCCGGGACCCCCGGCCTGAGCTGCGATCTGTTCGGAAATGATATCAGGCTGATCATACGCCCATCACGACGCAGACGACAGTGGCCACGACCGTGACGATAAACGGGATCACGACGGATGTTGCGAAGCTGTGGCGATATGCATTCTTGTGGTTGAGGCCGAGCAGGTCATAGACCAGGAAGAGGCCGGAAGAATGCGGCAGAGTATCCAGAGAACCGGAAGCGATGGCAACCAGTCTGTGGAGGACCGGAAGATTTGCGCCGGAAGCCAGGAACGTCGGAGCCATGGTCTCGTACATGATCCTCTGGCCGGAAGAAGAACCGCCGGCGATCGCGCAGACGATGCAGGTGACGACGACTGCAAGGACGAGCGGGTTGATCTGCAGGCTGAGCGCCCAGTCGATGATTCTCTGATAAGCCGGAGCCGCCTTGACGACAGCGCCGAAACCGAGGATGGCTGCGATGCCGCCGATGGCGGTGACGCCGCCGGTCATGCCCTCAGTGAAGAGCTTGATCCAGTTGACCTTGCCGAAGAATCTGTCGAGGTTGAGAAGGACGGTCATAAGAGAGCCGACCAGCATGGCGATGACGGCGATCAGGGTCGCGTTGACGCCCATCTTGGAGCCTATGATGATGATCAGGATCAGGGTGATGATGGTGAGGAAGCCCTTCCAGGCGGCCGGAAGCTGCGTGGGATCGACTTCATAGTTCTTCGGATCGACGTTCTTCGGATAGCTCCAGTGCTCGTCGCGCTCCTTAGCCTTCTTGGAAGCCCACTCGCCGTACAGGGCGCACATGATGAACATCGCGGCACCGCAGATGATACCCATGACAGGAGCGGCGTTCAGGTTTGTGCCGAGGTACTCAGTAGCGACCAGGTTGCTGAGCTGCGGGGAGCCCGGGAGACAGGTCATGGAGAATGTGGAAGAACCTGCGGAGAAGCAGACGACCGTGAGGTGTCTCGGAAGGTCCGCCTTCTTGAACATCGTGTAAAGGATCGGAGCCGCCGCGAAAATGACGACGAAAAGGCTGATGCCGCCGTAGGTCAGGACGCCGACGATGATGATGCCGACGAGGACGACGTGCTTAATGCCGAACCACTCCGTGAACTTGTTGCCGATGGAAGTGGCTGCTCCGGACACGTCCATCAGCTTCGCATAGAAAGCGGAAGTGACGAACAGGACCATGTAGCTCGTAAATGCGCTTGTGTAGCCGGGTACAAAGTTTGTGGTGATGGTTTCCCATACGTTCATGCCGTTGAAAAGGATGACGATCATGGCGCCGAAGGCAGCCAGCGGAAGAGCACCAAGACCCTTATAAGCGAACAGCATGAGGAAAATGATAGCTAATATCAGACCAATGACTCCTAACATTTCTTCTCTCCTTCTTTTTTATGATATAATTATTATATTCCTTAAACAATGCTTTCTTTATTCAGCAGGCCGTGTCCGGGAAAACAGCCGTTCAGCGCTTCTCTTCCCACGCCTGGTTGCAGTTCTGGGCAAGGAACTTGCCGCCGGAGCACTCGAGAACAACGCCGTCGATGTACGAAGACATGTCCGAGGTGAGGAAAAGGGCCACATTCGCGACTTCTTCCGGCTCACCCGGCCTGTGCAGCGCAAAGTTCTTTGCCACTCTCTCCACATCTTCTTTCGTGCGGCCTGCAGCTGCCTGCATGGCTGTGTTGATCGTGCCCGGAGCCACCGCGTTGACGCGGATGCCGAAGGGGGCAAACTCAGCGGCTGCCATGCGGGTCAGGCCGTTGATCCCGAACTTGCTCGTGCAGTATGCGCTGCGGTACAGCGGAGGCATGATGCCGCCGAAGGAAGCTACATTCAGGATGACGCCGCCGCCCTGCTCCTTCATGACCCGGCCGGCAGCCTGGGTACCGATGAAGTAGGAGTTCAGGTTTGTCCTCATGACGAAGTTCCATTCGTCAAGGGAGAGCTCCATGATCGACTTCACGATTGTCGTTCCCGTATTGTTGACCCAGATGTCGATGCGGCCGAAGTCTCTCTTCACATGGTCGACGAAGGCATAGAGCCTGTCCGCCTCGCTGACGTCAACGCTCTCGGTGTAGAGCTCCCCGAGGCCTTTGGCCTTGAATTCCGCCGCGGCCTTATCGAGTTTTGCCTGCGACCTCGAGCAGACCGCAACCTTGCAGCCCTCCCGCGCGTAGGCTTCCGCCATGGCGTAACCGATACCTTCCGATCCTCCGGTGATCGCCACGACTTTTCCCTCAAGTTTCAGATCCATTCAATTCCCTCCTCTCGCTGAATCTTTATTTATTTTCTGGACTTGGCGTAGATGGCTTCCTGCGCGGATGCGACCTTCTCCATGATCGGGTCAAACATCGTGTGCAATTCAGCCTGGTCACACACCTCGCCGAGAACTTCGAACGTATCCTGGCCGAGATCCGCCGTATCATAATCAAGCTCTCTCTCCACGCCGCTCATCCAGATCGGATTGCCCGGAACTCTGAAGGAAACGCCGTTCTTATAGTTCGCGTTGACGATGGTCTTTCTGTAGGCGACCTGCGGATGGTTTGCAACATCCTCGAAGTTGTTGATGCGGCCGTATACGCATTTGCCCTTAAAGAGCATGTCCGCCACTTCGTCGCTGGTGTAGTTGGCAAAGAGCCCGTTGACCGCTGCGTCGATTGCCTTGTAGTCGCCTGCGCGCTGGGTCATCGTCGCCCAGTTCTCGTTGGCGTACCATTCCGGCTGGTTCAGGGCTTCGCAGAAAGTCTTCCACTGCGCGTCCGTTCCGACCGTGATCATGAGGGACTTGCCGTCCTTGCACTTGTAAGCGCCGATCGGTGCGGAGGAAGCGTAGCTGTTGCCCATGGGCTTCGGGATTTTCCCGGTTTTCAAGTAGGAGCTGAACTGGTTCTCCATGCAGAAGATCAGGGAATCCATCATGGAAACGTCGATCCTTCTGCCGCAGCCGGTCTTCTGCGCCTCAAGCATGCCCATCAGAGTGCCGATGCAGGCCATCAGGCCGCCGGAATAGTCGGCAATCGAACCGCCGCTCTTAACCGGCTCTCCGCCTTCCGGACCGGTGATGCTCATGATGCCCGACTCTGCCTGGACGGTCTGGTCAAAGGCTGCATGGCCTGCATAGGGGCCGTCCTGGCCGTAGCCGGAGATCGACGTGAAGACGATCTTCGGATTGATCTCCTTCAGCACGTCGTAATCGATGCCGAACTTCTTCATGGTCCCAGGCTTGTAATTCTCGATGACCGCATCCGCCGTCTTGACCAGCTTGAGGAACAGATCCTTGTGAGCGGGATCCTTCATATTAAGAACGATGCTCTTCTTGCCCCTGTTTCTTGTGGCGAAGTGGCTGCTGACATCATGGTCGATGATGTTGCCGTAGCGGGTGTTGTCTCCGATCGGCGGGTTCTCGATCTTTATGACCTCGGCACCAAAATCACTGAGAAGCAGCGTGCACATCGGACCCGACATGAACTGGCTGAAATCCAGGATACGGAAGCCTTCTAACGGTTTACTCATAATCTCTGTCTCCTTTTTTAGATATTTGATTGGTGAACCATGTTTTGTTTCACAAATATAAAAAGCAATCCTCATGCCAATTTTGCAGAGGCACAAAATTTTTTATTCTTTCTTCTGTCTCTTTTGTTCAGCATCACAAAAACGGCCGTTTTCGGCTTTCAGCCTGCATTTTTTGTCCTTCATATCCCCTCCGGCAGGCATATTTTTTTGCATAAAAAAAAGACACCGCCTGATTTTACGTGCAGGCTGTGCCTTTTTGTGTCTCATTTTCTGTGTCTTGTTACAGTTTTTGTCACCTGTGTGTCATCAAAGGCTTCCCAGAATCTCTTCCGTCTGCGCTCCGGGAGCCTCGATCCTGTGCGTCTCAAGGTGCATTCCGTCGACCAGGACCGGATTCGCGGGCAGCCTCAGGATCTCCCCGGTGATGCTTTCCGCCTCGGTCCACATGCCTCTCGCCGCGGACTGGACGTGCTCCGCCACTGCCGGAAAATCGTTGATGCACCCGTAGATGCACGCGCGGCTCTGCAGGACCTCCATCAGCTCTTCGCGGCTGTAATGAGAAAATGCCTCCGTCACCGTCTCGCCGAGCATCTTGTAATTGGCAATCCGGCGGGACACGTTCAGGAACTCCTCGCGCTCGACCCACTCCGGATGTCCGAGTGCTTCGGAAAATGCCTTCCACTGGGCTTCCGTCGCGACCGAGATCATGATCTCCTTCCCGTCGCCGCACATATAATTGCCGACCGGAGCCGAGAGCGCATAATTGTTCCCCTTCGGGACCGGCACGATCCCGCTCTTCAGATAGAGGCTGAACTGGTTTTCCAGCCCGTAAACGATGGAATCCATCATCGAGACGTCCACCTGGCGGCCTATATATCCGTCCTTTTCATCTGAAGATTTCCTCTTTTCCCGGTCGAGAAGGACCATCAGCGAGGAAATGCAGGCGATCACGCCGCCCAGGAAGGAAGCCATATCGCCGCCCGACCGCACAGGCTCGCCGCCCGGAAGACCGGTGGTCGACACGAATCCGGATTCCGCCTGCACACAGGCCTCACTCCAGGGCATGTCAGCGTACGGGCCGCTTCTCCCGTATCCGGACACCTGAATCAGGCTGCACGACGGAGCGAGCTCGCGGATTCGCTCCTCTGTATAGCCGAAGCCGGCGAGCACATTCGGCCGCAGACCGTCGATCAGCAGACTGCATCCGGGAAGCAGGCGGTCAAACAGGTCTCTCTGCCGGCTGTCCCGAAGATCCAGGAACACTCTCTTCTTTCCGCGGTCACAGAGCCTCTCCGCCCGGGGATTTTCTGTGCCGAATGTGATACTGTCTTCATTTGTAAGCAGGCAGCCGGAAGGCTCAGCGCTCTCCGGAGGATCGATCCGGATCACTTCCGCGCCGAAATCGGACAGCAGCATGGCCGCTATGCCGGCGGCTTCCAGGCAGCCCAGCTCCAATACGCGTATCCCATTCAATGGTTTCTTCATATCGATCCTCACTGTCTCGTTTATTTACAGTTCAATGTCCAGAAGCTTTGCCGGATTCTTCTTGCACATCAGTTCCACTTCCTCAGCCGTGCAGCCAAACTGGAGCATCTGCCCGATGAAGAGGCGCATGCCGGTCGCCGGATCCGTGTCCCAGACCTGGGCCAGATCCGTCCCCATGATCGTGCGCTCCGCGCCGACCTGCTTTACGCAGTCGACATAGTCGCTGGGGTCGAGATTGCCGAGGCGGGGCATCGTTGTACCGTAGACATGCTCAATGTAAACGCCCTTGTCCGCCAGCTCCTGAATCTGGTCCGCCGTGAAGCGGCTGAGCTCTGCGAGCGGATGCGTCGCCACCATCTTTGTGATGCCGAGGCTGATGGCCGCGTCGAACATTTTCGTGCTCTCCTCATAGGACATATGACCGGAGCAGACGACCATATTGTACTGTTTGACCACCTTCAGGATGTCGAAAACCTCCTCCCTGAGGCTCCCGTCTTCCTTTAAAATGCAGATCCCTTTGCCGGGATTGCCGAGGTAGGCCTGGCACCACTCGGCGTCCATAGCCGGGAACCATACGACCTTGCACCCGATCTTCGCCATGGCCTCGATCGTTCTCGCGGCATAGGTCAGGCCGCCCGTGGTGGTGTATCCGATGACAACGCTTCCGAAAACACGGAGATCCGATACCAGGTTCTGTTCGATCAGAAAGGCGTCGGAAGCTGTGTTGTAGGTAAAACTTTTCAGGACTACGCCCTTCATGCCGGCTTCCTCAGCGAGCATTGCGACACCGATGCTGTCGATCGGGCGTTCCGCGTTCGGGTCCGGACCCGGATGAATATGCATGTCGATACTGTCCTTAAAGAGATCATCGATGACACTGACCGGGATCCTCCCCATCGGTTTGTTGCGTGGTTTGAGCATCATAATATCTTTCCCTCCTTATCGCTTCCGGGCATATAAACCACCCTCTTTTTGCAGTGATTTCTGTGTCACTTATTCAGCAAATCTCGTGCCAACCTGACACACCTTCATTTGACACATTTCCGCCTGTGTGGTATGATGAGTGAGGCACATTTTTCTTTGTGTGCCAATATTTTTGTTTTTCTTCTGACACACGAGGTATACAAATGTCGCAGCCATTCAACAGTGAAACCATCGACTACCTTCCTTTTGAGAAGCTGGAAAACATCCGCAGTTCCCTCTCCCGATTATACACCTTTATCAAGCGTTATGTGCGCAAAACTATCTCCATGGATGAATCCGGCACGCCCTATATGCTCGCGCTCTTTTCCAAGGACGGGATTCTGCTGGATCTCTACGCCAAGGACAAGCTGACGCTGGAATGGTTTGCCCGCGGAGGGGTGCACGCCGGAGGCGACTGGAGCAGCATCGGTTACAACGCCGTGATCCGGGGACTCCGCACGAAGACTTCTCTCGCCTCGATCGGGGACGAGCATGAAAATGATATTTTAAAGGAGCTCGCCGTCTATTTTGCGCCGATCAACATGCTGAGCCCCTATGAGCCTTATGAACCGATGGAAGAATGCGGCGTCGCCATCATCACTCCCAAAAAATACGCCTGGCCCGAATACCTGACGATGATCCGGGGCACTGCGCACGATATGATGATCACCCTCCAGTTCAACAATATCGCGACCATGTACTATGAGCGCAGCGGCAAGGGCGTCCTCTCCATCGACAATATGATGAGCCCGGACGGCACCAGCCTGGCGACCTACTACAACAAGGAACTCTTCCGCATCCTGGAGACCGATCCGATCTCGATGTACTATCAGCCCGTTTCGATACTGATCGATCCCCTGCCCTCCAACCATGAGCTCTGGGAAATCCAGCGCACCCACCGCACAGTCATGAATCACCCGATGACCGTCACGGTCCATGGGCGCGATATCGAGGTGATCGCATCGACGGACGCCTACAACCAGCCGTCCATCAACGCGCACGGCGTCACCTTCTATTTCACCACCCAGCAGAAGATCACTGCCGAACTGTCCAACAAAGTGGCCAACGGGGCGATCAAGACCTTCGACGACATCATCGGGGTCAACAAACAGCTTCGGAACATTCTTCAGAGAGCCAAAAAGATGGCCCAGACCGACAGCAGCATCATCCTCCTCGGTGAGAGCGGGACCGGCAAGGACATTCTGGCGCAGGCGATCCACAACGCCAGCCAACGGCGCAACAAGCCCTTCGTAGTTCTGAACTGCGGCGCTCTGCCGCGCGACCTCATCGAGAGCGAGCTGTTCGGTTATGAGAGCGGTGCATTTTCCGGAGCCAGGAAGAACGGCAATATCGGCAAGTTCGAGCTTGCGAACGGGGGAACCATCTTCCTCGACGAGATCGGCGAGATGCCGCTCGACCTGCAGGTCCGCCTGCTCCGCGTCGTTGAGCAGAAGCAGTTCATGCGCCTCGGCGGTTCAAAGCTGATCCGGACGGATGTGCGCATCATTTCCGCCACCAACGCCAACATAGAGGAAATGATCGGCATGAAGCAGTTCCGCGCGGACCTCTACTACCGGCTCAGTACAATGAAGCTGCACCTGCCGCCCCTCAGGGAGCGCAAGGATGATATTCTTCCGCTCGCGGAGCATTTCATCCGGAATATTTCAGGGAAAATAGCCAAGCTGAACATCATGCATTTCTCAAAAGAGGCGTCCGACCTGCTGCTTGCGCTGGACTGGACCGGAAATATCCGCGAGCTTCAGAACCTCATCGAATGCATTGTCCAGATCTATCCCGGCGACATCATCCTGCCGGAGTACATTATGGACAATGTTTCCTGGCTCACGAAGAAGAAACTTCTGGAAAGCAGCCGTCTGGATACGGCTGCCCCGCCTGCCGGCCAGCCGCACACTGCCGCGGCTGAGGATGTGCGGACGGGAGAAAAAGGTTCGTATTTTTTTTCCTGGCCCGGCGCGGAGTCTGTAAGACGCACACCGCCGGATCCGGATATTCTCCCGGATGCCGGCAGAAAGGCCGCACCGTCGGAGCAGCCCGGGGAGGAAACTGACACGGCTGTCAGGCACCATCGAAAGCTGAGCCGGGACCTTCTTCTCACGGCGCTTGCCGCCTGCGACAACAACCGCTCCGCCGCGGCGAAGTATCTGGGGATTTCCCGGAGGACCATGTACCGCAAGATGGAGGAGTACGGAATCGAATAATAAAACGGGGCTGCCGCATGAATATCGGTTCATGCGGCAGCCCGTTTTAAAAGGAATATGGCGAAAAAACGATAATAATCACTTGTACTCAAGGAGGCAGTTGTCGATGACCGCCTTGCCATTCTCATTGATCATGCGGTAAATGATCTTGCCCTCGTCGATCTTCCACGCCTTGAAGGTCACTTTCGTTCCCGGGAAGGTGACGGCGCGAAGCTGGGTGACGATATGGGTCACGCGCTCCGGCTGGTTCGGGATGAACGCCTGGATCGCAAGGCGGGCGCCGAACCCGACCGTGCAGAGACCCGGCATGAAGACGCCCTGATAGCCGTAGCCCTGGCCGACCTTCGGGTCGATGTGGGTTGCGTAGGTGTCGCCGGTCAGGCGGTAGATAGCCGCAAGGTTGTCCGCGATATAATCCTCGCACACAAAATCCGGCTCTCTGTCGGGATAAGCCATCTTGTTGGAGACATATTTCGGCCTGCCGTTGTTGCCGAAGGCGGCGATCATATGCTGGCTTCTGACGGTCGCAACGGGGTTGCCGGCGAAATCATACATATCCATCTTGAGCTGATTGACGATGCCCTTCTGCCCCCAGGGGCACCTTGCCCCGCCCAGGTCCTCG